>Ga0210040_10000120_pt1 | contig 154872 bp, 103 predicted proteins | sample CryGeyCG12114_NA_FD_185462 | JGI IMG/M metagenome (GOLD analysis project Ga0210040, IMG submission 185462) | Groundwater microbial communities from aquifer - Crystal Geyser CG19_WC_8/21/14_NA (SPAdes) (version 2) | ecosystem: Environmental > Aquatic > Deep subsurface > Groundwater | place...
CAGGCGGGCACGGCGGGAGGCTGATCCGTACACGGATGCGCAGATGAGGGAGGCGCAGAATGTAAGTAGGGTTGGAAGCTAGGTTAGCAGGACTAGTGGACACTTCTAAGAGACGGTAGCGGTAGCGTGTTTTGCTCAGGCGTGCAGCCCAACGATTGGACGTTATGCCGTTCAGGTGGGACTGATGGTGCACATGATATACATGTGTTCAGTGTAAAATGCTACCTGGCACCACTAACAACGAGCACGGTAGCGCCCAACTGGCGTCTGACATCCTCGTTATCCACGTCGTGGGAGTCCTCTACCTCACCCCACATGCCAGTCTGCCATCTTACTTCGATGGTAGAAGCTAGGGCAGCCTCCTCAATGCCGAACCTTCTTTCCGTCACTCTCTGCACATCCCTGAACTCCTCACTCCACTCAATCAACAGTCTCGTGCCGACCAACAAACTTTTGCTCGCCAGAACGGCTCTTTCCAGTGCGGCCAACTCATAGGCCGGCAGACCAGTGATCCAGCCGCTTATGATACTGTTGGTCACATCTGACTGCTTAGAAGGCATAATGATATCCCCATCCAAGACTGGTACAATGTCGACACCAGGCCAGATGGTGGTGTTCAGGTAACTTATGATGGCCTCGGCGGCATCCTTCTGGACGTCACGTAGATTGTGGGCCGGCTGTTCTCTCCCTTGTTCCATCTCGAGCCTCGTGTCAGCCGAGCCCGAGTTAGGTGCCCAGCAAAGCAAGGTGTCGGTGGACAGATATCTCATGCAAGTCCTCAATATGTCCTGTCTGATCTTGGAGTCGCCATTTGCTTCGGCTTCAACTATGTCCTGTGCTCTGGACACGATACTCGTCATAGGGATTCTATGGTTCTTCAAAGCCTGCTGAGCGCTGGTAAGAAGATCCCACTCTATGGCTACTGCGTGTGCGAGATGTGCCTTGGTCTTGGGGACGACGAGGATCTGTTTCGTTGGTGTACGGACCGGGCGGGAGTCTAGCATGATCTGATAGCCATTTTCTACCTCTTGTACGTGCACGTCTTTCCAGAAGCGTCTCCGTAGTGGCGAGGCTTTGTTGCCGGGTTGTTGGGAGGCACGGATGTCTTTGGCTTGCTGGATTTGAGCTGCTTTCTTGCGCATCTGATCTACTCGGCTACCATAGTGCGATGGTGCTGGCTCGGGCGGGCCTGGGGGAGGACCGGCTGCTGTAATGGGCAGGGCGGTTGCTAGAGCTGACCGAGTGTGGGAGATGCACCGTCGTTGAGGGGGAGAGAGGTTATTGGTGGTAATGGCGGGTCGCCGGGAGCGCAGTACCCTTAGACAAAGAGACTCGACCGCTGGCTTCGACATTATGATGATGGGACGGGTGTGCTGGTAAGGTAGCTTGAGCTTGATGGGAAGAGCGACGTCCACTAAAGCCCATCAATGCACCTTCCGAACCAAGATCTACACTTTTTATCTCCGCTTTCTTCGACTCTAATTCCGAACCAAAGTCACCAAATCTTTCTCCGCAACCTTCCAACAATACTTTCCTTCACAATGTCGAAAGGGAAAGTACCGCACGAGGTCAAAGACTACGTTGCACTGCCCGTGATCCTTCAGAGCACAGCGTCTGGCAAAGATGTGAAACATTACATCTACATCAAGGCTTCTGAGCCAGATGTGCCCGACCAAGACACCCCTCGATCGCTGTTCCTGGTGAACATCCCCGTCACCACTACAGACGCCCAACTGCGGCACCTCTTCGCCACCCAATTGTCGGCCGGCCACGTCGAGCACGTTCACTTCGCAGCTCAGGATGGCGCACTATCGACCTCCTCGTCGGCGCTGATTGCGACCACAAAACCCACAGTCAAAGAACCACCCACAACACTGGGTAAACGGAAACGACCAGCACAAACCACGCCTGCCGAGATCGAAACGAAGCTATCCTCATACAAGCTTCCCTCCACATACCCTTCGACATTCCATGTTGCAGGCTCAACCGCAATAGCCGTCTTCCTTGACCGCACCTCGCGCGACCAATCCCTCCGCGCCTGTCGCAAAGCCGCAAAGTCCTCAAAGTCCTTAATCTGGTCAGCCGGTCTTGCAGCAGACAAATTCCCATCTCTTGGGGCTAGGCGTTACGAAGCACAAAGCAAACTTACCTTCCCCCCACGTGCTGACCTGCTAGCCCTAGCAAACGACTTCATGACCACTTACTCCGACCTCGAAGCCGCACGAGCCCGTGCATCGGCTAAGCGTCGCGCTGAACCAGACGAGGATGGCTTCATCACTGTCACAAGGGGCAGTAAGGGTGTAGTGAAGTCTGATGAGGCAGAGGCCATAAAGGCCAAGGCGAAAGAGAAGCAGGACAAGACCGGTTTGCAGAATTTCTATAGGTGGCAGATGAGGGAGAAGAGGAGGGAAGAGCAAGGTGCCTTGTTGAGGCAGTTTGATGAGGAGAAGAGACGCGTCACAGAGATGAGGCAACGGAGGGGAGGTGTCGTGCCCGAGAGGTGAAAGTCCGTACGACTGTCTTCTGCTGCCCCACTCTCACTGCTCAACATGATGGATCACCTAAGGCCATATGAATGTGATAAGCTGCGTAACAAGCCACGTACCTCGTGATTCCTGCGCTTGTGCCAGATGTACACGCAAGTCTTCAAACCCAGCCAAACAATCTTCTCACTTCTCCGAGACATGGCAAATTAGCCACAAATACTCATTACAGTTGCATACGATTGAATGCTGACGTGGGTGCGCAGGACTAGACTGACTGACTGATCTGAGATGTTAGAGCCAGCACTCATACGCTTGTGACAGAAGCCAGCATAGCGGTCAGACACACGACGAAGAAGCTGGAACGCGATACCGCCAGCTGACGTGCGCCGGTTGAGACAAACGTAGCGCGCAACGCAATATTGCAAAGCCCCAGCCCAACAGTGATGTGGCCTTCTCAGCAGAGCATAAAGGCGCCCTATGTCTGCTCCATTCTCCAGTCCTTCCCATCCCAGCTCCATGCTATAAACACAATACTCGTTGCGGCCCTCAATCAACTTATACATACGATACACGAGTCCACACGCCTCTAATCAATCATCCATCCACACACAATGATTCCAAACCCAGCACCAAGGGACACCTCCTCCCTATCACCCAGCCCGGCCAATCCACATCCACCTACACAAGCGAAGAAACCCCCGTCCCCGTCCCCGTCTCCGTCCCCGTCTCCATCGGATTCCGCCCCAGACACTCAATGGCAAGACATCAACTTCCAAAACCCGCCCTCCGTCACCGCAAGCATAGCCGACCTCGTGAAGGGAGTTCTCAAGAACCACACCGCCATCCTGGCAACCCACGACGCCGTCTCCGACCCCGACATGGGAGAGATAACACCACCGTACGTCAAGTTCACAACTGCTGACGGCGTGACATGTACCCTCACTGGGCGGTCCGCGAGGGAGTTTTTGCAGCAAATGCAGGCGGAGAAGGATGCAGAGGACGAGTAAGGGGGAAAATGGGTGCGATGAGCTACTGTGAAGCAGCAAGCAGCTGAAACTAGACTAAGTTAGACAACAGATGTCTGCGCCGAGTTCGTGCTAAGAAGACCAGGGCTAAGCTACCTAGACTATCTTAGTATTCCAGAGCTCTAGGTTAGGTACCTCACGTTTTGCGTCAGTTTAGCTTCGTAGTGTAAGTTAGACAGCGGTCGGTCTTCAGCGGTGTGCTCCAAGGTTACAATAGCTGGGAACCCGAGAACATGAAATCACCACCTCACCTAGCCGCTACTATCTATTAACATTAACAATGTGTTTTCAGGTATCTTATCTGATACCTGGCGACCTTGATCTTAAATCTGTTGCAGTCGTTCCGTTCACTTTTGCGCCAATGCCCGTGCCTGCCTGCGTGCCTGCTCATTGTCAATCCTGAGCACGAGGGACGGCGAGTCACCCTCCTTATGCACGGTACTGGTATAGAGCGTCGGAAAAATACATATATATCTCAGCCTGATTCACGAAGAATGTGCTGACAGTTGATCTTTTCCCTCTGTTATATAGATGTCTGTGCATTAGACTGCAGGGGGGAAGGTACGAACGGAGCTTAGTTTCTTGGAAGAAAGAGGGTTGCCACCTAGATGATCTGCACTCTTCGATCTGATTTGCTATCTACCATGACCATTCCATGTTGATTGACTCGGCTTTGATGGGACGGCCCATCCCTCACCGCGTGCCGTGCCGCGTCTATTTTCGAAGCGGACTAGGCTTCCTGCCAGCAAGCGACTGCTTGACTCCCCCTTCGCATAACGAAGCAGTATCCTCCCCATTCGTTTCGTACACCTATGTGGTCTGCGAAGACAGTCATTCATGATGTGAGGCTCTTGCCCTTTCCAGCCGTGTCTTCCTTGTTGGGATATAATTCTGGTACCTCGTGCTTTGCACCGCCGTTGACCCCGGTCCCGTTGTTGTGTAGATTGCATCTTGCCGCTTGCTTGCTTCGAGGCATACCCATATTCCCGGCCGAGACTCTTAAGCCATGTCCTAGTTCACTTAATGCTGGATGTTCATCTCCTCGTAGTCTTCGGTCTCGGCTTGACCTCATCCTGACTGACACCGTGCAGCATGACCTTGGTCTGATTCTGCGGCGTGTTTTTCTGGTAGCCCTGACTCCAATCGTAGCCACATGCGTATGCGAAAATGCTACCCTGTCGATTGAACCCTGTGGCCGTGATGGGCGCGCCTGTACTCGGATATCCCTTCAAGCGGTGCTTAGCATTGCCGTCCCAGAAATGAAAGGTTCCGTCACTGCCAGCCGTGGAGAAAGTGCCGTGCTCGGGATGGAAGGAGATTGCATTGACACTATAGACGTTGCTAACGTCCTTTTGGTTGGGGGGTGTGTCTCGGTGGCACTTGAAGCTGAAATTGTTGCTTGCGTCCTTCTCCTCGACGTACTGGATTGCGCAGCGTCCTTCGATGCTTCCGACGGCGAAACCGTTTGCTTCCTTGAAGCAGGAGACGACTCTTGTTTGATACTTGAGTGGTGATTGCATGGTCTTGTAGAATTTGTCGGGTGAGTTGAGGTCGACGATGTTGATATAGCGGTCTGCTGTGCCGATAACAAGGAGTTTATTCTTGACGTCCATTGTGTAGACTCGGTCCTGGTTGTCGATTGTTGCAACTGGATTTTGCGATCTGAAGTCCCAGTATTTGACCTTGCGGTCCCAGCTGCCTGTGATAAGATATGGGTTGCCCTGAACTGTTGTGAATTTGCAGCATCGGATGGGCTGTTCATGAGCTAGTAGCGACTGCGGCGTCATGTTTCCTGATCCAAGATCGAGCATTCGGAAGTGTTTATCTGCGCCAACACCGACGACTTTAGTGCCATCCTGGATAGCGTTAGTATATGTCGTGCTCATGACGAATCTGACTTACTTCTGACCAGGCGCAAGCCAACACTGGACCTTCGAAATCTATAACTGCCTTCCCTTCGCTCCTGCCTTGTTCATTCACTTCGTAGATCCGAACCTTCTTATCCCATGATGAGGCTGCGAGGAAATCGCCGGTAGGAGAGAACTGCAGATCCGAGACGGTATCTTCTGGTTGGGCACCTAGCGCAATGTCTTTCGAGAGGTCGCCAGAGGTGCTAGATGAGGCTGCTGCCGTGGTCCCGCTACCGAAGAGTCCTGACATCTTGCTTCTGCCACCAGCGCTCAGTAAGAAGAAGGATTCGTTACGTCGTCGCGAGAGGAGGTGAAGCTGTCGCAGACACTCTGTAGGCGCATGTGTGCTTTATATGCTCGTTCATAGGCAGGCAGCAAGTCTCGAGTGCAGCTTCACCATCGCTAAAGTTCTTTTGACGCGCCGTGACGCGATGGGTGTCAGCCATTCCACCCGGCTGCCTGGCGTAGGGCTTTACTATTTACAGTAGTGCATCAGGCAGCAATTCCCTCTACTCTAATTAACGTTTAAACTCCTTCACATTCATTCATGCAGGTCGACGCCTCAAGAAGTGGGTATCGTAACTTGAGCAACGCCGTCAACCACACCCGTGACGCCGGCATCTTCACCGTTCTGCGTAGCGGCGTTAGCAGCTTCCATGCCTTGCTTCCCACCCTTGGCACTGTCTTCCACTCCTGCTGCTCCACCAGCCTTTTTCTGAGCCTTCTTAGCTTTGGCCTTCTCTTTCTGAGCTGCCTTCTTGGCTGCCACCTCGGCTTCTGCTTTCCTCTTCTTCTCTCGCTCTTCCTGGTTTCCACCAAAATACTCCCGCCATTCATCCGCCTTCTTTGGCTCTATTCTGCTGAACAGATAGGCAGGTTTCCCAACTTTGTGACCTGACTTAACGTACGTTGGTCGCCAGCCATTCTCAATATCTGCTTCGGACGGTATCTGTAGGAACCCAGCGTTCACTTGTTCTCGTATCGATTTGCAGGTCGCTGGAAGATATGGTTCGAATATTGCTGAGGTGAGGTAAATGAGGTTGATGGCCGTGCCGACGACTGCTGCGGCAAGCGTCGGGTCATTGGCGATTAGAGCGTTGTCAAGTCTGAAAGCCTGGATTAGGCCATTGCCTGCCGAGGATAATCTCATCGCTTCACTTAGCCCGGATCTCAAATGGACTGCTTCCATTTCACGGAGGTAGTCCTTCAGGGCTTTTGTAATGTCCGTGAGATGTGGTTCGAAGGATTCAGGTAGATTGGTGGGATCGAACTCGGGAATGGTGCCATCGAACTTGGCGTTGATCAGCTTGATCATTCTGTTGACGAAATTGCCAAGGTTGTTGAGCAGTTCCGAGTTGTTGCCATCAATAAACGACTGCCACTCAAACTGGGTGTCGCTGGACTCCGGTCGGTTCTTGAGCAGGTAATACCTCCAAACATCAGGCGGGACTCCCGTCTCCTTGGCATTGTTGCCAAATACACCGATACCTCGACTCTTACTAAACTTGCCGTTCTCGTAGTTTAGGTACTCTGTAGCGGATAGATGGTGCAGCTTGGTCCAGTTGTCCTCAGTGCCCATCTGGCAGCCAGGGAAAATAACCGAGTGGAAAGGGACATTGTCTTTGCCAAGGAATTGGTACAGCTGAACGTTCTGAGGGTCCATCCACCACTTTTCCCACTCGTCGGTGTAGTTCGCAGTAATTGAAGGATAGCCGATGCAGGCTTCGAACCACACATAGAACACTTTGTTGTCGAAGCCGGGAAGTGGTACGGGGACACCCCATTGCAAATCTCGTGTAATGCCTCGCTCTTGCAGACCTTTGTTGAGCCAGTCCTGAGTGATGGCCTTTGCGTTATCTGACCAAGCTCCTTCTTGTATCGAGTCCTTTGCCCATGCCTCAATCTTGGGTTGTAACTCATCCAGTCGCAGATATATATGTTTCGTCTCTCTTACCACCGGTGTTGCACCATCAACCTTGCACCGAGGGTTTATGAGCTTCACAGCGTCAATAAGATTGCCGCACTTGTCGCACTGGTCTCCTCGCGCATCGTCGTAACCGCAGTGATAGCATTCACCTTCTATGAACCTGTCTGCGAGGAATTTGTTATGCTTTTCGCAAAACGGCTGCTTGTTTGTATGCTCTGCAAGGAGGCCCTTCTCATGGAGCTGTAGAAAGATCTTTTGGGAGATCTCCTTGTGTTGTTTCGTAGGTGTGCGTCCGAAGATGTCGAACCCGATTTCGAACCAGTCATACACTTCTGCATGGATTTTGTTATACTTCGAACATAGCTCTTCTGGTGTGACACCTTCTTTCAGAGCTTGTGTTTCGGTGGCAGTGCCGTACTCGTCTGTCCCACAGACATACAGTGTCGGTCTGCCCCGTGCTTTGTTATACCTTGAAAACACATCTGCGCTTAGCACACTGCCCACTATGTTACCGAGGTGAGGTGTGTTGTTCACATATGGCAGAGCAGATGTGATGAGAATATTCCTTTGCCCTTGTTTCGGTAAAATCTTCTCTGAAGCCATGGCGCCTGCGAGTCTTCGGGATTTTAATCGTTACGACCTCTTCTGCTGTGATCGCAAAGCGGTGATTTCTGATCGACCTCCTGCGTGGCTCTAATGAAATCTGAATACGGCGATACAGTTAGGGGTGTCTGCCGACTTAAAGGAATTATACCAAGACTCGACGGTAAGGGGAAATTGCAGGTTGGTTGTTTGTGGGCGCGTGCTCTCATTAACTCATCTTTCGAGGCACAAGTTCAATAATAAGTAACAAGGGTGCGCCGCCATACGTTATTGTGAGGGGTTGTTTGCCCGTAGATCATCCATTAGCGCTGAACTCGTCCAGATGCACTCCATGTGAAGGCTAACCTTTTTTCTCTGCAGTTCTCTCTCACGGCTTTCTTCTTGAATCGTCAACCTGGAAGGTATCGGGCTACCTGATTGCGGCTATCGTGTTGCAACGCGGAGTCTCTCCGGTTCTGTCGACTGTTGCCACGTGTATAAGCACTCTCGGAACCAAGGATGGCAGAATCAAGCTCCGATCCATTTGATGAGCTGCTGGGTCTAGAAGATAACTTCTACAAAGAAGGCTACGAGGCTGGTCTGGCTGACGGTGAGTATGCAGGCCTGGTCGAAGGTAAGACGTTTGGCGTCGAGAAGGGCTACGAGAAGGCATTGGAGCTGGGCAGGCTTCATGGCAGAGGAATGGTCTGGCAGATGAGGTCTCAGCGAGAGCCAGATGGATCTGCCACACGTTCTCAGACGGATGGAGGTGCCATCGTTGCGCAGTTGCGGGAGTCTAGATTGCCGAAGAACAGTCGCCTAGTCAAACATGTCGAAGCGTTGCTCGCCTCTACTGACGAAAAGTCTCTCGCAACCGATAATTCCGATGAAGCAGTTACGGATTTTGATGAACGCATCGCGAAAGCGCAAGCGAAAGCGAAAGTGATCGCAGCCATTGTCGGTGAGCTTTTGGCTGTCGAAGTCAGCACAGGTGCAAATACTGGCATAGAGGAAAGCAAAGGCTTGAACGCGCGACACTGACGATCTTGACAGTTCGTCCCCAGGAACAGATGATGCAGGCATAAAAACAAAAGTACGAGTACAGTACCTGCATAGGCCTTGGTCGAGGAGTCACGGACGCGGCTCCCCGCACCTGCCGAGCCTTAGCCGGGAGCCATACACCGTCCAGGTAAAAGGTTCAAGCTCTGGACAGCCTCAAGCTGCTTACTACCGCTTAACGTTGCCCGAACGATGAGCAAGCTGTGCAATCAAGATCTGGGAACAGGTAGCGAGGATGTCACTGCTGACCGGCGGGTTCTTCGAAGGTCGAACTTTTACGATCCATACTTGACCACTTCTCCAGTAATCCGGCTATTGTTCAACAACCAGTCCAATGAGCTTCTGCACAAGGCTTCTCAGCACAAATCAGCCAAGTACCTCTGCATGTTCGAGCTTAACTCCCCCTGAAACCAAGATGACTCTTTGCATTCCTTCTTTACGGCAAAATCCGCCTTATCATTGGATCGCCATATGCCAACTCCCAAAAGTCCCAAATCGAAAGCTTCGACGGCACCTCGCTCCCGCCAACCCTTGTATTCCTCACTTCCACTTCAAATTCAAAGCCTCAGCCTCATCGTCTACCACATCCTTCTCCGCCAACCCCTCCCAAATCTACACCTGCACCCCATACTTCACCCCCGACTGCACCGACATCCACGAAGAACACCTCTCAACCATAACAAACACGTTTACCTCCCTCCCGCCCATTCATGTAGATCTCAGCGTCTCCCACCCGCAATCCACCTAGACTAGCACAGCCACAACAAATTCTGCTCATTATGCGGCTCCCCCACCCTCTCAATCCGCCGCGGCTCAAAAATCACCTGTCCACCCCAAAACTGCCATGCCAGAACTACCAAACCAGAATAGAGCTCTACAACACCGCCTTCCCCCGACGCAGACCCACCCGCTACATCTTCCTCGGTCGCGGCAAGCCCTGGCCACCCACGCAACTGCTTCTCCCGTCTCAGCATCTCCATCGAGCCTGCGGAGTCCACTGCATGGAAAGTGCAACACACCACGAAGTGTGGGAGGAGAACGGCGGAAGGCTCCATAACGTCCTGACCCACTCTAGTCCATCAGGCGTGGCCTTGTCCGAGTGCGTTGCTGGTCGGTTGTCATCATTGGACAGTGTGGTAGTAGGGAGGTTAAGGTGGTAAGGTACAAGGGGACGGAGCTGAGGGCGATGTGGTTTGAGATGGGTCGGATGAGGAGGGCGTTAAATTACGCGTGCGATGTGGGAGGGGCCGCTCGAAGCGTTGATGGCGCATAGGGTGTTGAGGGGTTTTATGAAGTTATTTGGGAGGAGATTTTGAGCGTGTTATCCACTCACAGGCGGGCCCGTTACCGAGGACCTACATAGCACGTGAGGCTGCGGACGCGCCAGCGTGTCTATCAATTGTACTAGACGTGGGTCGGGCAGCTTGGGCCGCCAGCATGGGACGGTCGCTTGATATCTCGCTTGACGCGTCGTGATCACGAATCTGGATGTGATGTGTTTGAGGGATTGATGGCATCAGAAGCATGAACAGGTGTAACAACTTTTGAGAAAGTGAATCAATAGAATTGAACAGCTATTAGCCGTGCTAAGCCAACCAAGCTAGCAGTTGCCCCAGTCCAGTCCATTAATAATGTGTTGAAGAAAGATTAAAAGCCAGCGCTGCTTCAATCAAGTAAGAGTCATATATATCATACAGGAGAATTAGGTCCTTGCGCCTAGCCAACCATCTAATGCGCCCCATCAGCGTGCAATATCGGCGTGCTGCGCCCATGCAGACTCGGCACTGTGCTCGCGAATGTCGACCTCGGATCGAAGCTCCCTGTCTTCCTTCTAGGACGACTTCTCAGGTTCTTCTTCGCTTCTTGCTCTTCTCTTCGTTCTTCACGGAGTACTTGCGCACCATCTGTTCTGAGGACTTGTTGCTGGCTTGCTTTCGCTTGGAGCTCGGCAGTTGCGAGGTCAGTAGCAGGTGAATTTGTAATGGATGACTCGACCTTCGCGTTGTCGGCGTCTACCTTCTTCTGTGCGGCGATTCTATCCCTCTGGTACCTTGTGCTGATGTCGCCGCCTGTCCATGTCGTGCCGAGGATTCGATCCCAGAAAGTGAAGAAGGGTTGGCTGAAGTTCGTCTTGATTCCCCAGCTTTGGTGGTGTACATCGTGGTATGCGGCGTTGTTGCTTGTGACATGTTGTAATGGGTCCCATGGGAAGGCGTAACCGCAGTGATCGTCTACGGTCTTGATCGTGGAGCAGGTGAAGAAGACGAGACCCTGGCGCACTGTCATGCGGGTGACGAGGTATGCGAAGCCGGTGCCGAGGGTGTCAAGTGCGAAGCCCTCAAGAGGGTGATTGTAGAGAGCGCCATAGGCGTAGGGAACGTAGAGTCGATGGTGCCGGCTGTGGAGCCAGGTGTAGAGAAACTTGTTCATGTGCATTGCGCGGTGCAGAAAGTATTGCCATGTATCAACTATGCAGATGGCGACGATGAATTGAATGGCTGGGATGCCGGCGTGGTAGATCAACTTTCCCAGAGATAGCTCCCAAGGCACGAAGGCAGAGCTGTTGGCGTAGTTGCCGCCTGCAAGAGCGGCTGCGAGGGTTGGGTAGCTGTCGTAAAGGCTATTAGCCAGCTTCGGTGCGTTCACACCCAACGCAGCGAGCACCTGAGGGATGTGTGTCTCTGCTATCCTGACTCTTCGCGCCCAGACTGCAATGTCGTATGCTTCCTTGCCGACCATCTCCTCAGGGTCGAAGTATGCCATGGCGTAGCCGAAAATAGTTTGTATAATCTGCTGCAGGATCACATCCCGAAAGACCTCATATCTTGAAACATGGTTTCTCTTCAACACCTCGGCAGGTGTGTGCAATCTATACTCGGCGCATAGGTCATAGACGTCGAGGATGTGGAATATTAATGAGACGATCCAGTATGCTGCTACTGGTGAGAGTAACTGGACCAGGACGTCGGACACGCCCGGGATTAACGATGGTCGTGGTGAGAGGCTGTAGGATGGTAACTCGGGGATTTGTGTCGTATAATTTGCCATGTTTATTGTTCCGGATTCAGACGTGACAGTGAATATGCCAGCAGTTGGCTGGAAAGCAGTGTGTTCACGTCAAGGCACAAGACTTGTTGTTGCTAAGGAGTGGACTGATGCGAGGTCAATGACGAAGGAGTGGTATGGTGTGACTTGGCGAAGATCAATCACTCGAGTACGACGAGGTGCTCGGTTGGCCGTATTAAATTAGTTGTCGTACAGTTTATCTGAGGTGTGCTCGAAGCAGAAACTAAGGTCACGATCTTTAATGTATCGCCATCACATCCACGGAGCCACGGAAGCGAAGCACGGCCCACAGTCATCCATGCGTGACTTTGCCTCCTGATCTTCGGTTCGTCCACCCGAAAGCGCATGGTGCGACCGGCCATGCGATGACTGACGTTTCTCGGGCCACTCAGCATTCAGACGCAATTTCATTGTAAAGACCCTGATTCATGCCAAACACAGTCTAGCGCAGATGAGGATTCGGCTTCCGGCGGAATATATGTGCGATGGTTGTTGCAGAAGGAAGGTAGGACGAACTACGTTTGCGCCTGCACTATTTTGTGCTGGGGATCGACACCCCACAGCATGTGATTTTTTGACATGCACTTTTTGCAGCGTTCGTTCGGTGAGCCCCTCCACCCAATAAATCAAGGGTCAGTCTTGCGCCTAAGATCAAATATTTTGAACATTCCGCGAAGCTCAGTCTCTGCTTCAAAGCAACTCGATATCCTCTTCTCAAACTCTCAAACACATTCGCAAAGGTCGCCAAAATGATCATTTACCGAGTATGTCGCATGCTACTCTCGACACGGCGCCAGTACTGATCGAAATTCGCAGGATCTGACCACCGACAGCAAGGACGAAGTACTGTCCGATGCCTACAAGATTATCGATGTCGGTGATGGCCTCTGGGAAGTCGACTGCGCCATGGTGACCGTCGGTGGTGAAAACTTTCAGCTCGAGGGTGCCAACGCTTCCGCAGAGGGCGAGGACGCCGACGAGGGTGGTGAATCCAATACTCAGAGAGTGCTCGACGTCGTCCGTGATTTCAGATTGAACGCCATTGAGGCTAAGCCATCCAAGAAGATGTACATGTCTGAGATTAAGAGTAAGCCAGAACTCATATAAACCGGCTGGACGATACTAATGTGGCGGCAGAGTACATGAAGAAGGTCAACGAGGTATTGAAGGCTAAAGGCGCGTCAGATGAAAAGATCAAGGAGTTCCAGTCAGGTGCACAGAATGCCGTTAAGAAGATCCTGGCCAACTATGACAACTATGATATGTATGTCGGCGAGTCCATGGAGGAGGGTCAGATGTACATCCTTGTCGACTTCCGGGAGGATGGTGTTACGCCATATGCCACCGTTTGGAAGCACGGTCTTGAGGAGTACAAGGTGTAACAAGTCACCGTTTTCGATTTTGGTGAATTACCGATATGACCGAGAATATACTTCCAACTGCATACTATTGGGAGTGAGAAGGATTTCAGCACATTCATGGTTGGCGCCTGCCGAAAGAGAGGCTGAGATTTCGACATTTTTTGACCCATTTCCTGCCGTGACAGAATTCGCCAGGACCTGTCCATAGGGACCAAACTCCATCGTGAAGGCACAATGCAGCATTCTAGATTTTTCGACAGTCATACCCCATCACATTCTGCGTTGGTTTAAGTTCATGAATTGCCCACTAGCCAACCCCATGATCTGTCGGCTGGCTGTAGGTCTCGCGCTGTAACCTGTTCGCTTTGGGCGTCCATATTACCGTTCGAACGCAAACAAATACCTGTTTGTGCTCCACATCCAGGGACACTGTTGCCAAAACGATCCATATTCCGGTATGAATTGTCTGTCGTCTGTCGAGCATGCATGCCATCCTAAACGTAGCACGCAGAAACATTGTGGAAATCCAATTACCATGGAGTCGGGGTCGACGACCAATACGTAGCTATATGTACATGATCTAGACTGCTATAATGTTGTCACTGACGAGATAGAAGTAAAGAATAAATTGGACCACAAACAATATCACTCTCAAGGCTGAGGCCGTGCCGCCGATTTCCGCAGGACGACAACATATACACCCAGGGCCTACCATAATCGCCCCTCCATCGATACAGATTTGAGAACAAAACTGAACTGCGTAATCAAGTCAGTCTGACACAAAAGATTACAATGGCGGAGGTTTCGGACGATGAGTCGTTAACCTCGTTGCAAGAATGGGAGTTGGAAGAGGGTGTGCCACAGGTCGACGACCCATTTATCCAGAAATACATGAACGGACGCAACGCACTGATAGAGCAGGAAAAGAAGCAGCGGCATGATCGTGCATTCAAAGCGACAATGACACCGCTTGCCAAGAAGGCTGCAAACATACTTCAATCAATCCGAAAGCGTGAACTAAAGGAGAGATGGACCTCAGAGTACGAAGAGTCTCTTGCTGAGCACAACGACGGTAACCTGTACGCTGGCATGATGTTCTCCTTGGCCAGAGACCGCGCAGAATCGACCGAGCTGTGGCGAATCCTTGAACGCATGCCTAAAGGCTGCCTTTTGCATGCTCATATGGACGCCATGGTCAACATCGAGTGGTTGGTCGATCAAAATCTGCAGGAGAAGGGTATGCATATTCTTGCAGAAGCTCCGTTGACTGTGGAGAAGAGATCTGCCATGTCTGGAAGAACAGCCGCTCCCACGTTCCAGATTCGATACTTCAGTGATTCGGATATGGCCAAGGTGAACAATAAGGGGATAAGTATATGGAAGTCCAATTACATAGCCAACACACCCATCAGTATCAGGGAGGCCCAGAGAACGTTTCCTGATGATGACACAACATTTAAGAAGTGGTTAGTCTCGAGATGTAGGATTGACTCAGAAGAGTCCTTGCAGCACCATCATGGTGTAGATGCGATATGGCGGAGATTTCAGTCGACTTTCCCAGTCATAGAACAGCTTCTATTCTATGAGCCGATTTTCCGAAGAGCAATGCAAAAGCTGCTGACTGACCTTGCGAAGGACGGTATCATGTACGTTGATATGAGAATGGCGTTCCTCTTCAAGTTCTTCTCAACAGGCAAGAACAAACCAGAGCAAGGATACACAAAATTCTTCCAAGTCTGGAACGAAGAGATCGAGAACTTCAAGAAGACTGAGGCTGGCAAGAATTTCAAAGGAGCAAGAATGATCTGGACAATCATCAGAGTCTTCGACAACCGGATGATCGCTGAGAACATGAAGCAGTGCATTGCCATCAAGAAGAAGTTTCCGCAGCTAATATGCGGCTTCGACTGCGTTGGACAGGAGGACAATAGCCGGACTCTAGCAGATTTGACACCCTTGCTGTTCTGGTTCAAGAAACAGTGTGCTGAGGTTGGAGTTGACATACCCTTCTTCTTCCATGCGGGAGAGTGTTTGGGTGATGGAAACAGCACAGACAACAACCTTTTCGATGCAATCTTGTTGGGCACGAGAAGGATAGGACACGGATACTCACTATTCAAGCATCCACTCCTCATCGATATGGTGAAAGAGAAGAAAATACTGATCGAAAGCTGTCCAATCTCGAATGAGGTGCTCCGCCTCTCTAGCTCAATTCTCGGGCACACATTGCCAGCGCTACTGTCTCGGGGCGTGTCGGTATCTTTGAATAACGACGACCCATGCATTCTCGGTTACGGCAAGAATGGCTTAACGCATGACTTCTGGCAATGCTTCATGGCTTTCGATAACCTTGGGCTAGAGGGGCTGGGTACGATGGCCGAGAACTCTGTCAAGTGGTGTGCAGTCGAAGACCAGAGACAAGCGGACTGGATCAAAGGCATCAATGATGGCTATATGGGTAAAACGGTCAAAGCTCAGATGATGAAGGCCTGGAGAACAGAATTCGAAAAGTGGTGCCAGTTCGTGATCCTCGAGTACCCACAATACGCAGAATCTGATGAAGAGGACGACAGCGACGAGGAGGAAGAAGATGAGGAGAGTGAGGACGATGATGAGTAGCTGCAGCGTGGACTACATGGTTTCGTATGGCTCCCTTTCCACCCCAGCCTCGATGCCGGGGGCTTCTCTTGGCGGCTATGTCACTGTGGTGTCCTCGACATCATTGAAAATAACGAGTTTCCACGACTCCTGAACATCTCTTCACAACCTCTCATGTATCCACTGTATGCGATGTCAAGGAAGGTATGGAATAAATTGGTAGTGGTACAGGATAGTAGTAGCTGGCCTAGGCTCAATGGAGCCCCTCAGCTCCACCATAAGCTAGGAGGACTGAGGATAGAAGCCCGATGACCGAACGTCGCATGACACGACAAGTGACCGTTCGTGGAATACTATCGGACCATAGGCGTGCATCTGTGATTGCATGCCGCGGGCCTTCATACTCGTCACGCGTCGCAGTGAAATGCAAACCTGTCGTTTTGGCAGGGCGATTGAGTGCAGATAGCACAACCGACGTATTCATTGCACCTCAGATTGTACAAGAGTCAGACTGCGCCATGGACTGCGCCTATCACCCGGCATCCCTCTCAGGTGCTCATAGACTCAACACTTGACCTTAACGTATCACCCTTTCAATGCCTGCATCTCTATTACATGAAGCGTGCTGTTGGTGATTGTGGCAGTTGCCAGAGATGGCATACTTCCTGCCATCCTACTTCCAGAAGCGCCTGCTGCGTTATGCGATAAGCCGGCTTGACTTCATCGACAGCGATGCTCTTGACCTTGATAACCTAGGCTTCACCATTGGACAACGATCTGTTGTTGAGCTGAAGGATGTCGGTATCAGAGTCTCGAAACTCGTTGAACGACTTGATCTACCTAGTACAGTCTCGCCACGGCATGCCTCGATACGAATACTACGCATTACTGTCCCAGCCGACCTGCACGTGAGCGGTATCGAGGTGGAAGTTGATGGTGTTGATCTGGACGTTGAGCTGGACGAAACCAAAGCGCCACCTACCAATAGACGAAGCACAGCAAGAGGAGGCAGCACTGCACCAAACCATAGGGATATCGCCAACAGACCAAGGATAGGCTCGACTGCTATACACGATCCAGGCGGCACACGGGCCTCAGGCAGTCGCCATGATGGTGAAGCAACACACATTATACCCGCTCCTGAGGACCTGGCTGCGTCATTCCTAGAGGCAGAACCGGAGCGTGAGAAGCAGGAACTACAAGCTGCTGTCGAGTCAAGGTCGACGTATCTGCAGCAACCTTCCGCAGGACTAGCCGCGTCAGGTTCCGAAGATGGTGTGGGCATGCCAGAAGGATTCTCCTTGCCCGGCTTTGTGATTTCGTTCTTTGCTGGAGTCGCTGACAGACTCTCGGTCACAATCAGACATGTCACTGTTAGCCTCTCCCAATTCATTGACGGAGAGCAGGATGCGAACGGGCCATTCAAATTAGTGCTCAGAGTCGAAGAAATAGAGCTGCAAAGCATGAGCACTCTGCCTGAGACAGACGATGCAGACACTCGACGGATCGTCCGAGTTGTGGGGATTGAAGTGCTTATTGTTTCCGAAGGAGATATCTTCGCACAGAAATCAGCGGCTGTCTCGCCAAAGTTGTCGAAGAGTCGATCTTCCGCGTCAACACCGTCACTTCGACCAGATATCTATGCCTCAGCTTACCAGGACGGGGGGCAGGGAGCGAGCGCTCACGGCAGAACCGACTCAGTATCAGGCGGCTCTGCGACCTCGTCCGAGATTGCACAATTCGGTCTAGGCGTACATGAGTCAATGCTTGAGACATCACAGTTCTTCCAGCCAAGTCTCGGCCAATCCAACTACAGTTCTTCCTCAGCGTCTCCCGAGCGTAGTCGGCTTTCGCCAACTACAAGCCAAGACGGCCGAGAGGCAAACGTGGGTCATACTTCATCACCGCCATCAGCCTCGCAAAGTTCTGACAGTAGGCATTCGGCCACATACGACCTCGCCGAGTCCACGATTTTCAGCCGTGATGAAGCAGGGAGCATGTATATGAGTGCGATGAGCAATGCCCGATCAAGCTCGGCAAGAATGCCTGGTGGGTTCGATGCCACTTTCGATTCAGTCCACGAAGAACATACGCCCAGCGCTTCACGAGTAAGGACGGCCCAAGCAAACGTTTTCCGTCCTCCTGTACCAAGTGATATCAATGCACGTTCAAGAAATGTGGTTGGAGAAAGTGGGGCAGTCGATCACCCTGTGGTCCAGGCTGAGGTGGCCTCGCGAGCAGCAGATACCTCTCAGAAAGAGGTTTGTCTAGCGCACGAATGTGCAAAGCGTATCATTCGGGTTAATGAAGCAACGCTACGGCTACCCATGAAGCAATCGCACGCTGGTCGGTTAGCCAAACCGGAGGATGTACATTCCACGCAACAGCCCGGTTCCGCACACCGGCAGCCAGTGGCGTCGAGCTTCGAACCTTTGCAAGCCTCTTCGCATACGCGTGCGCCTTCTGATCAGAGCATTTATGGTCTTTCTCACGATTCCCAGCTGAAAACCAAGGATGCTTCAAGCTATGAGATCTCGATTGGCGACGTCGAAATACTGTTGGATGTTGCTCTGTGCCACATAATTCTCAGATCCGGAACACGAATTTCTCAACTATTCGGGCAACCTGACAATGCCGCTGGCCAAGCGTCAAAGCCCAAACCCAAGCAAGCTCGTACATTGCAAGCTCAAGCCTTTGTCAACTCTCTGGTCTTGAACATCATGGAAACAGTACCGGAACTGTCTGCTGCCGCCGATCAGCGAATGCCTACAGAATCCACGTTCTCGGTCCGAGGCGAAGAGACGCCCTTATTGCAGTTGCAGGTGTTAAAGGTCCAAGTACAGACCGCAATTAGTGGTGACAAACTGGATCGGAAACTCGCCATTCATCGACTCGGTCTGTATCGTGGGGCTGATAAGGTGGCGTCGTTCTTTGAACCATCTGCAATACAAGAGTCGTTTGTTGCATCTAGTATGATGATGGAGCCTGATGACTTTGTGGTTCGTCAAACCGGCGATCGTGTAGATGTGGCGGTAAAGCCGGTACATATTGTGCTGGATCTTCTCATGCTGGACGACGTGCTGAGCAGGAGTGGTGGGCTGAGTTCACTTTTGGATTTAGGGAACTCAGTCGCTTCTACTGACACACACAAGAAACCTACGCCACGCGCAAGCTCACCCCCTTCTCGGCGTCGCAGTGTCCGTTTTGATGAATCGGTCAGACGGCCACGGTCTGATTCTGATAGCAATCCCGGGCTGAAGGTCAATTTGCGCATCTCAGCCTCAATAGTCGACTTAGTTGGTTCGCAAAGCTCCATGCAGATTAAAACATCAGCCATTAAAATTGTTCATCGACCGTCAGCATTGAAGGCGTCGGTATCATCGGTCTCCATTAAGGGACCGATCGTGCGAGGAGCCCCGCCAAGCGCCGTGCTCAACCTAAGATTAAACGACATTTCGTTTGTGTACCTCGAAACTCCAGGAGAGGAGGACCTCGACAGGTTGTTACAATTACTGGTTCCATCAAGCGATAAGTACGAACAGGATGACGACATCATGGTCGACACCCTTCTGCGTCAAAGAAGGAAGGGCGGAGTCGTACGTCTGTCCGTCCAGGAGATCCAAATCTCAGCAAGTGGCCTTGCTTGGACACAGAGGTTGACACGACTTGGCGAAGAAATATCGAAACTCTCAACGGTAACCAAATACCTTCCGGAAGATGATCGTCCTGGCATACTAGTGTTCGTCCTTATCAAGAAATTCGCAGCACGGGTCGAGCTGAGCAAGCAGTTTGGGCCGCTCAACCTGAAGTCGAATTTATTCGAAGGCGCACTAATATCGGTCCCATCTCTCATGGCAGCACAGGTATCGAGCATTAGCCTGAATCGTGGCCCAACCGAACATTTGGTCCGTGAGCTGATTCCGAACATGCAGGAAAGTACGATAATGGGTCCCCCTATGCTCATGTGTCGGTTCATCCCAGATGAGATGGAGCCCACTGTGAAGCTAAAGCTGTCGAACACGTGCTTAGAGTATAGCGTACCTTTGCTTATGTCAATCACTCAGCTCATTGAGACTCTACAGAAGGATCTCTCTCCAGCCATGCAACCGCTTTCACCACGAAGTAGTGGCGTTTCTTCAGTATCTAGTGACGCTTCAGACCTGTCGCGAAGCATCAGATTATCTCTCGCACTACGGAACTCAGCCATCTCACTCAGGCCGCTGGACTCAACTGCTTGCGGCATTTTCCTGCTGTCAGATGCTATTATAGGTCAAAGCACAAGGCACAACACAACTAATGCCAACGTGGACATCAGGAAGGCTTCGGTCATGATCATAGACGATATCGCGAAAATTGGTGCTGAAGACAGCGGCGCAGATCCCAAGCTCTACTTTGACCAGAACGATACGGTACTTGAACTTATCAAATCCGGTTTCGTGCCAGTCGGGTCGATCTCTGCTGCTTTTGCAGAGGTGAAGATCTTAGAGGAGAAGGCGAGCGAAAAGCAATTCGTGGACGTTGAATTTCGGAACAACTTGTTGTTCTTGGAGACTTGCGCAGACTCAACGCAGACGCTGATGCAAATATTAGGTGGACTTTCGCCTCCTCAACCACCTTCGAAGGTCGAAAAGTACAGAACACAGGTCGTCCCAATTGAAGATATGCTGGCCTCTTTTACCGGCAACGCGTTCGTGTCCGAGAGAGGGCCTGAACTTGGTATGCAAGTTGAAGAGATGGAAAGCACCCCTACACCATCCACAATTCTCAACGCAGCAGCCAAAGATGACCTCACACAGGAGCTCAGTAACGACGACGAAGATGGTGCCTCTACGAATGATATATACCTCAGACAGGCAGAGGATGCCGAGCAAGATATGATGACTGAAAGCACAACCATGTCACAATCTTCACACTCTTCCGTCGGTAGCGGATCCGTGCACATCGCACCTGTCAACGTCACAGCAGACGACCAAGTGCCACTTTCTGGCAGCGTTATGATGCATAGTCTGATCGATTTTCGAACCGGGCATTTCAGGAACGAGAGTTTGGTGAGTGGCACGGCACATCGCTGGGATTCGTCGAAGAACACTTATGGTATGGGCAATGAGATACGTGCGCAGCAGTCACCGTTGAAAGTCAGAGTACGGGACGTGCATATCATCTGGAATCTGTTCGATGGGTACGACTGGCAAAACACTCGAGATGTCATCACACAGGCTGTCCGTGATGTTGAGGACAAGGCTTTTGCAAAGCAGCGCAGAAGAGATAGCCATAGATCTCCCGGACCTGACGAAGAGGACGAGTCTGTCGTTGGTGATGTACTCTTCAACTCGATCTACATCAGCATACCGACCAACCGTGATCCTCGAGAGCTGACTAATGCCATTAACATGGAGCTTGGCGATGCGGCCAGTGAGACTGGCAGCTATGCTACGAGTACCACAATCACCGCCGCCACAAACAAACGGCAGTCTGGGCCACGCTACAAGCCTAAAAAGCTGAGACTCGGTCGGAGCAAGCAGCACAAGATGACGTTCGAGCTTGAAGGCCTCGCAGCTGACTTCTTTGCATTCCCTCCTGGGTCAGGAGAAGTTGAAAGCTCGGTCGATATACGGGTAAGCAAACTCGACGTCTTCGACCACGTTCCCACATCGACCTGGAAAAAGTTTGCTACATATATGCATGAATCCGGTGAGCGTGAGATTGGCACCGACCAGGTACACATTGAGCTCCTCAACGTCAAGCCCGTCGCCGAGCTTGCAGCTTCCGAGATGGTTCTTAAGCTCACGGTCCTGCCGCTCAGACTGCACGTCGACCAAGATGCACTTGACTTTCTCACAAGATTCTTCGAGTTTAAGGACGATAGAGTCGCTCCGTCCGGTGCGCCATCTAACCCTCCTTTCCTGCAACGGGTCGAAGTCAACCCAATCAAGCTGCGCCTTGACTTCAAGCCAAAGCGAGTCGACTACGGAGGGCTCAAATCAGGTCGAACCACCGAATTCATGAACTTCTTCATCCTCGACCGAGCAGATATGGTCCTACGACGCATCATCCTTTACGGCGTATCAGGCTTCGACCGCCTCGGCATCATGCTCAACAACATCTGGACACCAGACGTCAGAAACAACCAACTGCCCACGGTCCTCGCAGGCCTCGGACCCGTTCGCTCGCTCGTCGACGTCGGCTCCGGCGTCCGCGACCTCATCGCCGTGCCGATCCGCGAATATAAGAAAGACGGCCGCATCGTCCGCAGCATCCAAAAAGGCGCGCTAGCATTCGCCAAGACAACGACAACCGAGCTCGTCAATCTCGGCGCAAAACTCGCCATCGGCACGCAGACTGTCCTCCAGAACGTCGAAGGCGTCGTAGCACCACAAAGCAAACAACCACAATCAGGGTCTACCTCCGACTCAGACGAGGAACAGCCACATCAAATCTCGCACTACGCGGATCAACCGCTTGGCATCGTCCAGGGTCTGCGTGGCGCGTATGCGTCTCTCGAGCGCGATCTGCTACTCGCGAAAGACGCGATTGTCGCTGTGCCGGGCGAGATCATGGCCGAGGGCTCAGCCACCGGTGCAGCGAAGGTCGTGTTGAAGAGTAGCCCGACGATCATCCTGCGCCCTGCCATCGGCGTCTCGAAAGCTGTAGGCACTGCACTGTTGGGCGCGGGTAATACGCTCGACAAGGGGAATCGAAGAAGGATCGAGGATGTAAGTCAATCGGCTCTTTTGCTTTTGCTTTTGTCTATGTGCGTGAGAGAGAAAAGATCGTGCTAACGTTGTCGCAGAAATACAAGCATTCCCGATGACCTTGCGGTGATAGACGAAGGCAGACAGGAAGTAAGTAGTGACCACCGCAATCTCAGACACAGACACGTCGAAGGCATAATTTGGGATGAAGACGGTTGATTGATTGATTGTGGGAAGCAGCTTTTTCTGCAGGCACAGATTGACCATGCATGAGGAGGTCGGCGTTGGATTGATTGCATAGCGAACGTGAGTGTGAGTGTGAGTGTGGGGGTGGGGGTGGTATCAGGTTTGAATAGCATGCCGCAGAATAGCGCGATCGCATAGCATAGCATAGCATTAATGCAATAACTCATCATGCTGTCTATCATCCCGCGTTGAATCTACAGTCTATCTCATATGTATGAACTCTCTGTCGCACTGATCATCATCATGCACACACTGCACCCATACATCTTGTCGTCACGTTGCTATAAACTCAGCAATGCCCTTCCGATCAACACCCGAAACGCTCGCCAAAGCGCCTTCATCAGCGATACTATCGCCATCATCTCGGTCTTCAAGACCACTAACCTTCGACTTCTTGAGGAACACATAAGCGATGTTCCCTGGGATCACCTCCGGGCTCTGTCTAAGGACATTCAACAAGCACATATCGTTTATTGCGCCTGATAGTTCCTTGACCTCCTTCTCATCCAGGGTGGAGGCATCAGCTGTGTCGATGTGTGTATATGTCATGAGCTCTTGCAATTCTTCCTCTTGCTTCTTGCGGTGCTTTTTTGATGGTGACTTGCGTGGACTGGAGCCGGTGGAAATACTCCGTTCTTGGTCTTCGAGGTCTTGATCTGTGACTTGTGAGACGCGAGTGAACGAGAAGGTTCGGATTGGTTCGCCTTCATCCTCGTCCTCATCTTCGTCTTCGGGCGCAAGGTCATCGACGTCGTCAACATCGTGTATGTCGCCTTGGACCATGTCTTGGGAGTCGCTGGCTTCAGTGGAGCCATGTGGCCTACCTTGACAGTCACAGTCAATCAAGTCATGGGTTCTCAGCCCTTCATTCTCGTCTAACCAGAAAAGATTCTTCAGCTCCTCCTGGGTGAACGCGGCTTTGCCCTTGCCCTTATTTCCTGTTGAAGGACCGTCACTGCCGCCGCCACCTTCCATGATGCTGTTAGCTAGACCGCGTTTCACGATTTGGCGCTGCCAGATCCTCTCTTCAAGACCACCTTTGATCAAGAAGCGGTAGATGTAGCATGGCTTCTTCTGGCCCTCTCGATGAATTCGTGCCATTGCCTGGTCCTCGACAGCAGGATTCCAGTCGACGTCGAAGAGAACAAGACGATTGCCGCCGATCAGGTTGATGCCCATACCGCCAGCTTTGGCGCTTAGCAGGAAAGCGAAACATGCTGTTTGACTGGCCCGATTGAACTCATCGACCATAGTTTGTCGCTTTGTGCCCGTGACTGACCCATCGAGACGTCTAAAACTCATGTTTAAACTGCTAAGAAGAGCTTGCATAAGATCTAATGTGGCTGTATAGTTCGACACAAGAACCACCTTGTCGCCTGTATTGTTTCGGATTTCGCGCAACAATTCGTCTAGCAGGCGTATCTTTGCTGCGTGAGTATTGTGGTAAGATCGATGTAGCCCCTTAGGCATCATCTCATTCAATGTTTGCAGTGAACTCGATGTAGTGGCTTCATCAGCACCTTGCTTTGGCTGCAGCAATTTTGGACTGTTGCAAAGCTTCTTGAGTATAGTGATCATCTGAAGCGCGCCTTCATTGCTGCCCACTGCCGACTTGAACATTGGCGTTTGCAAGACTTGTCGGTAGATGTTTGCTTGTTTGCGAGTTGGCCTGCAGAACAACACATATTCGGTCTTAGGAGGCAAGTATTCCGCCAAAATCTCTGCCGTTCTCCGAAGGATGAAGTGTGATGTCGTCTGAGCAAGCTCATTACTAGCATCTTGCCCTCTTTCAATGTCTTCTTCGGTTGCATTGGGCTGTCGACTCTTCACGATTGGCTTCTCGAAATCTTTCATAAACGCTTTTGGGGAGCCTAGCACGCCATCGTTGACAAAGTTCACCATAGCAAAGAACTCGGTTAGATCGTTCTGGATAGGCGTGCCAGAGAGAATGATCCGCCGTGCGGTGTTCAGTGTTCCGATGGCTTTGGCACTTTTGTTCTGCAGAGTCTTCAGCCGATGGCCTTCATCACAGATGACAAGATCGATGCCAGCGCCTCTTGTCAGGTCCTCGGCAATCTTCTGCAGCCTCTCGTAGCCCACGATCATGACTTTGAAGTTCCTGCCGTCAAACATGCTCAGCCGGCTGCCATCGTCTCCGAAAGCCATGACACCAAGCTTGTCGCGGCCGAGCCACTTTCTGAACTCCTTCTTCCAGTTCTGCACGAGAGTGACCGGGCACACGATGAGCACTTTCTTCACGACGGCATCATCTTTGTATACGGGGTTTTGCTTGACCAGCGTCCATATCAGAGCAATAGTTTGCAGGGTCTTGCCCAGTCCCATATCATCTGCCAAAATGCAGCCTTGGCCTCCGAAATCCCTCAAGCCCATGACACATTCGTATAGAAAGTGCACACCTCCTCTTTGATGCTCTCTGAGATGCTTAGTTAGGAAAGGGTCTAAAACAACGTCGACAATCTGCTTGCCGGCAGGCGCTCGTTTTGGTCGCTTGAAGACAAGTGCATTCGAAGCAGTAGGATCGTGTCTTGGTATTGGAATCTCGCTTGGGACCTGTGCCAGGATTTGTGTATCTCTGAGAGGCTGTCGAAATGCTCCGTTCCTAGCACTAGGGTTCGATGCTGCAGCTTTCTGCTTTGCCGATTTGTCCTTCTGTATTGACTGACGCATCTGCTCCTGTAAACTCATCTTAGGAGCCGGCTTCGCATTGCTCTTTGGTGCTGGAGAAGGCTGACCATGCAATACGACCACACTCTCATCCTTAGGTGCATTGTCGTTCCTACCGACGATGCGACAAAAGTCATCGTAAGTGGTCTCAGCTTCGATTTGGACGTCCTTGCCACTCAAGGAGAGCAGATCTTCTGCTTCAGGTACCCTGTCCCTTACACAGCCGCCCAGTCTATGCCCTTTGCTATTGTATGCAGTCATAAAGCCATTCTTGTAGACCAGAACTCCATCGTCTTCCCAGGTTTTGTTCTTCTTGGTCGTGACTTTGCGCCATACGATCGAGAAATAGGCTTTCCCGCTTGCCTCGTCGGTGAAGGTTTTGGTCGGGCTCGGAGGGTTGGTCACAGACTTGAGTGGCAACCTTCCATGCTTCAAGAGTTTGGGCGCCCCCTGGGTTGATCTGAGGGATGGCTGTGTGAGTCCATTGACATTATCATCGTCGTCATTAGGCGACAACTTGCGTCTCTTGGAAGGCCCGTTAAGCTCATATAAGGGCGTGCTCTGCTGCTGACTTTCGCTTTTTCGGAAGCTCGGTGGTCTGAAAGGTTTGAAGTTCATGCTCGCATCATCCTCATCGACAGGCATAGAGGCGATACGAGGCCGGAAAAGTTGTTGGAGGCAGAACACCAAAGCGGGGGACGCGTCCAGACGCGTCGGACGCGACTTGAAATGGCACTTTCTTTGCGGACTATGATAGGTAATTAGCTGTCAGCAGTGGACATTCTAATTATCACGGGCCTAGTTGCCTTCTGTTCTGCTGAATCTTCCTTGCCAGGAACTCCGGGGCAAACATGCTTTCGACTGGTGCAACCACCTGAAATGCGACTTGTCACGCTTGTCTAATTTGTCACGGCTCGCAGCGGCAGGTGCTCTTTCAATAAAACCAGGTCACGGCAAAGAAGGTGCTAAGGAGAGGTGTTGTTGTGCATTGTGATTACATCTACAGGCTTATTGGCTAACCTTTTCCCTCTGCTAATGTTGAACGTCTTTGGTAAGTAGTCAAGTGTGCCGATACAGAACTTTACTGCCGGTCTTTCTTCAAACTGATGCGGCAAACCAATGGTCCTTTCTGCCACAGCGTGAACGACTTCTGGTTCGACCAGTCAAGGTCTTTGTCCACAAGCTCAAGATCAAAGTTCCACAGCACCCTTGCGAGGATTTGTCGCATCTCTGAGAACGCCAAGTTCTTCCCGATGCAATTGCGAGGGCCTACTGAAAATGGCTGGCGTGCATCCCTATTGTCATTGTAGAATGTTGAATCTGCGTCAGATAATGCAGATGGCAGCCACCTCTCAGGGTGGAAGGCTGCAGCTTGGCTGAAGTTGTCTGGGGACCAATTCGTGCTCATTTGATGCACACCAAGGTGCGTCCCTTTTGGCACCGCGTACCCAGACACACTCGCGGCTTCTGTGGTCGTGCGGAACAAAATAGTAGGCACGGGTGGGTACATCCGTAGACCTTCCTCCAGACATGCCAGTGTATATGGCAGCTTAGCTGAGGCAGATGAGAAGGTGATATCTTCCTCCCTGTCGAAAGCAGACCGGACTTCCTGTGCCGCTTTCTTCAACGTCTCTGGCGTACGCAACATCCAATACGTGACTCCAGCGAGAAGTGTAGCTGTTGTCTCGGAACCAGCCAAGAACAGGATGTATGCATTGCCCGCAAGCTCAGCATCGGAGATCGGCTCTTTGGAATCGCTGTACTTGAGCAAGGATTCCATAAAGTCACCTCGCTCATTTTTGGTCGGATCATTCTTGCGTTTCATGGCCGTATCACGACCGATCTTGAAGAGGCCTTCTCTCCTTTTCTGGACCCGGCCGCCGATGAAGAGACTAATGACTCTCCAAACTGTGGGATAGAACTTTGCCAGTTGCACGAAAGGCACGATTCTAACGAACTTGAACATGGTTGAGATGAACTCTCCATATTCTTTGGTCTGGAGACAATTTGAAGGCTCGCCGAAAGCAAGATCGGAGACTATTGGAGGTAGAGGTTAGTGAGCGTCTCGAGAGAAGATGGGTACAAGGTGGCAGGACTTGGAGCCACAGAGACGGAAAAGATAAGTCATACTAATGTCGCAAGTCGTTAGATTGTACCACATGGTCATGTCAACATTGCTGTCATTTTCTGCTTCTTCGCGCAGAGAAGTAATTAGCACGTCGACATAGCCCTTAATCAAGTCCTCCTGTAGCCGCAACGCTTGCTCTGAGAATGCATGGGAGAGCGCCTTCCGGAACCTAGCATGGTTGGCATCATTTGAGAAGATGATGTGGTCAACCGCATTTGGGGGACGAAACTCCAGCTTCGGCCACTGATTCTGTCCGTGGCCATACCCATAGATGTCCTTCCATGCCTGGGCTGTAGCAAAGGACAAAGTATCGTTGTCGAATCGAACAACGTCGCCGTAGTAACGATGGTACTTGACCATCCGCTGGTCGAACGTGCCTCGACACTGAGCGATATATCGCAGGACAGGGAATGCTATCCATAGTTTAGGTCCGGGAAAAGATGCTAGAGGGTGTAAATAGAGATTGTAAATAGCGATGTACAGCTGCTGGACAACCAACGCGCCAGTGGCTCCAAGAGCCAGTAGTTGAAGCATTCTGCGGTGAAAGTCTGCTTAGATCGAGAGGTCAATGCTTTCAAGTGGTATATGTTGGCTGTTCAACGCCTTCGACTCCTCTAATTCGTGTACTCGAAGCGAATTCCCGCAAGGGCGGACGAAAATATAGGCAGCCGATGATACAAGGTTGCTTCATGCGGGGGTGGTATCAGGAGCTCAGGTGTCCCAAAGCTACGAGCCAGTAAGTACGCGAGGGGTCTAATCGCGCACCCCTGTACGCGCCCACTCCACTAAATATAGGTATTGGTCTTAATATAGTATTATTACTACTGAATTATCTTTAAAGCAGTTGTTACTATACTAAACGGGTCTATAGGCCTCGAGGCGGCTATTTAAGCTATTAGACGACCCTCTAGGTTTACCTAGGTCGTTATAGGTGGTCTCGCGGGTATAGGAGGCCCGTAAGACCCTATCTCTATATTATTTAATTTAATAAATAACTTATTCGGATTAATAGCCTATTTTCGCGTATACTTCTTACTAATATTACTTACCTTACGTCTTAGAAGCCTTAATTCGCGCTATACGTTAGCTAGTTCGAACTAACTACGTTCTAATACCTTACTTATCTTAGTAAATATAGTTTAAATAGTTCGATTAAGTTCTATAAACTCTAATAAGTAGTAAAGAGCCGTAGAAATCTATAAGCTAGTAGCTAGGGTTATTATTAAATCCTAGGCCCTCTTAGTTTAATTACTACTAGCTATAACTAGTATAGTTAGCCGCGAATCGTTATAGTTAATAATAAATCGAGAGAAGAGGACCTTAGAGAAGTCGTTATTACGGTACGTACGTAGCCTAGCTACTATTACGGTAGGCTAGCTACGTAACCGTAGACTATCTACCTTTATATAGAATATCGGTAGATTATCTACCTTAGATAGTTATTTATTTACTTTACTTACGTTATTATCTTAAATTAGTAGTAACGACCTAGCTATAATCTTTAGTTATAGATTCTCCTAGTTATATAAACTATACGAATACTCGAGTACGCGATTAACTCGTACGATAAACATCGAGGTACTATATAACTTCGAAGAACCTTAGACTATCTACTAATAAACTCGTAGAATAGATATACTAACTAAAGTTATATCTAGAGTATAAAGCCTTAGAGAAATTCGGTAAAACTAAAGATACTAGTTATCTTCGCTTAAAACTTAACTAGTTCGCAGTTAACTACTCTCGCTAAACTAACTCGAAACTACTAGGTTTTAACAAATAGTAGCTTATCTAAAATAAGCTACTAAAAAGGCTACTCTTATATATTATAAAGGATCTTAAGGAATATAAGACTCTAATATAATATATAATCGAGTAAGATTAGTAAAGAGGTAGTAACTTAAGAAATTTAAGTTAAAATATATAAAATCCTAGACCCTCTATAAATCCTCTTAGATAATCTATATTTCCTTTAAAATAATTTATATATCCCTTAAGTTCTACTATAAACTCGCGAAGAGTCTTACTTATAGATAATCGTCCTTTACTAGAGGCGCTAAACGAGATTAAATAAGAAAGAAACGAACTACTAGCCTTTTAATAGAAAGCTAACGTAACTATTAATAATCTAATAACTAGTACTTAACTAAATATAAAGGCTAATCGATTAGTAGTACTTATATAACTACTATATCGAGTACGTTTAGAACTTAAACGCCTAGGATCTTAACTACTAAGTACTTTACGTATTCTAAGCTACTATACTTCTATCTTTAATAGGACTATAATACTATAAATACTATTTTATCTAGTAGCGTTATAACGATAACTAGCTACTTTAAAAAGCCGCTACTTAAGGTTAGTAGACGAAACGAAACTTAGATATATAAGAAATCTAGAGCTCCTAAAGAGACTAAATAAAGGCTATAGTAATTACTAATTACTAAGTATTAAGAACTCTAACGATATAGAAGCTATAAGATTACTACTACTCGAATATAAATAAGAGTTAAAACCTTCTTTAGAGATTATAAGGTCGTTACGTAGAACGACTAGATATATAGAAAATATTAATAAACTATATTTCGAACTAAGAAATCTATCTATCGATAAATAACCAAACGCCGTTATAGATAATTAAGTTAAAGCTTTAGAGTAGGAGCTTCGTATAGTAAGAGATAGCTAAGAGGCGATTATAGCCCTATTAAGATAAATTTAAATAAACTAAGAAGGACCTAAAGCTAGTAGAGCCGAGAACTTAAATAATAATAGAAACAACGATAATATTAACTATAACTACTAACGAAGAGAAAACAACGATAATCGTTACTTTAACTTAAACTATATTAGTTTCTTCTATCTAGATTTAAATAGAGACGCGAGTATATAATAATTAAATAAGAATACTATATTTAAAGATATTTACTTATTCTACTAACGACTTAAATAATAAGCTAATATAAAGGGGCTAGTTTTTATTTAACGTAATATATAGAAGTATCTTTAAGAAGACGCCTTATAATAGTAGTATAACGAGTTATTAAAAGTCGAATAGAAGTTAATTATAACTAGCTTATAGAGTATATTAAAATAAAAGTAATACTTAATTAAACGATTTATATAAGTACTATACGAGGTACTTAAGAAGATAAAGGATTATAAATATACTATAGAGAATACTATAAGAAAGAGGGACCCTCGATCTTTTATATCGTAGGTACTATAGGATATACAAGATACTAAGATAAGAAGTACTTATAATATACTAAATATAGTATACTTATAACTTAATATAAAACTATAACGAGATATTAACTTACTAAGAGAAAATAGTTCGATTAATAAATTCCTTAGTTAGCTAAACGTAAAACGGGATCTCTAGTATAAAGTAGCCGCCTAGAAGAGATAAGGTTAGTATAATCGCGGTAGATTTTAGTACTAAGGCTTAGGTTAAAGGGACTAGGGCTATAGTAATAGATACCTATAAAACCGCTTCCTCCCTCGTATTTACTCGAACTAGATATACTTATAAAATTAAGTACGTTACTCTTTTTTATTCTATTTATAATATATACTATATCCCTATTATATATTAAATATACCTAACGCCCTATACTATCCCTAATACTACTCTTCTTAAAATATACCTTTATATTAATATTACGAAATAAGAGCTAATAATCGAGGAATACCCTACCTTTAACGACTTTAGATTATAGCTAAAGGAGAAAACGAGTCCGCTAGTAGAATAAACTAGAACTAAAGTAGATTAAATAGAAACCGCGAAGATTATAATTAGAGAGATAACTAGTAAAGAGGCGAAGAACGAGGTAACTATCGTAAACGAGGTCGTAATAGCTATATAAATAGAGGTAATAATTATTATAAGAATAGAAATAATAATTACGCTAATAAACTAATCTTAGCCTACTATATAGGCGAAGAGGATAGCTAGAATAGCGAGAAAAAGTAGGTATATTATTTAGACTCCGTACTTAAGGAATATAAATAAGCTATATATAACGTATATAAGGATTATATAAAGAACGATAAGAACCTAGTAGCTTACGTAGCCTATAAATAAAACTATAATAATAAAGGCTTTATAGTAGACGATAATAAGAAGAACGAGAAGCTAGCTAAAGACGAATTAATTTTTAATAGATTCGCTACGTTAAACGATATTAAAGCTTAGAACGCTTATTTAGTTTTTAAGTATAATAGCTACGTATAAGAATTCCTATTAAATAATAAGCTTTTTAAGTATCTTAAATAGAACGATATATATAGAGTCTAATCGATAAAGAATAAAACGTTAAATAGCGAGAAATTTTAGTTAAAGAGTATACCTATTATTTAATCTAAAGCCGACTTAAGCGATAACTCGTACTTTAATTTCTACAACTAGTATTACGTAGTAGCGTCGGTCTCGTTTAATATATTAATATAATAAATAAAGTCTATTTATATAAATACGAGTTATACGATATTACTAATAGATAGTAATTTTCTAGATATAATACTACCTAAGGTAGTATAAGAATAAGTTACTCTAATTATAGTTCGCGGTATTAAACTAGATACGCACTAATACTTAGAAGTAGTAATACTATTAATTTACTTTCTAGGCTACTATAATAGTAAACTAGCTATTACTAGAATCGAATAACTAGTAAGAATAGTTAAAGACCTATAAGCAGAAATACTATATAGTATAGATATTATAAGCCTAAAATAGATAAAGCTTAGTATATACGTATAGAAACTTATAATTAAAACTTACTTAGGGTTTACTATATTACTAAAAGTAATACTTAATAAAGCGAAGGTTAATATAATAGTATAAGTAAAGAAAAAAGTAGTAATTCTATTAAAGTTAATAGTATAAGTTAAAGTTATATATCGTAATAAAGCTTAATTAATACTAGTTAAAGAATAAGACTATATATTAGAACCTATAAGATTATCCTATAATCTAGAACTTAAAGATAGAGTAGCGAGAGCTATTATCTCTACTAATACCGCTATAGTTTTAGTTACTAACGGTACTAATCGAATATAAGTAATACCTCGTTATATAAAACTAAGCCGCGTAGCGAATTACGAGGCTAAAGGGTACTACTTAGCTATAATAAACTAAGTACTACTTACTAATAGACCTATTTTAGTAATTAAATATATAGCGATAGTAGCGTTTTCGATAATTATATTATTAAACCTAGTATTAATACCGCTAATACTAGTAAAATCCTTATTAATACTTAAGGAAGTCCTACTAAACGAACTTACTATCTATAATAAGATCGACGAGGACCGTAATAGAATTAAAGAACTAACTTAACAATTCTCGAAAGTCTAGAATACTAAGGTACTAAATATAATTTAACTACTATATAAATAATAAATAGAGGTTAAATTAAAACTTAAGGCTAAGATTAAATCTTAAAAGGTATATTCCTAAAGCTTAAAAGGCCGAGCGCTAATTAATAAGACTTTAGACGGCTTATAGGGTTAAGAAAAGCTATTTTATACCTAAATACGAACGCTTTACGAATATTCGGTCTTTATAGTATAAAAGTAAGTATACTTACTTAAAAAAGTCCTAGAACGAAAAGAACGAGTAGTAGTTAATATTAAAAGCTTAAATATAATTACTAAAAACGACCTCTACCTAATACTACTATAAAGTAATATAATTACCGCGATTATAAGCTATTTATATATTTTAACTATAGACGTTTTATAATTTTTCTACGCCTAGCTAGTACGTAAGGAAGACTAGAGCTATTTTATAATTGTATTTTATTAAGGATAAAAGACGTTTAAGGTACTAATTATAAGATTTAAAGAGTTACCTTCGTACGTTTAGCGATGAATTAACTATATTCTCCGGCTTTATTACGCGTTTATCCGAGTATATATTAACGATATAGTAATTTTTAGTAAGATACTAAAGGAATACCTATAATACCTTAATATAATTCTAACTATATTTAAGAAGATTAAGATATACCTAGTATTAAATAAAAGTTACTTAGATTACCTAAGTATTTAATTATTAGGCTAATACGTAGATAGACTTAAATTATCGATATTAAAAAAGAAGTTAGAGGTATTATTAGTACTAGACTTCTCCGTTACTCTAAAAGAGCTAGAAATATATATTAATCTAAGTAACTAGCTATAAGACGAAGTTAAAGACTACGTAAAGAAAGTTAAGCCGTTATAAAAGCGAAAGATCGACTTACTTAAGATCGGACTCGCTAGAGTAAGAAGATAATAAAATAAGTATACTAGGACTATAAGACTAGAGAAAGTATTTATAAAGGAGTAACGAGCTTTTAAAATACTCTAAAAAGACTTTAGCTCTATACTTAAGAGATACTACTATAATTATACTCGACTACTATACTACGATATTAACGCGTTAGGTAAAGGTATAAAAGCGATAGTATATTACTTAAAAGAGAACCGTATTATACTTAAAGAAGAGAAAGTACTAAAATCCCTAGTAGAGCTAATAATCTTCTTATTACGACTATATACCTAGGTAAAAAAAAAGATAAGCGCTATAAAGCTAGAGGTTATAGCTCTAATATAGGTAGTCTAGAAAACTAGGTATATAATTAAGGTATCGCCTTATATTATAATCGTATTTACGAACTACGCGGTAACTCCGTTAATTATAAAATAAACGAAGTTAGCGACGATAAATATCGATAAGCTTAATCTACGATTAGTTAGAGTATTCTAATACTTATTATAGTTTAGATTAAACGTAAGGTATAACCTTAATAAGTAAAATACAATAGCGAATATAATATTAAGATTAAAGCGAATAAAGAAGAATCTAGAAAAGGTAAACGCGTACTATACTAAGACCTATATATATATAGCTATAGTAGTAGAGATATTACTAGATTTTTAATAAAGAATCCGCGACGGCTATTAATAAGATCTTTATTAAAAAGAGTTATTAATATAACTTTAAAAGGAGGTAGTCGAGGATAAGAAAGCGATAATAAGAGTACTAAGTATAATACTATATAAGCTAGTTAAGGACTTAATTTATATTAATAATCGAAGATATAGATTACTTAGACTATATATTCTACTTAATCTAAAGGGGGAAATATTCTCGATAATCTATAACGAGCTAGAATATATAGGTTTTTATAGAGTATATACTCGAGTAAATAAAACGCTTTATATATACTAGTTATTATAATAACTAAGAAAATATCTCGAATACTATCTAGATTATTAGCTATAATCGCTAAAGCGCTATTTACCCTACGGTAAATTATTATCGATATAAAGCCTAGAGCTTTCTTTCTAAATAATAACGATAGATTTTATCGTAGTACTACCTAAATAAACTTATAAACTAGATATAATTACTATATATACTTATAAGATATTAAAGAAGGTAATACTAATACCTAAGAGAACTATATATTTAGCTAAAAACTAGGTATAAAGACTAGTTAACGGTTAGCTTTTTATAAACTAGAGTATTCTAGCGAGTATTATCTTAAATAGAGACCTAAAGTTTCTCTTAGAATTCTAGTAAGGCTTATTTAAGAGGATAAAGTATAAGCTTATATTAATAATAGTATACTATCTCTAAATTAATAGCTAGTTTAAGAGAATAAACTAGATAGTAGAGATCGCCCTTTAATACCTAATAATAGAGTATAAGAAGAAATAGCTAAAGAAATTACCGCTACTTTAAATAACGCTAAATAATTTAATTAACTAAAGTATAAGTTAAATATCGAATAAGGTAGTTATAGGTTTTAAAGCGTAAGAACCTTTATTATTATTAAATACTCTTAAGAGAAAAGAAGATCGACTACTCGATTATAAGGTTTTTAGATAATATATAAGAGACGCCGTAGACTTTACTATAATTTAAGTAAAGAAATAGTATAATAAGAAATATAAAGTACTACTAATAAAACTAAATAAGAAAGCCTTTTTAATCTTATATAACGGTTATACGGTACTAGAGAATAAGGAATAGAAGTTCTTCGCTTAATACTACGGTCTATTTATAATTAAAAAACGAGTCGATCGTTTTATATACGAGTTAGACTTACTAAATCGCTAGAAGATCTACTCTATTATATTAATCGTATAATTAGAGCTAGTACTAAAGGAATAAGATCTATTTAAGAGGCCTAGACTTAATTATCTAAAAGCGATAATAACGGCCGAGAATATAGAGGAATAAAAGAGCTAGAAAATCGAGAAACTAATCGATAAAAGGAGCTAATACTACGGTAAAAAGGTTATTACCGAATACTTAATCCGTTAAAAAGGCTATAGTAAGGAATTTAATAAATAGTATAGCGAGGACCTATTAGTAAACGCGAAGGACTTAATAAAGAAGTATAACGATAAGTAATTATAAGTAAACGACGATTCTTAGGTAATAATTCTAGCCCTAAAGACGATATTAATATAAGAGGCGATAAAGCCTATATAGGAGGTCCTACTTAAGCGAAAGGTAAGTACGATAGTTCTAAGGAAACGATAGCTATAAAAAACGTATAATAACGATTTATATAATTTAAATAACTAGTAATTCTAACGGTAACGAAACTTAATAATAAGAATATATAGCTAAACGACCTATTATTATAGTTAACTACTTAGTATTAAAGATTAAGAGATCGATCGTTTATAATTTTAGTAAAAATATAAAATACCTTTACTCTAGTAATACGTAATAAAATATTAATTTAATCGTAAGGCTATATTATCTTATAGATAAAATATTATATACCTATCTTTTTACCTATCGTTTATAATAATATATATTTAAAGTATTTTCTTCTATCTATAAACTCGATACTAGTATAATAAAGGATAATAGAATTAAGAAAAAAGAAGAAGGCGACTTTAAAAAAGAATAAATTAAGTAATAAAAAATAATTACTAACGCCCTAAGAAATACCTTTAAGGAAAGAAAATTATAAATAAGATCTAAAATAACTACTACTAACTAGTACGCTAAAGGAGTTTTAGAAAATAATTAATAACCTAGAGTTAAGTAAGTTAAATTAAAGTTACTTAATTAAATAGTAGAATAAGATATAGTTACTAAAGACGTTTAATAAGAATAATTTATTTAAAGCGAAAGAACCCGAATAAAACTAAAATATAGAAAACTAGAGTAGCGAGAACGTAAATATAAAGGAACTATCGAATAACTATCTTAGCGTAAACGAGAGAACGAGAACTTTAAATAAAATTCTAAAGTAAGATAAGGATATATAAGATATTCTAATATTAACCGCTAATAATATTATAACGAATTAACCTTAAGACTTAAATAGTTCGAATATCTTTTAATATAGTAAAGTAGGACTAGAGAATACTAGCTTATTTATACTAGAAATTAAAATATAAGAGTACCTATTTATAGATAAGAATAAGTTTATATAAAACGATAATACGAGAAAATAAGATAATAAGATAATAAAGCTAATATTATTAAAAGTATCTTAAAGAGGCGAGGTACTAGACTCTTAAAATAAGAACTAGAGACGATAAAGGATAAAGTATAAAGCTAAAGAGAATAAAATAACGAGATAAGTACTAGTAAGAGCGAGGCTAAGGCCGACGACGAACTAGAAAATAAGGACGTAGAAATTATTAATAGTTTATAGTTAATAAGAAGCGAAGAGAAACTAGTACTTATAGAAAATAATATAATAAATATTAACGATATTAAAGAACCGGTATTAACTAACTTTAAAGTAGCTAGAACGCCGATTCGAGAAGGTAATTAATTACGAATTAACTAATAGCTACGTAGCGAGACTAGACTAAGAAGGATAATAATTAAAATACCGAAGGAGTTTTATATAAATAAAAAGAAGAGATTAAGAAATAAAAGCTAGAAACTAGAGAATTTAGACTAATAAGATATATACTACCTTAAACTACTACCGCTCGAATATAATATTATACTAGTATCTTAAATTAGAAAATTCCCTTTTCTCAATACTATACTAGACCTAAACGCTCTACTAAGGAGATATAAACGCTTATAGATTAGTAAGTATATCGACTTTATTACCTACGAGTATAATATAAAAGCTAAAGTAGCTAGTAAAGAAATAGGTAAGATAAAGAAGTACTAGAAGGAGATAGAAAATTCGGTAAATATTAGACCTAAAGCGGCTAATAACGAGTATAATACCGTAAACGTAACTATAAACTTTAAGGTTAAAATAAATAACGTCCTATACTTAAAGAAGTTTAGAGATATAGTTACCTTAGATAAAGCTATAAACGAACTACTAAAGGAATTTTAATAGGTAAACTAAGTAGAACGGTAATAATATACTAACGAAATAAAGGTATAGAGATACTATTAAAGATAATAAGAGTATAAGATTATTAAGAAGTACGTTAAAGAGAATTATATCTTACTATTTAGGCTAGAGTTACTAGTATAAAGAAACTCGAGAGTAGTATTAAAAGCGTTAAAGAGATAGATTTAGTAGGAAAATATAAGGGATAAAGAAGATATAATTCCCGAAGATTACTAGAGTATTCTACTAGCGTAGTATATTTATATAGAAATAAACGCCGACGTAATAAAACGTTTAAAAGAGGTAGTAAATACGAATAAGTAACTATTTAACTAAGCTAAAAAAGAAGTACGATAATATTAGAATCGAGAGATAAAATCCTAGAATCGCTAGGTAAAACTAAGGAAATAACGACCGTATATAATAAGATATAATACGAATAAAGTTAAATTACTAGAGTTCTAGCTAACTAAAGATATCTAACTACTTAAAGAAGCCTTTAATATCGTAAAGAGATAGCTTAAGACGGTACCGCTAAGAAGAAGAAGACCTAAGATAAAGACTAAGGACGAGATACTATCGAACGGCGATAGTTTAAAAAGCTTAAACGAGGAGTATAAACCTTAATTAATAAGAAGACTAAGAGATATAAGCCGAGAACGCTTAGTAAAACGCGATAAGTTATTTAATATAAAACTAAATTATATAAAGCGCTATAATACGAACTAAGTTAAATCCGAATACCCTTCCTTAATAGCTAAAGAAAAATAATAAAAGAAGCTATAAAAGAAGATTATTATTAAAAACTCGAATAACCTATTAAAAACCCTAAATAGCGAAAAGAATCTATAGAATAAGATTTTAAAGAATATACTATAGTACTCGTTTAAATTTAATAAACTAAATAACGAGGAACTAGCTATAATCTATAACGAGCTATTAAAGAAAGCTATTATAGTAAAGGAAATAAATCGAGTACTATTCGAGTTTATTTATAGTACGAAGCTAGAAAAGCTAAGAGTAGGTATAACTATAAATAAAAAAGAGCTTATATATATACTAAATACTACTATAGTAAGTATAAATACTCTAAATACTATAGGCTATACTCTAAAATTCCTATCGGTTATAGTAAAAGACTTAGTAAACGAACTAGTACGGCTAGAGATAAAAAACTACCTCGCGGGTTTTTTACTTAAGAACGAGGTATTTCTATATATTAACTAAGCCGTAATAGCGGTATACTTCTATTTTAAATAAAGATACGACTTCTATATATAAATAAAGTACTAGATTTAAGGTAAACCTCTAGTTATTATATCGACGAGAGATATCCTAAAGAAATAGCTAATAATATTCTTCGTTACGAATAATAACGCTTATAACTAAGGAGGCGTAAACTATTTCGATAAGCTAAAGCTAATCTCGCTACGCTTAAAAACACCTAAGCTACCGGTAACTCGCGTAGTAAACGTAAATATATTATACGCCAGCCTGATTATAGCTAGGTAAACTAGATAAATATAGCCGCCGAGCGGCTAGTACGACTAATAAACTAATTAGAAGGAATATTCCGCGAACTAGGCTTAATAAGGTAGGACTATTCTATAAGACCTATATACTCTATAGTAGAATATATAGAATATATAAAGCACGTATAAGATATATACTACTTCGAGTAAAGCTACTTATTTAGATAGACTCTCCGTAGTTAACTTATATTATATACTTAACTATACCTTTATCTAGACCTACTACTAGTATACCTCGCTATACTAGGATTTCTAATAGGCTTTTACCTATCCGCTTTCTACTATACCTTACCCTATACCTTATAATAGCTAACACCTACCTAAAGTACCCTAAGGCTCTAATTATCCTTATATAGTTAGTCTTAAAGAGTACCTCTAATACTTTAACTACCGCTTCTAGTAAGTATAGGTATATATAAGTAGACCCTAGTTACGATAAACCCCTACCTAAGAATTAACTAACTAACTTACTAATCTTACGATAGGTTTAAGAGCACTAAGCCGAGCTAGTATAGCCGAGGAAAGTACTTCCTTATTCGAAGTAATAATAGAAGCCCTACTATTAGCGATCTTCTTTATACCTTCTAGGTTTAAAGTAGTAGCGCTAGACCTTTTCTATAGGGATAGAAAGAAACTCCGATAATTCTTAAACTAGGTCGATCTTAATCTTCTATTCTATGTAAAGAACTTCTAATCGAAGAAGTAGAAGATAGTATACGCGTCTACCTACTTAAGAGGTAACGCGGTAGACTAGTTTAAACCCTACCTTAAGGATTTTATAAACCCCGGACTATAGGAAATAAAAGGAGAGACTATATAGATCTTCTCTCTTTATTTAAACTTTAAAGTCATTATCGGTAAGATCTACGAGGATGTTAACGAGAAACGAGAAGCCGAGCTAAAAATCTGAGCGTTACGCTAATACAGCTTAGTCTCCTACTACGCGTCTTAATTCTAACAACTAAAGTCCCGTATTACCTAGAACGATTTAGCCCTCACGGCCGCGTTCTACGTAGGACTAAAGAAAGAGATTAAGGACGAACTATCTAGGGTTAGAAAACCTAATACCCTAGCAGCTATAATCACTTAATTACAAACAATTAACGGACGAATCTACGAGCGAAGGCTTAAGAAATAAGAGAAGAATAATTCCGCGTTTAGAGTATTAAATAAACCTAATACGAGTAAACCTAAGTAATACCCGAAGAATTACTATAGGCCTATACCTATAGACCTTAATACTACCTAAAGAAAACGTAACTACCTAAATAAAGGAAAATTCTAGAAACGAGGAAAACTTACGTAAAAGAAACGAGATAAGAGGATTAAAAATAAACTCTATCTTTATTATAAAAAACTAGAGCACGTAGTAAAAGAATACCGTATAAAGACCTAACTTAATAATACTAAACCTAGGGAAGAACGTTAAAAAGCGAGAAGAAGCTCACCTTTAGAATAAACGCTAATAACGGCTACCTCGATTAAAGAAGAATTTACTTATAAAGAGGCCTATAACCTTATAGAGGATATTAAATAGGAAAATTAGAGACTAAGAAAGGCTCTAAGGGAATTCGACTACTACTTAGATAACGAGAAGGTATAGATTATAGCCGTTACCTCTACTTACCTATATATTACCACTCGATATTAGCGATAGGCCGTATACCTAGACTCGAAGTACGACTAACTAGCGACGTACTATTATTTCGTATACGACTTAGAGACCGAAATAAAGTATAACCTAATAAGGTTAAGACTTAGATTCTATAAGGATCCGACCTACCCCGCGAAGATAGAGGATAAGGAAGAAGAAGAATATATGTATTAATAGAGCGATCTAAAGAGGATCGATTATCGAATAATTACGTTCGATATTCCTTATAAATCTAATAAGGACGTTAATAAATTTTAACTCCTTACGATCGATTAAGTTCTCGAGTTCGAGAAAGAGAACTAGGAGTATATTAATAATATCGACGCCGTTATTATATAGGTAGTCCGCCTAAATAACGAAGTAATACGCTTAGTTAAGGCCTAATACGAGGAACGAGGTATCCCTACACCTTATATTAACGAAACTATTCGAGAAGGGTACCTTTAAGGAGAATATATATATCTAAGAAAAGATATATATATACTTAAAAGGATACTATATTATTATATCTACTATTATAATCCCTATTAACGATACCGAGGAATAAGTAAGAAGAAAGCTAACTAAGCTTCTCGATAATAGCTTAGAGATTATAAGAACGAGAACTATACTTATTAGATCGTTAAATACCTCTATCACCTAAAAGAATAGGTAGAGAAAGAGCTAGGCGGTACTTCTCGAGCCTTAATTTCAAGCCCGCTTACTACCTCGAACCGATATTTAAGGAAGAACTTAACGATATTACAATTAAGGATATATACCCACTCCCTTAAATCGATAAACTGTAGGACTACCTTTAAGGCGTAAAGTTCTTTACGGCTATCGATATTCGAGACGCTTATTATCGAGTTAGAGTTAAGGACGGCGACGAATAGAAAACCGCCTTTCGTATACGATATAGACTCTATAAATATTATATTATACCCTTTAACTTAACTAATATACTAGCTACGTTCTAGAAACTAATTAACGACGCTTTACTTAATTACCTAGATATCTTCTATATAGCTTACCTAGATAATATTCTTATCTTTTCTTAGACTTATTAAGAATATATAATATATATTAAAAAGGTATTATAAGTATTAAAGAACTATTCTCTACTAGTTAAGCTAGAGAAATACGAATTCTACAAATCCGAAGTTAAATTCCTTAGATATATAATCTCCCGAGAAGGGATAAAGATAGATCTCGAGAAGATTAAAGCTATACTTAACTAGCTAGAGCCTTAGTCTATTAAGGATATATAGGCTTTCCTTAGCCTCGCTAACTTTAATCGACGATTTATTAAGAACTATTTACGAATCGCGGTACCACTTATAGACCTAACGAAGAAATCGGATACCGCGTTCGCCATAACCTAAAAGGCTCGAGACGCCTTTAAGCTATTAAAAAAAACCTTTACGACAGTACCTCTATTAACTATCTTTAACCTAGAACTCTAGACGATCTTAGAGATAGATACTTCTAATAGGGCAATTACAGCCGCTATTACACAAGTTTATAACGACGGAAGGATCCGCCTAGTCGCCTACTATTCTAGAAAGATAATAGGACTAGAATTAAACTACGACGTTTATAATAAAGAACTTCTAGCTATTATCGAAGCTTTTTAACACTAGAGAGTGTACCTTAAGGAACTAAAATACACGATTAAGGTATACTCTAACTATAAGAATTTATTATATTAGAACACTACTAAATAGCTTAATCGAAGATAAGTACGGTAGGCTAAAGTTCTAGCTACGTATAACTTTTAGATCTTCTACGTTAAGGGTACGGAAAACGATCGGGTAGATACCCTAAGCCGGAGACCTAATTATATAAAAAACTTAAAACCTAGCTTAGTATCTATCTTATAGAAGAAAGGGGATTACCTTACGTATATATTACTCGCTAATCCTAATAGATCTCCTATAATCGCGATATTAGAACCTACTAGTAAAGGAAGAAACTACGATAAGACTATAACCTAGGAGCTTCGAAAAGAGACCTTTAAGCTCTACTATAATAATCCCCTAGCGAGATATCTAAGAATCGATAAAACTATTAAACTAATTACTAGAAATTATTATTAGAAAGGGATTAAAAAAGACGTTAAAGAATAGATTAAGGATTATAAGACTTATAACCTAATAAAACACGGTAGGCACAAACCCTACGGCCTACTCCGACCCCTAAAGGTACCTACGGGCGCCTAGAAATTAATTACCCTAGACTTTATTATAAAGCTACCTAAGTTAAAGGAACCCCTTACGGGTATAACTTATAATAGTATCCTTATTATCTATAATAGACTCACGAAGTACTCCTACTTTAAACCCTACCTCGAATTATCGATCGCCGAAGACCTTACTTACGAATTCCTTCGTATAGTCTTCGTAAACTACGGAATACTTAAAGAAGTTATATCCGACTAAGATAAACTCTTTACGTCTAAATTCTAGAAATCCCTAATAAAGCTATTAGTAACTAAGTATAAGATATTAATATCGTTCTATTTTTAGACTAACGGTCTAACCGAACGAACGAATTAAACCCTCGAATAATACCTTCGAAGATATATTAACTATCGCTAAAATAATTAGGTAAAACTACTCCTAGTTACGCAATTCTACTTTAATAATTATAAATTAGCTAATAGCAAGACTCTATTCTATACTAACTATAGATTTTACCTAAGGCTTAAGGACGTCCTATCGCCTTAACTTAACTAAAAAGCGACTATTAAGGTCGATTTACTCTACGAACTCTATAAAGAACTAAAAACCGACCTCGAATTCCTTACGAAAAGGTCAGTAAAATATACAAATAGGAAAAGGCTCGAGGGACCGACTCTAAAAGAGAGGGACCTCGTCTACCTACTTAGAAAAAACATTAAGATAAAGAGACTAAGCTCGAAATTAAACTATATAAAGCTTAGACTATTTAAGATTAAGGAGAAAAAAGGACTAGTAATATTTATCCTAAACCTACTAAAGAATATACGAATTCACCTAACGTTCTATATCTTACTCCTTAAACCGGTACTAAAGAACGCTAAACTCTAGATATCGCTATAACTAGATAAGAACGACGAGAAAGAAATCTATAACTTTAATAAAATCTTAAATTATTAGAAGCGTTAAGGACAACTAAGATACCTAGTTAAATAGTTAGGATACGATAACTTAGAAAATATATAGGAACTAGTAGAATATATACCTAAGGAGTTTATCGCGACGTTCTACCGTTAAAACCCTAACTAGAACTATAAGATAGGAAATCGAATAACTATAACTCGTCGATGGCGTAAAGCTCGCTACTATATTAGATACTAAATGCTAATAGCGCATCCTTACTAGTATTAAATTCACCTAGGGCTTCTAGAGCCGCTATCTTACGAATTACTATCTGACGTTAATCCTCGGTTATACGATTACGAAGACGCTCTTGCGTCTCTAAGTCCTACTGAACCTTTACTAGCTCGGCGAGCAATTCCGTCCGCTTCTGACGAAGGGCTTCGGCCTATAAATAAATCTTTCGTTTCTACTCCGCTAGCTAATCGAACTCTTCTTCCGAGAAATTCCTATTATAGGACACGTTCTTTCTCGTATAATAGGCGTACTACTTTAAACCCTCTATCATTATATACACTTTATTATTATTATAACAATTCGTATATATAATTATTATACACTTTCTAAGACGCTAGATCTTATCGGCAATACTTAGGCGACGAGTAATAGAGGACTTCGCGAGAGCACGAGCTTTTCGGAACGAACTCTTTAGAATACCAGTTAGATAAGAAGAAGATATCGTTAGAGAAGACCTACGATAAATATATAGGCGTAGGTAACTTCTTATAATACCGCTAAGAGCCGTTCTTAGAATAAGAACTATTCTTAAAGGGGGATAGTATTATACGCTAGCCTAATTATAGCTAGGTAAACTAAATAAATATAGCCGCTAAGCGGCTAGTACGACTAATAAACTAATTAGAAGGAATATTCCGCGAACTAAGCCTAATAAGGTAGGACTATTCTATAAGACCTATATACTCTATAGTAGAATATATAGAATATATAGAGTACGTATAAGATATATACTACTTCGAGTAAAGCTACTTATTTAGATAAACTCTCCGTAGTTAACTTATATTATATACTTAACTATACCTTTATCTAGACCTACTACTAGTATACCTCGCTATACTAGGATTCCTAATAGGCTTCTACCTATTCGCTTTCTACTATACCTTACCTTATACCTTATAATAGCTAACACCTACCTAAAGTACCCTAAGGCTCTAACTATCCTTATATAGTTAGTCTTAAGGAGTACCTCTAACAAAATAGTTTTAGTAAAAAGGGTATAAGAGTTAAACTACTTAAAGATAAGGAGTTAAGGGTTAAGAAGCTAAGTATAATAAGAAAGAGTAGTAAGGTAATATAAAATAACTATAAAAAAGTTAAATCTAAAAACCTTATAGATTAAGATAGAAAATTATTAGTAGCTTAGATTACTTAAGTATTAAAATATATACTATAACTCTATAAAGAAGCTATATTTATAAGAAGCTAGTAATACGTTAAGAACTAGAAAATTACGTAGAAGTATAAGATAGAAACGAACGCTAGTAAAAGAGGCTAGATCCTAATAAAAGCTAATCTACTAAGACTATTTATTATTAAGACTATACTTAACGGTAAATTATAAGTTTAAGTTAAGTACGCGTACGTAATACTACTATACCGCGAAGATAATATCTACGGTAAGGTAGTATTATAAAGAGAAGAACGCGAGAGCGCTTTATAATAAGGCCTAATATATACGCGAAATAGAAATCGATACGAAGTATATAGCTATCGAGTATACTCTAGTATAGAGAGACTAGATATAAGCGAGATATCTCTATAAATACCTATTATACTCGAAAGCGATAAGAGTAAAGCTAAAGGCGAGAAGTTATTAGTCGAATAATAATAAGCTAAACTCGAAAGCTAAATAAATAATATAGAATCTTAAATATTAATAGATATTAATAAAGAAAAATAAACTACTTACGAATACGATTAAGCTAAAGAAATTAACGAAGATAAATTTATCTCGACGTAATATAGCTTAATTAGAATTTATATACTAATCGAGTACTATCTAGCTACGATTCCGTTAATATAATATATTAAAATTAAAGTCGATAAAGATAGTAAATTCGTAAGAAGAAATATTTAAGACCTTATCGTAAAGAATCGATTTAGAAATACAAACGCTATAAAAGTAAAAGACTACGACTATACTAGCGAAATAACTATTTAGGTACCGTACGAAGTTTACGTATAGTACGAAAGAAATCTAAACTAAGATCTAATAAGGTATATTAAGAAGACCCGAGACTATCTTTTAAATATAATAAAGGAGAAAATACTTAAGAATAAGTAAGCGCTACTTATATACGATAATAATAGGCTAGTTAATCTATAAGATTTTAAATTAATAGCCTATATATTAGTTAATCTAAAGCTAATATAAAGAAAAGCCGATAGTATCTACGAAAAAGAGGATATAATACTAGAAAACTTATAAAGAGAAGCCGCTATAAGAGCCTACGTTCGACTTAAAGTCGACGATAAAAGCTAATACACCCTTAAAGACTTTTAGAATAAAGTAGCTAAGGGAAGATTTCACTTACTAAATAGCGATAAGAATTAGATACTCTAAAGTAGATATACTACTACTAAAGATAAAGTAGGTTACGTATAAATAACTAATAGAAACTAGATAAGGTTTCGAGATAATATAAAAAGCTAGAAGTATATTAGTAGCCTAAAATCTACTTTATTATATTTTAAACGTTTCTATCTAAACTCTAATAAACGCGTTAAATTAATATATAAAGAGGTAAAGAAGACTTAAAATAAGCTATTAAAGTATATTAAGACGATATAAGCTCTATTAATAAAAGAAGCTACTCTTAACGATTAAGGTAAAATCGGTAATTTTATAAATAGACTTAGAAATATAAATAAGCTAGGCTCTATACTATAAAGTATAAATAAGATTATCCTTTAACTACTAGTATTCTAAGAAGAATTACTAAGCCTAGATAAGATAATATAAATACCTATTCGCGAATTAACTTAAGAGCTATAAGAACTATTATAAGATAATAAGAGAAATACGCTAAGTTCCTCTAAGAGAAGACGATCTATAAGTAGAAGCCGAAAGGAGTCTAGTAAGAAGGCTTAAATTAATAAGGACGTTAATCGTTAAAGTAAGGAGTAGATTAGTAAGATAGGTCGTTATTACATTTAATATCGCTTACGTTACTTACGTTAACGAATCTAAATAAAATTAGTATAATTAGTCGTACGGACCCGCGAAGTAAAATATAGACCTATAAAGTAAAATATAAACCTATAAAGCGAAATATAGACTAGTAAGATACTAAGAAAAAGGTTAATAACTATATCGACGAGAACGTTAACTTCTTAAGTAGAGGATAGATTATTATAATACGTATATAGCCTAGCTACTATTATAATAGGCTAGCTACGTAATCGTAAACTATTTACCTTTATATAGAATATCGGTAGATTACCTACCTTAGATAGTTATTTATTTACTTTACTTACGTTATTATCTTAGTCGTAGAGCTTTATACTAGCGATCTTAAAGCCTACTACGTAATTATATTTACTAATAGCTATTATTCTTACTTATTTATAATATTAAATAAATCTTACTTTCTTAACGAGCTTAAATTATTAATATAGCTATCTAAGGCTACTAAATCGCGAAATTATCGCTTAAGAGACGAGAAAACCGTAAGATTAAGAGGTTAAAGAATATAAGATATATAAGATATTAAATAATAATACTAGACTTAGTAAGTATAAGTAAATCGTATAAATTCGTCGCTAATATAGCTATTATAATCGTTTAAGATAAGTAGCCTCTACTCGTATAAAGGAAGGTTAACTACGATCTATAGTATAAAAATCTCTTATAGCTAGCGTAGGCTAATATTATTTATTATAAAAGTAGTAGAGAATAAGGTATATAGCTAATCTAGAGTATTATTAAGTATAAACTACTACTATTATACGTTTTTTACCTTAAAGATAAGAAGAGAAGTAGTAGTTTAGCTATTTAGTATAATATACTTAATTATAGTATACTACTTACGATTATTTAGTCGTTAGATAATTAAATAAGGCTTATCTTTATCTCTAATAATAGTTTAGTTATAGTAAACGCTTAGTATAGTACTAATCTTATTTATATTCTAAACGTTTACTATCTTAATAGCCTTAAGTTATATAACGCGTAGGAGTTACTTATACTAGTTTATAATCGCTTCTTTTATAATAGCTCTTACCCTCTTATAATTAAGAGTTAGGCTAATCTTAGTCTTAACCTATTAGTTACGCTTAAGAGAAAGCGTTATACCTAGGCCTTACTAACGAGGGAAGGGGTACCTACGACCTAGCGAATTATACTAGCTATTTCTCTTATCTACGCGTAGTTTAGAGCTATACTAATAGCCTTACGATTAATAAACTATTAAACGAGTAGTCCCTCTTATTCTAGTAAGAGTATTTACTATATAACGCGTACTTCTTATCTAGTATATCTTTTCTTATTACGGTCGATAAGTATTTATACGGATACGTTATATGCCTTTATAGCGCTTTAGAGAGAGGGAAACGCGCTAGTAACGTATTTAGTAAGTGCTAATTAAAGGGATACCTCGTTAACTATAGTTAATAAGACGTTGTGGTTAAGTGGTAAGTGATAATAAGATACTTAGTGGTTGTCTTGGAGTGAGCGATTACTAGGGTGCGCGATTAGACCCCTAGCGTACTTAAGATGCACTATTTGCCGGTCGTACGCAGGCTTCCGCGGACTTTCCTGGTCTCCTATCAGTTGAAGGAAACGTAGGTCATAATGTCCCAACACCTCTGAGGCTTCGGAGGTCCAAGATGTGGGCCGCGGTCAGGCTACAGTATTCATTGACACACACAATTTATCGTAGACTCTCCATACTTCGGGATACGAGCACGTTGAAAGACGATGATGGCAACAAACAGACAGCCCTAATTATGTTGTAGCAAGCGCTGATACGTGCATTCCACCGGCACATTGTATGTTAAGCTAACACTATTGGTACATCGGCCTCCTCCTGTTCCTTCAGGATCACATCTGACATCTGGATCATCGCTGTATCTGTGTTCTGTAAGTTATATGTTTGAGCAGCATCGTAGAGCACGTTCAGTCGACACCAAAATTGCCCAGGCATACCCTTGACACGCTCTTCGAGAACAAGAACGAGCGCAAGGTTGGCGCACAAGCCTCCCGTATCAAGATACCCCCCAAAGCATAGAAGTAAGACTACCAGAGTAGTTACTACTCGGCTCGCCTTAGCATGCCTCAAGAGAATGGCTAAGCACCGGACGACAAAGTCTTCCGTCAACCACAGTGCTCCTTGGGATTCTGGTCTCCGCTCGTCACTGACTGGGAGCTGTCTTGGAACCTGCATTGCCTCGGGAGTAGCGGTAGAAGATCTCAAGCGTTCACTGACGTCTTCCTCGGCGTTGCGCATATGATTCTGGGCGGTTGGCGTCCTCAATTCGTCCTCAGCAACTGCTTCTAGCTGCTTGACCCAGCCAACGCCCATAACCTTCGTTCTAATGCCGTCATCGCTCGACATTTCCGCCTCCTGGCGTTCAACAATGAGCGCAAGTCTCCTTTCCAATACCTCTGTTCGGCCATTCAGTTGTGCTTGAAGATCATCGACCTGAGTTCGAAGTCCTTGTATCTCATCCATTGCTAGATCGAGCCTCTTCTGCATAATCAGCATTGGGCTCTTGGCGGATACTGGTGCTTCGGGGCCAGGTGTGCACGGCGAAAGGGTAGGGGGACGACATGGTGAGTATGGTTGTTCGGATCCATCCGATGCAGGAGATGATGTTGAGCCAGCAATGGAGAACCGCCTGTGGTGTATCGAAGAGCGCGGGCGGGGGTAGAGCGAAACGTTGGTCTGCAAGGGTGTTAAGGCGCCAGAGGTGCACTGAGAGCGAGAACGATGTGGACGGGTCGGAGCCGGACTGCCCTCGCGGAAAGATAAGCCTTCGTTGGCTTCGTTGCTAGAAGGTTGTGGTAATGAAAGGCCTCGCATCTGCCGAGCGCCGAGAGGCGTACCACATTGCGCGATGCTGCTGTTGATGGGTGTCTCCTCAACAGTATCATTCTGCCAATGAATCGTTGACCAGTTACGACGCAATTCCGCCATAATGGTGAGCAGTCTACTATCAGATTTTGTGTCGATGCTGAGTTGGCTGTTTATGGTCCGCGTTGGGGACGGCGGTGGAGAAGGATTGGAACGGATGATTTGACTGATGGCACCCTTGAACCTAGGCAGAAGATAGAGGCTCGCCCAGCTCTCGATTGCCTGGACCCAAGCTAGAAACATTAGGAAGTGGTCATCGACCACTAGATTGAATCTGCACAGTGAAGCCATGGTGTATTCTCCGTCATCGTCAACATAGTGGCAATGGATGATAGCATGTTCATCGCTGATCGCACAAGTGAAGCTAATCGGTGGTTGTGATACTGTCTGTAGACCGAAAGCCTTATGAAAGAGCTGTTGCTGACTGCGAAGACTTTGAGTTCCTGTGATGGCACACGCATTTCTCGCGACCTCAATATCCTTTTGAGCATTTGTTTCAGACTTCTCGAATGCTAGAAACGGGCAACATATCGGTACGCCTGGCAGTACTTCGCCTCTGTTGAAATCGACAATAGTTCCGGTCGCGCTCAAGCCTCCACTAAGTTGAGCTTGTTCTATCTTCTCGAGCACAGCCACATCGAATCCGCATACATATGCAGGTTTAGCCCTCGGCAGTTCGTACAAGGTGTGATCCTGGAGGGAGGGGTCGCGCAGAGGAAGGTCTTCTCTGCTCATTCGCGGCATCATACATCGTAGAATGTTGGAGGTACCTTGAAGAGGAGGAACCAAATTTGCAGGAAAAACAGTCAATGCGCTCAAGCCTCGGCCAGCAGCAACATCAAGGCGCCATGCTCGCTTCTGTATGTCAAATCTGGCGAGGTTTTTCTGAGATGCTTCAAGTCGAGCCAAGAAAGTGGTTGGAAGTCTGTCGTTTCTAGGAGATGATGAGCACCGAATCCGAAATGGTCGAAGCACGTCCTCGCGGAAGTCGATCCAATGAAGGTGACCACCGTTCATGGCTCCGATGATATCTGAACTCTTATCAGATTGTGCCGCCATGTTCGTGCTATTAGTCGCTTAGTCTGTAACGGCTGAGGTTCAACTCTACTCGAATGGAAGAAGGGCACCTGGCCTCTGAGTAGGGAAAACAGATATAAATCGCAAATAGCAAGAAAGCTCCGACAAGCCGAGCTGCAAGCAATCAATAATACCACCTTGAGAAGTAAAGGCAGGGACTGTTGCTGCCATGTTGGCATCCGTGCCTTAAGCATAGTCGACATGCAGAGTGCACCGCGCATCAGCTCAATGGGGTCCATGTTAGGAGGCGCGAAGAGGTGGAGCAGGCTGCCGAAAGAGGTAGGGGTTTCGAGGGTCGAACCGGGTAACTGACGGGGTGCCCAGGTGGTTTCGGCGCGTGTCGACAGATACGGGGAATAGGGTAATCACAGTTGGACACATATCCCAACATGGCTTGATCTAATCAGGGGAAGTACTGTGTAGAGACCAGGATATGGGCCTTTCGAGGCCAACGTGGCCAATCTTGGTCGTTGTTGTAAGCGAAGGCGGCTGCTACGCTCTAAGCTGGATGAAGATGAAACATGCTAGCAAGGCGCAGGCGCTTAGTCCTCGGCAGCAAACACACAAGGTTCTTCCGTGCTTGCGATCACTCTTGGGAATGATCACACTTCAAGCTTAGGGAGCACTTATTTCGAAGTCCTGTTCGACGCCAGCCACCGCGTATCAAAGACAACTAAGCCGCTGGTTGAACACGCACTGAGTCAAGGCTTGGCGTGTTACGAACTGACCACTAGGCCAAAAGGATCAGTGCCCAGTGTGGCCTCAGGCATTCGGAAATCACACACCTCCCTATCTATCCCACCGTTTCGACTCGCGTCATCGAGGCACGAATGTGTAAACGCTCCATGATGAGCGCGCCGTTCTTCCCAGAATGGCAGCAATCCTCTAGGTATCCATCGCTGGCAAAGCCGCGTTTTGTGGACAGGAGCACAGTCTCTGTGGATGAGACCCTCGAAACTCTGTTGCTTGCCGCGAAGCGAAACTCATCTGACCGGTACTGGCGCCGTAGTGGCGTAGCCGCTGTGGGCGGAAGGCCATCGAGGCCTCACTGCAGGACAGGGGTTCGCACACGTGCGACTGGTTGTGCTGAAGCGGCCTTCGCTCCTGGCCTCGAAACCACTTGCTGAACATAGCTCAAGCTGTATGCTGGGTGAAATGCAGTAGAGCTGCAGCATACGCACAGCTGTATCACTGTGTCCAAACGAAGTTACATTCACTCAGCCAATCGGCCCAGTCATGAAGTCGCCTGCTTTCATGTTCCCAAGATTGCCGGCCATGAGCCCGGTTTTTTCCATGTCTCTTCGCCGGCTCTTCTGCGCAAGGACACCACCAGCGCCGTCTCTGTCCTCCATCCGCTCCTCTTTTTCCATACGCCGGGCTTGATGCTCTTTTTCAGCCTCCTCTCGCCAGACGTCAATCTCCCGAGGGACCCAATTCATCTGGACTGAGGGCGCGCCTCTGACGTATCTAAGCTGCTCACTGACAGAACGAATGATCTTTTCAATATCAGCCCTAGTATTGAGGTTCTGGGTCTTCCATCCACCAAGATTGGGGAACAGTGTCATGCCTTCTTTCCTAAATGCTTCGCGGTTGGGCATGTCTTCTGGCAGGATTGATTCGATCTTATCGGCAGCACCAATCGCGATTGAGGTCTCATGAGCCCAAGCTCTTGCGACGTTCCTAGGTGTATACCCGCCACCTCCAAGCACAAGCAGTGGCTTTTTGTATTTTGTACAATAATCAGTACAAAACTGTACACAATGGCCGTGGCCTTTGATATTGAGGTTAAAGCAGCCCAACCGATCGTGACCCAGGCTGTCCGCGCCGCACTGAAGCACAATGACGGATGGGTCATAAGTTCTGTTCACAGCTCCAATGACTGTGTCAAACAGGAAAGCATAGTCTGTGTCTGTGATCCCATCGTTTAAAGGCACATTTATGGTGTGGTTCCGACCAGGATTGTCTGGGTGTGAGGGACCTGTGCTGTCGAGTGGACCAGTCCCAGGGAAAAAGACTTCCCGATCGTACTTGTGGAACGACACGCAAAACACTCGGTCTGTGCTCCAGAATGCCTGCTCAACACCGTCACCATGATGTACGTCAATATCTATATACAGGACTCGGGGATGGTGGTACAATAGCTCAAGAATGGCCAGCACAATGTCGTTGATATAGCAGAAACCCGAAGCCTCGCCCTTCTTTGCATGGTGTAGTCCACCTGTCCAATTCAGAGCAACGTCAGATTGTTGACTGATGAGTTTGCGAGCAGCATCGACTGAAGCACCTGAATAGTATGCACAGTATTCGAACAGCCCATCAAAGATAGGGCAGTCGTCTCCGACTCCGTAGACCGAAGAGCTGTATCCGGTCGGCTGCGCTAGCTCAGGGTACATCTCCACGATGTTTTTCGGTGTTGCGACAGACAAGAAATCTACGTAATCTTCTTTGTGGAAGGCAGCGATTTCTTCTTTGGTCAGTGCGGGAGGCGAGTAAAGATCCATGCCATGATGCATGTTATAACCCATGATCAAGCTCTTCGTGAGAGTGAGACGCCAAACTTTCATTGGGTGAAGCTGTCCGAAATGGTACTTTTCAACAGCTGGATTGTGATGCCATGAGACACGATACCCTTTGGGCTTTTCGATAGAACCGTTCTGAATCTCATTTTCTAGCTTGGTTGAGTATGTGAACGTTGGGCGATGATTGTACTCCTCGACAATGTCTTGCGCCATGATCGGCGCTTCGTCAGGTCTTCGGGGCTGGCAAAAGTAAATTTTAAAGATGTTGTCAAGACTGTACGACGGTCATCGCGGTGAAAGATGCTGTACAGTTGTTGTCATCGAGTATCATGCAATGTCGCCGTCGCCTCCAGACATTGCGTGGCTATGTCTTCCGCTACAGAATTGAGGCTGAGAAATGGTGAATGTTTCGAATGGATGTGAGGTCTTGTTACAGCAAAAGTGAACCTGGAGTGACCCACAGCTAACTTGGATTAGGTAGCTTGTTTTCGTTATCACTCTGCAGCAGGGATCGCTTAGTCAGGGACCACGCGCCACTGGTACTGCGCTAAACTTTAAGTCTGCTTCTCATTGAGCGCCAACTTTGTCTTCTGCTACTTTCCCCGACTCCTCTTCAAGGAGTGCCTACGAGTCATCGTGGTAAGCCTCGAAAACATAATCAAACGCGAGACACCCACTTCACAAAGTATGGCAACCGAGATAGGTGACTGCGCGACAGTCCTTGAACAGTTCATCCATGATGCAGCAAATTTGCCAGCAGAGATAAATTACATGATGGAGGAGATTCAGGCAATTGACCAACAAATGCACAAGTACTTACAGAACATCCACGGTAAAGAAAGTGCGCTTCAAAAACAGGTGAAGAATCATGGCTCCCTAGTCCCGCATCCAAAGGAACAGGAATACGTTGAGTTTGGGAAAAAGCATTATGATCTCTGCATGGATTTACAGAGAAAGAAGATCGTGCATGGTGACAAAGCATCTGTGATGTTGGAGCGCCAACTGAGGAGGCTTGACGAGCGGCTTAGACAATTACAGAGGTCAGGTCAGATGGACGACGATTCATCTCTACCGAGTGTCTTCAATGGGGGATCCGAGCAGCAAAGGACTCCGCTCGACCTTCCAAAGAATCCTGCACTGCAGGCCGCGAACCTCGCCGCGTTGAACGCCAATCGAGCGCTCCAACCTCATGCGACGCCCACTATACGTCAGCCCCAGCCTCGACAGATTCACCAGGCTCTTACCTCCTCGGCCCAACAACAGCGTTCTTCTGCTCCCGCGACTCCCGCATCTGCGGCGATCCAAGCGCAGAAGCAGCCTGAGCGCGAACACTCAGCCGGTGCTGACAGCAAGCGTCGCAAACTCAACATTTCAACGGCTGGCATTAATCTCCCTACCCAGCCATCCGGCCTCCGGCAATCCTCAATAGGTCCAGGTACGCCCAAAGCCGGCACGCCAACAGGCAGCCGAGCAGGCAGCATCCCTCGGATGACAGCACCAGCAACCAAAAAAGCGGGCGCAGGCGTCACGAAGAAGGTCAACAATCCCACCGTCACGAAACTCAAGAACAAGCACACTAAACACGTCCGCCTTTCCCAATCAGGCGGCCGCAGGAAAGCTGGTTCCCCAGTTGTGCGTGGCGCACGTGCGGGCACGGAAGTTAGTGAAGACAGTGTTCTCTCTTCCGCGGATGCTTCAGATACAGATAATTCCCAAGCTAGGAAGCGGAGGAAGAAGACAGTTCATCAGCCTGAGCCGAGCGCATCTGAGGATGAGGGTGAGGATGAGACCGACGACAAGGTATACTGCTACTGCTCCCAGCCTAGTTACGGGGAGATGGTAGGTTGTGAGAATCCTGATTGCAAGAGAGAATGGTTTCATATATCGTGCTTGGGGTTGAAGACTGTGCCGCAGGAGGAGCACTGGTATTGTCCTGAGTGCAGAACGGAAGTTGAGGGTCAGTCAGGGAATAAGAAGAGGAAGTAGTGGTCCATTTGTGGTGTTGGTAAATTATTGGGAAGTTGCATGAAGACCTCGTCATGTATGAGGTCTATTCTCTGTTAGTAGGTAAGTTAGTGATGCGTGTTCGCGTACACTATGTCAATTAGTCGGGGCTGACAATGGCTCTACTAATTGATGTCTGACCACCGAGGAGGAGGGCAGTAGGTTAGAATGCATTCGGTGTGTCTACTCGCCCAAGAAGTCTGGACATCGAGTCTGGTGCGAAGATCTGTGCTTCATAGCCAATGTGCGGGTTCTTGCCAAGTGCATAGTTCATACACGCATGCTCTCCGACGTAGACCGGTGAAAGCACTTTCCTGATGTGGTGTGCCACAGCAAGAAGGAACAAAGAAGGGAAGCTTGCGTGTCAGCATCCGCAACCTGGAGAAGAGCGACACGACAGAGCGTGCAGACGCAGCCACACCCTTTCTAAGCCACGGGCTTCACAAAGCTTTCCAGGTTTCTACTAGTGCTGCTAAGCGTCGGCCGGACTCGTGTATCACTCGCAAGCTTACGAAGTAAAGGAACACCCAATGGATCGGTCATCTGCTGTTACCTAGGCAATCTCCGTGTGGTCGTACACGCGTCCTTCATCAATCATGCCAGAACTTCGAGATATTGTCATCACTGTGCCATCCCCGCTCGATATGCAGCCTTCAGAACGTCTGGGAAGCCAATCTCGACAGTCCCCAATCTCAGGGTCGCATTATCTCGCAGGACAAAAGCAAGGCAGGGATGGTAGCGGGGCTTGGTTGTGGGTGACAAGCGATGTTTCAGCCCGTCCATTCGTCGATTCGATAGTAAATAGCGCTTTTACGTACGTCAACGGGGGCTTCATGGGCTTCGTAGCTGAGCCCGGTGCTTATGGAGCTACCCCAAGCGAACTAAACCACCTTTAGCAAGACCTTCACGAGGCCAGCCACTGAAGGACGCGCTTATGCGGCAAAGCTACTCCACCCGCAATCGACCACCGGCACTGCGAGCTGTCTATCACGGTTTACTGCAACCAAGGACAAATTGCAGCGACTCACTGCACGTCGCACCTGCTGTTGACCTTGTAGCTGTTACCTTCTTGTCCGACGGGACTTACACACTCCTTTTGCAAGCCTCGATATCTCTTCTTTCTTTCTTTAATCTTTCGTACGATTCTTGTATGTTTCAGGCATCGCGGTGAGACAGCAGGGCGCGTAGTATCTGCTCGGTACGATGTTCTCCTCATTTACGCACTCGCACGAGCACAGGCAAGAGATAGCTGAAGAGGCAGCACGGGACCCGCAGGCGAACTTCTCAGCCGAAGATGCGGAACAGGTATTGGTCGAAGAGAGCAGGAAAGCAGGAGCACCAGCTTTCCATTTCGACCCCAATGCTTCGCCGGAGGAGAAGGCTGCACAGGCTAGGGCTGTAAGTGTCAGGCTCATCGCGATGTTGGGCATGACACTAATCAGCGCATAGAGAGGTAACGCACTGCACACCAACCGTCCGAAGGGAGCTGGATTGAAATCAGACATCAACGATGGACCTGATGACTACGACCTTCCGGCCCCAACGACAGCCGGCGCCCTCGCCGTACCTACGACCGGCGAAGGGGAGGAGCAGCAGATGAACGGTTCCTACCCAGAAGAAGACAACTGGAAGAAGACCGGCTGGGCTCCTCGCTTTGGCTCAGGAGAGACAGAAGAGGACAAGCAAGAAGATGCCCTCTTAACAGACCACCAGACGTTCTTGGAGGGTAAACTGGATGACAAATTCTATGGCGACTGGTACCACAACGCTGCTGTCATCGTTTTTGCTTGCCTGAGCTCCTGGCTCATCGCAGTCGTCGGTGGTGGCCTTGGCTGGGTACTCATAGTCATGGCTGGCTGCGGTACATATTATAGGACTTCAATCCGCAGAGTACGACGTAATTTTCGAGACGATATCACGAGGGAGCTGGCGAAAACCCGTCTTGAGACCGATAATGAGTCTCTGGAGTGGATGAACAGCTTCCTCGTCAAGTTTTGGCCCATTTTTGCCCCCAATCTGGCCACCAGCGTCATTCAATCGGTCGATCAAGTCCTCAGCACCTCCACTCCTGCATTTCTCGATAGTATGCGCATGGACTTCTTCACCCTTGGTACCAAGCCGCCTCGCATGGAGCATGTCAAGACATACCCTAGAATGGAAGACGATATTGTCATGATGGATTGGAGGTTCAGCTTTACACCTACTGACACTATCGACATGACGGCGCGACAGCTCAAGAACAAGATCAACCCGAAAGTCGTACTCGAGATCCGAATTGGCAAAGCGATGGTTAGCAAATCCATGAAAATTATTGTAGAGGACTTTGCCTTCTCTGGTCTCATGCGGATCAAAATGAAGCTACAATTGCCCTTCCCCTACGTTGACCGTGTCGACATGTGTTTTATGGAACGACCCGAGATCGACTATGTCTGCAAGCCCCTTGGTGGTGATACGTTTGGCTTCGACATCAACTTCATTCCTGGTCTGGAAAGCTTCATCAAGGAACAGATTCACGCCAACCTTGAACCGATCATGTATGCACCTAACGTCTTCCCAATTGAGGTCGCCAAAATGCTCTCTGGAAATCCAGTCGACATGGCAATTGGTGTAGTTGCCATCACCTTTCATGGTGCACATGGTTTGCACAATTCAGATAAGTTCTCTGGTACGCCCGATCCCTATTGTGTTGTCTCTATCAACAGCCGCAATGAGCTTGGACGTACCAAAACTGTCCATGAGAGCGCCGACCCTCGCTGGAACGAAACATTGTACATCATCATCACAAATTTCACGGATGTTTTGACATTGCAAGTTTTCGACTTCAACGAGATGCGAAAGGACAAGGAACTTGGAATCGCAAACTTTCGCCTCGAAAAGCTGGAAACTGTCACGGAGCATGAAAATGAGCAGATAGAGGTCGTATCTAATGGTAAGCAGCGAGGCTTGATCAACTGCGACATTCGATTCTTTCCTGTCCTTCAACCAAGCAAAGATGAAGAAGGCACGGAACTTCCGCCTCCTGAGTCCAATACTGGTATTGCTCGGATCACAATCGAACAAGCTAAGGAACTGGACGGCTCGAAGAGCATGGTGGGTCAGCTCAATCCTTACGGAGTCTTGCTCCTGAACGGCAAGGAGGTCCACATCACTGGCAAGCTCAAGAGGACGAATAACCCAATCTTCACAACTCCCAGTACATCAGTCTTGGTCACGGACAAGAAGAAGGCTCGAATTGGTCTCGTTATCAAGGACGATCGTGACATGGTTAAAGATCCTATTCTTGGCAGCTATCAGATCAAGCTTGACGATATGCTCACTCTCATGCAGAAGGGCCAAGAATGGTTCAATCTTGCTGATTCCAAGACTGGCCGTGCAAAGCTTTTGATCGATTGGAAGCCTGTCGCTCTGACTGGAGTTACGTCTTCTGGAGGCTATATCACGCCTATCGGAGTCATGCGTATTCACTTCCAGAAGGCGAACGACCTGCGGAACCTGGAGACACTTGGCAAATCAGATCCGTATGCACGAGTCTTGCTCAATGGCATTCCGAAGGGTCGTACTGTCACATTCAAAAATAATCTCGACCCTACCTGGGACGAAGTCATCTACGTCCCTATTCACACCATTCGGGAGCGAATAACGCTTGAAGTCATGGACGAAGAGAAGCTTGGTAAGGATCGATCTTTGGGACAAATTGGTGTCACTGTGCCGGATTATATCAAAGAGAATGAACGAGAAGGAGGCTACCTTGTGCATGACACTAAGAGTCTCCACAGCGATGGGTTGCGAATGCAAGGCAAAGGTGCAGCCAAGGGTACCTTGACTTACACGGTCTCCTTCTACCCAATCCTGAATGTGATTGACCCCGAAGAGGAGAAAGAAGAACAAGACGCATTAGCTGCCGCATCCACAGCGCCAGCTGAGTCGGAAGGACCTGAGCACAACAAGCAAAGTTCCCTCGATACCGCAAAGTCCATTACCAATGGCGTTCGACCTAGTACTGATGGACGTAGGAGTCTTGAGAATGGTGGCAGATTGTCTGTTGGGGCTCGACCCGAAAGCACAACAGCACTATCGTTCCAAGAGTCGGTGACTCCAGAGACGAAAGAAGCACCCAAGATCCGATTAACCATAGACGACCTGCCCAAGTACGAATCTGGGCTACTGGTGTTCAACATCGTCGAGGGCACATTCTCTCGCAAGGACGTCCTACTAGAGGTTCTCATGGACGACCACATTTTCCCTTCATATACAACTGGAAGAGCACGGCAAAAGCAGCATGTGTTCGGTGAGACCAGCGATGCCTTCATTAGAGAACTTGACTTCTCCCGCATCACGCTTAGACTCGTTGAGAAGGTTGACAAGGAAGGCGACGATGGCGACGACCACGTCGTGGCTAAGCTTACAGGACAGACACTTCAGACTCTATCTCATTGCTTGTACAACCCAACAGAGTTGACATTACGTGGTGACGACGGCAGTACGAACAAGGTCACTGTCATGCTGAAGTACTTGCCTGTGCAGATGCATCTTGACCCGAGCGAAAGTATCAACAACATGGGCACCCTTAGAGTGGATGTACTTGATGCAGCAGATCTCCCAGCTGCTGATCGAAACGGGTTCAGTGATCCATATTGCAAGTTCAGGCTTAACGGTAAAGAGATTCACAAGACCAAGACACAGAAAAAGACTTTGCATCCTGCTTGGAATGAGTCCTTCGAAACCATGGTGTCATCCAGGACGGCAGCCGACTTCCGAGTCGATGTATACGACTGGGACTTTGGAGACAAAGCCGATTACCTTGGAGGAGCCAACATCGATCTGGCTGCGCTTGAACCGTTCGAACAGGGAGAGTACAAGTATGAGTTGGATGGCAAGTCTGGTGTCATTCGCCTGAAGATGACATTCAAGTCGTCGTACGTCACCCGAGCTCGACAAGGAACATCCACCTTCCAGGGTACATTTGCACCAGCAGGGAAAGTGGTTGGCGCACCTGTCAAAGGCGTTACTAAAGTTGGTGGCGGTGTCGTCAAAGGAGCCTCATTCCTTAAGCGCAACTTTCCTGGAAGAACTAGCAAGGATGAGCCGATGCCTACGGTTAACGGTGAGCGAGAAGGCAGCCCCCTACCAGATGTCATCGCCACACCAGCCACGCCGGCTAGAAGCACAGCGCTGACCGACGCTGGTTCGCCTATGACACCACGATCCACGAACCACAATAGAATGTCGAGCTTTGGCTCTAACTTCACGCCGACTGGAAAAGGCGCAGAGAGCGGCACAGCTCATTTCATCATCGTCTCTGCGGCGGGCTTCCCTGAGAAGGCAGATGTGCAAGTGCACGTCAACATGAAAGGTGCTAAGGGCAAGACCAAAGAGCTCTACAAGACGAAGCATCTGCGACCACGAGATGGCGTTGTCACCTACGGGGACGAGGAGAATTTTAAGGTGACTTGCGCTGCCGATACAGCCTTCCAGATGCTCGTGAAGGATCACGAGGTCTTCCGCGACAAAGAACTCGGCGAAGGCATGTTCTTCGTCTCTGATCAGGGCAGCGGATCTGAGCAAGAGATCAAGGTCGGCAGTGGTATCGTCGTTGTTCGAAGCAGTTTCACGGTCGAGCTAACGGCTGATGGTGCTAGTGAAGGTATGCTGAGACCTACTACAAGCGGGAACAGCAGTCCTGTGACGAGGAAGGACAGTGCGCCGAGAAGGAGTTTCTTTGGCAAGAGAGATGCGAGTGGAAAGGTTGAGGCTGCTTAGAGAAGCAGGTCTACTTCACGATCGAGTCTTTCACGTTTGTTTGTTTTGTAGCGCTTGTTCTGCTTGTTCCCAAGATACCACGGATGCAGGGAATGCGTAAGGCGTAGTGGTATGGACCTCATATTGATAGACAACACCTAAGTAATATCGTACGGAAGCCTGTACTCATAGCTAAACAAGGCTCTTGAACAGGTCTCCCGTTCTCTCTGCTAACATTGCCACTCTATTCTAGGTTATTCTTCTTATCAAAGCAGCGTAAGATAGACTGTGATAGTGCTAGATGGACTGCCCCAACAGCGTGAGCATGGAACATCTAGAACTTCACTCACCGCAAGCAACTTTCGGCCTTGAAGCTTTTAGACATTTAAAAAGCTCAATCTGTTGGCACAAGCGTCGACAGGATTGGGACGGGAAGCGTGCTGATTGGACAGAAGTGGCGGTCATCGGCGCTAGTGGCCATGAGCGTTCTCAGGCTGGGGTTTCCGGCGGGATCTGGAGCGAGAGCTTTGAGGCAGGTGGAGCGTGGTGCTTGGAGGCTCTCGAGCATTGGTTCCTTTAGGGATAGTTTCAGGACTTGCACGGCAAAAAACGCCACGGGGAGAGATACCCCTGCAGAAATGGCAGATCGCACAGCTTTTCTGTGTGAGAGTGCTTGGCCAGTAAGAGCCCTTCGAGCCTGGCAACTGTCCACAAGTGGTGGGGAGCTTGTTTGCGAAAAAACATCGTAAGAGGCATAAGAAGCTGCAGGTGCAGGCAATGATTAATGAGGAAAGGGCCAGCGTCATTGTGTTATTAGAATCAAAGGATTTCTTCTCGTCTCAAGTCATCGTCGTTTTTGCTTCACCGTCTTTCAGTGTGTTGTCGTTGTTTCCTACAACAAGACAATTGTCAAGTTTCTCTGCACCGTCGACGATCCACTTTCCTCGTTCGACCCCTACGTTAGCAGTAAGTTGTCTCAGACCGCTTTCTTGATCGTTATCGGAGGAGCAGCGAGAGAGCCACAGACGATGCTCGCTCGAGCAACGTGTGATACTCACGTGGCTAGAGACTGCACTCAGTGGAGGCTCAACGCACAATGAACGCATATGGCAGGATAGCAAAGGTTCTCGAAACCACTTTGCTGTCTTCAATCTCCCTCTCCGCTGCTCCTTATTTTCACCTTCGTTTGCCTGCTTCTTCTTCTGCAGACACTGACAGCATAAAGCTCCAGATACCCTAATTGACCTAAGAACGATCCACCGGCCAAGATGGCATCCAAAGCACTTCCTTCCCACCTTCGACCTGCAGCTGCAAATGGCTCAGCTGGAGCACCCTCGGTCGAACCGAGACACCATGGAAAGACACAATCACACGTGGTAAGTCTTTGTCGGAAAGCAGACATCTGCAAGGTCTATGAGAAAGAACCACACGGCTATTTGCGACCTGGACTCTACGAGCTCAGTATGTGAAACTAGCAGCACCTTCACTGTGAATATATAGTGCAAGGTGTTGAAGTGCAAAAGACGGGCTGAGACGGGTCTGGGCCAGTAGTTTCACAACTGCAGCTCTCCCTTGACCATTGCAGCTGCGCGTTGTCTTTCCACCCCCACATCACATCCACACCTGATCTTCCATAGCCCATTATACTCGATCACACCTTGATCTGTTAACACAAAACATGTTCAAAGCTCAGCTAACGCCTTCTCAGGCTTTCGAGAACACCTCCACAAATGTCGCAGCCAGCCAGATGCGAAATGCCCTCAACCAGCTAGCAGAAACGGTTGATGACCCAGCACAAAAGAAAAGATTCGAGGCTGAGCAGGACAACTTCTTTGCTCTCTTCAGAAGATATCTCAACGACAGAGCCAAGGGTAACTCCATCGACTGGAGTAAGATCAACCCTCCTGCTCCAGATCAGGTTGTCAACTACGACAAGCTGTCCAATACCGATGCCGTCGACTACCTGAACAAACTTGCTGTCATCAAGCTCAATGGTGGTCTGGGTACCTCGATGGGTTGCGTTGGTCCAAAATCCGTCATCGAAGTCCGAGATGGCATGTCCTTCCTCGACCTCTCGGTCCGACAAATCGAGTACCTTAATAGGACTTACGACGTCAACGTTCCCTTCGTCCTCATGAACTCGTTCAACACCGACGATGACACTGCTTCCATCATCAAGAAGTACGAGGGCCACAACATCGACATTTTGACCTTCAACCAGTCCCGATACCCACGTGTCCTGAAGGATTCTCTTCTACCCGCTGGCAAATCCTTCAAATCCCAGCTGTCTGACTGGTACCCCCCGGGTCACGGTGACGTTTTCGAGTCTCTCTACAACTCCGGCATGCTTGACCAGCTTGCAGAAAGAGGTGTTGAGTATATCTTCATGTCAAATGCCGACAACTTGGGCGCTGTTGTGGATCTCCGAATCCTGCAACACATGGTTGAGACCAAGGCTGAATACATCATGGAGTTGACAGACAAGACCAAGGCCGACGTCAAGGGTGGCACAATCATTGACTACGAAGGCAAGGCACGACTCCTCGAAATCGCTCAAGTGCCGAAGCAGTACGTCAACGAGTTCAAGTCCATCAAGAAGTTCAAGTATTTCAACACCAACAACATCTGGATGAACCTCAAGGCCGTCAAGCGAGTTGTTGAGGAGAACGCTCTCGAGCTCGAGATTATCCCCAACGAGAAGTCTATTCCAGCAGACAAAAAAGGCGAGGCCGACCTCTCCGTCCTGCAGCTCGAGACAGCTGTCGGTGCCGCCATCCGATTCTTCAAGAACGCCCACGGTGTGAACGTGCCACGTAGGCGATTCTTGCCAGTCAAGACATGCTCCGACCTCATGCTCGTCAAGTCCAACCTCTACACTCTCCAGCATGGTCAACTCGTCATGGACCCCAACAGATTTGGCCCCGCTCCTCTCATTAAGCTCGGCAGTGACTTCAAGAAAGTTGCCCAGTTCCAGAAGAGGATCGGCAGCATCCCCAACATTGTCGAACTTGACCATCTCACCGTCACTGGTGATGTCAATTTTGGCCGTGGCATCGTGCTCAAGGGTACTGTCATCGTTGTGGCCACCGAAAACAGCACTATCGATATTCCACCCGGATCCATCCTGGAGAACTGCGTTGTTCAGGGTAGCTTGAGGATCCTTGAGCACTAGTGTGCAATGCATACCAATTTGTGTTCGGTCGGTATTGAGACCTGGTTAGCGAGACGAAAGATAGACTGTTTACGAGTGATGTGCAGAAAATGAGACGAGACGAGCTGATATGATTTGAGCCACGAATAGATGTGCCAACCATTGCTGAGATGAGCGGTTGTTAGGTCATGATAACGGAAACATGCAATAAGGTTTTGCATCAGTCTAATGCTTGAAGAACAGTATAGCTAGCAGGCCCCCAATTCATGAACTCGAACTTCGAACAGAATGAATGCTTCGGTCTTAATTTAGACTGTGTCTCTGCTTTCACCCATACCTCCCGCACAGACCGTCATGAGAAATCACGGTACCAATACAATGGCCTCTTGCTCTGTACTTGCGCTAATTCGAGTCCTTTGCTCTTGACCCGATGCCCCCTACAGCCCGAAACCAGGCCTGTACCGCACTGCAGGACACTGTTCGACCGATATGAGGAAACAAGCCACACCACCATTCCACTCCCCTCTGCCCAAGAAGCGTGACATGACGACAAAGAAGTCCAGCCGGGCCAACACGGCCAGCATGAGGTGGTCGATCTAATCCAATCCGTGGTATAAGGTATACTATCCGGAAGCAACGACTTAAAATACCTCATACAAGACGTGGAAACGTACTGGTAATGACACTGATGCTGGTGCTGATATTGACACTACCCAGCACAGCAGTGAAGGACGTACTGTACGACCTGCGTTGCGCCGGGAAATGGAAGGGACAATGCGAATCGGGACTGGGACCGGGAAGACACGGCCTGAGAAGACGGTGGAGAAGGGACGACCTGGGGTAAGGGAAGTGGAAGAGGAAGAGGAAGGTACAGTGCGAGCGATGGAGAGAGCGCGACCCAGGCACAGGACATAAAGATGGCATGTTCGAAGCAGAAGGCACGGGTATGTGTGGAAAAGGGCCACACGAGTGTAGTCCGAATGCAACCGGATGACAGCTGCCTGTGGAGCAGAAGTTTTGAATAGTCTTTCTCTGGGTAAAGAATGGCATGATCTTTAGCATCACTCAAGTATTCATTCCTCATTCTTCGTTCTAGCGCGTCTCATCGTTGAACTTGGGCGTCTGGGACAAGAAGCTCATGGTTTATAATCTCCTGCCCATCGTGTACTGTGTATGCTCTTTGTACCACTTGTATGTTCCTATCTCAAGTGTGCCAGGACCATTCTCCCTTTCATACCTCATCCCCTCTTCGGTGATGGTCTCCAATCACACCGAACGGCTCTTGATTCATCTCTTGAACAGAAGGGACGTGATGACCTGTACCACTAGCACCGTATGCTCCGCTCGTGCCCCCAGTTGTCCCAGCGGCAGCCGGTTCCCTACCTGCGGTGTATGGAACCCCTGTCGATGGATCGTAGTTCCCCTCCTGTGAGTGAGTAGCTGTCTGTCCAGTGACATTACTGCCTCGCCCTCCCCCGTAGGGAGCGTCATCAGTGCCTCGTCCGCCAATGGTATACGTGTTGTGGCCGGTGCCTGTAGTTGTTCCAGGCTCACGGCTCAAACGGCGAGCTGTTTCAGGGTCCTTGGCTGGATCATACGCGAGGCCGGTGGTTGGGTCGCGGTTATCGGTCGAGGTTCGACCATGGCGGCCTGGGTCAGAGCCGAGGACGTTGCGGCCTTTGCTGTCGCTATGGTGGGTGGGAACGTGGCTACCTGCTGCGCCGGCACCTGCACCAGCGCCAGCGGTGGCTGCAGTTCCGTGGTGGCCGTGGTCTTCTTCGTCGGTAGAGTATTCCTCCTCCTCACCTGTATCCTTGTTCTGTCGTCGCTTGAAGATACGTTTGAAGAATCCAGGCTTCTTCTCCTTCTCATCGTGGTGATGATTCCCTCCATGCGAGCTGTGCGGTTCTTCCCGCAACTTGCTCTGGCTGTCGTAAGGGTCGCGGTGAACCACATCGGTTGGTTCGCCAGTTCTGTCTTTCTCGTGACCATACATGCCGGCGCCAGCTACAGCACCCGCGGTACCAGCGGAGCCAGCAGCAATACCAGCTCTTTGCTCACGCTCTCTTCGCATGAGGTCTTCATCTTCAGCAGCTAGCTGGGACTTGTGGCGTTTCTCTGCCGCGGCTGCAGCTGCGGCGCGCTCCTTCTCCTCCTTCGTGTGTTGCTTCTCTTCGTGTTTATGTTGCTTTTCAAGCTCTTTCTCATGTGCCTTTTCCTCCTTCGCGTGCAGCTTCTCTTCATGCTTGTGTTGCTTCTCAAGCTCTTTCTCATGCTGCTTTCTTTCCTTGTCAGCTGCCTTCTCTTGGGCTTCGCGCTGCTTGGCCAGATCTCTCTCTCGTTCATGCGCGACACGCTGCTGCTCACGCTCGGTCTCGGCTCGCCGAGCTGCTTCCTGCTCTTGGGAGCGGTCATATGCTGCGTAGCCTGCACCACCTGCAGCTGCGCCAGCTCCAGCACCAAGAGCGGTGTTGCGGGCTGTGTGGTCATCCTCTCTTCGCGGATCCGCAGTCATACCAGCGGTCATAGCTCCTGGTGCGGCGCGGGTGTCTTGACCATAGTTTGGGCTTCCTGTGGTAGCGGTTTCGGGTGCGCTTTGAACGTCGCGACCGTGGTATGGCCCTGAGGCAGCGGAGGTTGTGTCCATTGGCACACCTCTCGTGCGGTCTGGCAGAGTGGTAGACCCTGTAGACTCCATTGGTCTGCTAGAAGACGATGCCATAGGATCTCTGTTATGCTCGTGCATGCCATAAGCACCAGCGCCTGCAGCTGCACCAGTACCCGCGCCCAGAGCAGCATTGCGGGCGGTATGATCTTCTCCTCTTGGTCTCTCTCGCTCGTAGCCTGGCTCTCGGTCGTAACCTGGTTCTCGTCCATAGTCTGGTTCCCGTCCGAAGCCTGGTTCTTGTCCAGCACTAGGCCCTCGTCCAGACAATGGCTCTCGTTCGTAACCTGGTTCTCGTCCGTAGCCTGGTTCTTGTCCAGAAGTGGGCCCTCGTCCAGACAATGACTCTCGGTCGTAACCTGGTTCTTGTCCAGAAGTCGGCCCTCGTCCAGAGAATGGTTCTCGTCCGTAGCCAGGTTCTTGTTCAGACAATGGCTCTCGGTTGTAGCTTGGTTCTCGTCCGTAGCCTGATCCTCGTCCGTAGCCTGGTTCCTGTCCAGAAGTGGGCCCTCGTCCAGACAATGGCTCTTGGTCGTAACCTGGTGCAGTGGCCGAGGATGATGGGTGAGCACTGGCGTCTTGACCATCATATCGGCCCGGGGCCGCAGCAAGTGCACCCATTGGTGTGTCACGCGTTCTGTCCGGGAAAGCAGTAGATCCTGTAGCTGTTGATGGCTGTGTGGTAGTTGAGGTCATTGGGTCCTTGTTGTGCTCATGCAGGGCGTATGCACCAGCGCCGGCAGCTATCGCTGTTGTAGCGAGACCTGCATCTCGGCCGGCATGGCTATCGTCTTCTGGACCCTTAGTGATCAGGTCATGAATCGTGAACCCTGTCTGCGGCTGGGTGGTCGAACCTCTATGCGGCTGGGCGATGCCCTCTTGGAGCCCAGCACTGCCTGCATGTTGCGAATGGGGTACGCCAGAGGTGGCCATACCTTGTCCATGCTCTGATGTCGGGTAAGCAGAACTACCGGCTCCACGACCGACTGGCGGAGCTACAGCACGAGGACTGTTGGGTCCTGCGGGGTACGCAGTCGTTGGTATTGATTCTCTTCTGTAGTGCTTGGGAGGTCCGGCTTCCTGCGAGACTTGACCGGGATGAGTTGCGATTGCAGAAGTGTCCCTTGGCTCGTCCTGACCCTCGGTGTTTCCGCCGTAACCAAGTGCATGAGCCGCGGTTGCACCAGCACCTCCAAGGCCTACGGCTCCTAGCATTCTGCCCATCATACCTTGATCCTCCTGGCCGGCGTGAGGTTGGGTGCCAGTAGTGTTGTTGGTATCGGGCTGCATGCTAGTAGTGCCCGTGGTGTGTGGTTGCATACCAGTGTTGTCGGTGGTAGCACTGTCTGCCGCATGATCAAATGGACTGACGTACTCAGAAGATCTGGGTTCAGGACCCGTAGCTGACGTCAAGTTCGACGTGGCAGGTTCGTTCATGCCACGATCAGTTCCAGAGCCTCCGCCGAACAGCGCAGGTTCATTCCTGTCGCGATCTGTTCCAGAGCTGCCACTGAACAGAGCAGGGTCATTTGTCTCCCGATCAGTTCCAGAGCTGCCACTGAACAGAGCAGGGTCATTTGTCTCCCGATCAGTTCCAGAGCTGCCACTGAACAGAGCAGGTTCATTAGTGCCATGACGAGCTTCACCGCTGCCGCCGAACGCTGCTGGCGTACCAGCTGCGTCTACACCTGTTCCGACACCCGGTGCACCTGAGCTGCCACCCATTTCTCTGCGAGGCTGACCTTGGGAGGACAAATTGTTTGCCTCGCCAGGCGGACGCGCCTTTCCGCCATCAACTCTTGGGTCCAGAGCAGAGGCTCTGTATGGGTTTTCATGCCCGGGGGCAGGATATTCACCCGACATTCTTTCTCCTGCGCTTACGTTAGAATTGTGGTGGTAAAGGCTGCTTGAATGGAGTGGCGGTGAAAAGCTCGTTCAATTCTCTGGAGTGCGGGGTCTAAGTAGATCTGTGGCTGTGCTGCGAGCTACAAATGTGCCAAGCAGAAGGTCGAGCTTTATTTCACAGTGAAGGCAATCTTGCAAACTTTCTCGAGCTGGCTTTCACGACAAGGATGAGATTGGGGAATGAGTAATGCTCACCTTGGTTATGCGAGGTCCCAGCAGTACTTGCAGCTCTCGCAGCAGCAGATGATGACGTAAGACCGGGGTTGTTAGTGGTACTAGTGCGTCTCGCCGCAGGATTCGGACTTGTATTACTGCCGGCCTCTGGTCGCCTGTAGGTCATTGGATCAGCTGATTGATGATCTATAACACTTCCCGTTGGATCGCCAGATGCCAAAGGTCGCGAGCTGTAGGTCGTAGTCTGGCCGATAGTTGCGCCACTACCTTCTTCCGATCGTCCTGTCGAAGGAAAGCCTGTTGCACCGTCCTGATCCAATTCTGATGTGCCCATTCCTGATGGATGACTTGAAATAGGCTGCTCGTCTGGACTACTCATCACTTGCGCGTCGGTTCGGGACGAAGTGTCGATGTGGTCTTGTCCTCCTGCTTCTGGTCCTCTATTGTCGTATGCTTGGGATACTGGTCCAGAGCTTGTGGAGGTGTCTAGAGGATTATCCGTTCTTGGCTCGCTGCCGATCGCAGTGCTTGGTTCATGCGCTGTTGAGTAAGGGTTCTCGTCGTCCTTGTGGAAGTGCGAGCCTTGACCTCCGGGCCCAGACGCGCTGTCAGGATTAACTGCAGGAGTATCCGATTTCCTATTAGACGTCAGTCGAGCAGTGAGAGCATTTTAGTTTGGGCAATCTCACAGTATGTTCCTCAAGGCATTCATGATCGCGAGAGCACGGGGGCTTGAACGCTCAAATCACAATAACGTCAGCGAGCTGTGACAACAGGAGCACCGTAGGTACCATAAGGCAGTCACAGTGAGGAAGGAGCCATCAACAGAGGTGGAAAGAGCTATTCGTACGGCCTTGAATTTGCCCATTCTGGACAGTCACAACATTGTATTTCGTCATTAGACTTCGATCAACAGCCTGAGAACCAAGGCATAAGCACTCGTACAAACGCCTAGGCACTCAAGCTGGGCGCCACCAGCCAACGCCTTGACGCGTCTCAGGGAGGGGTAGCTTGCACAATGCATCTGAGTAACCGAAAAGAACAGGTTTGGGTCGCAGTTTGCAGCTGGAAGGTGCACACCACCAAAGCACACGACTGACCCCTACCGTGTACGATGACGACAGTCGCAAATAGCGCGAGGTACCGTGTCACGCAGAAGATGGCGGCTGAGATATCGAACGCAATGGCAACTGCGACAACCAGGAATTGATGTGCAGCGTTGTATGAGTTGCATAGCAGCCTTAATCGCAAGACTCCAACAGCAAGAGAAGAAAATGGAAATGGTGTGACCAGGAAAGCTAGACTTCTTGAATCCCCAAGCCTTAAATCCGACTGCTTGCCTCATCGGCTCTACCGGTATTCGAGCCATGGCGCCCAGAGACCGCGTGACGAGCTTGACAACAGCGAAGCTAATCAACGCATCCTCGCTGGGGTTCGATGATCTTAGCATCAGAGGGAATTTCTAGAAGGCTTCCGGATCCAGCGACGCCCGGGTACCCTGGAACTATGCTGCGTAATTATTGTGGTGGCCAGCAACTTCCTGAAGTTGACCATGTCATTGCAGCTTGAAAGCACAGCGATCTACCGGTAAAATACTCGCACAAACTCTTGTCAGCTGAAATACATTACAGGATCAGACTTACCTATGCAGCAGGTATGGCTGGAAGACACGATATAAGGTAGTACCGCAAACCAAGACATCAGAAGCAAACAAGCCTCTATGCAAGTCAAAACGAGCTTTCCGCATTAGCCGCCACATGCTTGCTGCAAGGTACGCCGAGTTTACGATCGTCGTCCAGGCTATCGAATCATTTTTCGCACCGTTCTGCGGTTGACCTCCAGTCAAGGATACTTGCACATCTTGTATGCTTGCTTTGCTTGCCAATCCTTCCATGCAAGCGACGTTGCACTTCTCGAAGACCACGTCGTGTTTAGTGCTCCAGCTGGATCACTCCCGGCGATAGTGGAGCACTAGAGACTCCTACTGTGGGAAAGTCGCACGCCTCAGCACCCATATTTGGAGCCCCCGGACATGAATTTCATGGAGCAAGCGGCGTTATCTTTCGCAAAGCATGCTTGGCTCGGTATTCATCCAAGGCCCATGCTTCCTTCATAACTCTGCTGGTACAACGTGATTCGGTTGTATCTGTAAGCTTAACCCACCCTTTCTTGCCCACCTACTTGTATTGCCTTCTTTCCTCCCACTCTTCCGGCATGCTGTAAGAGAGATGTCATTCATCTGCTGACGACTGCTCAAGTGACTCCATCTCAAGAGCCTCCGTCTGTCCCGATATACCTTATCCCCGTGTTTGTCTACTTCCGGCCACAGCCGTTCTTTACGATCAGAACATCACTCTCTTACAATAAGACGCTTCTTTGTAGCGTAGAACCCGCACCTCTAAAACAGATACCGACATATGCAAGATGGCTATTCGAGACAGACTCAGAAAGACTTTCAAGAGGAACAAGGATGGCTCTTCGTCAGGCGGCTCAACACCTTCAACGAGTTCAGACCCTGATCACTATACTGGCCGCACCGACATCGAGTACTACAAACCACATGAGATACCAAAATCAAAGTACAAGGGCAAGGTCGATCCCGAACATAAAGAAAGACTCGATGCATACTCGTTCGCCGATGCCTTCTCCACTGTGCGCCGGAAGTCCTCACAGGCCCTGTCAGGCATAATGAGCCCTGGTGGCACGAAATCGCAGAGCCGAAGAGCAAGCTATATGAGCCATATGAGCAAGGCAAGCAAGGATGGGAGGAAGAGTGTCTCAGGCACAGCAGGCCCACCTGATGGACACCATCCATTGAGCAGACAAGGCACCGCCTCGGACAGAACACCTGCAACACTGATTCGGGAGAACTCTGAGGATGATACTGATATTACGAACGGTAAGGCCCTATAACCATGTGTAAACGTGATCTTCTAACAGCTTTTGCAGCTGGAGTCTCGAGAAGGGGTACTGCGAAACCCGAAGCACTTGAGGCCCTGACGAACGTGCCTCAAGTGAGACTCGAAAGACAAGCGACGGTGCAAGACCGACCATTTACAGCTGCGGAACTTGAACAAGCAATGGCCGCAGCAACAAACCCTTCCAATGGCAACGGCGCTCTAACGAACAACGTGGCGATTTCTGCACACTAGCATTCTTTCTTATCCGAATTTACGATTTACACATTGACGATTTACGACATGCATCAGGAGGAGTTTTAGTCAAGATAGAACGACCACGGGGACCGGCAATGTAGATTGGCAGAGCCATTAGTGCATACAGTGGCGTTTGAAAGGCTGGAGCACTATTGCTGGAGACGGGGTCAAGACCAACGTGCTGCTGGGAGTCTGATGAACGTAATTGCTTTTATGCCCGGCATTCTGGCAAGGATAAGTTTGGGCAAGTTGACCGGCCACTCTGATTTACTAGGGCGTGTCTCGCAAGGTTTCAGAGGATCTGTCTCCTAGGGAGATTGAATGGAACATCGTTGACAGGTTATGGCAGTGAAGTCAATCTCTACTTCCATCTTGTCTGCGGCACTTCAAGCGTTCTCACGTTCCAAGATTCAATTGATCGAATGTTCGGTGCAAGCATTTCTACTGCAGAACGCTACGCAAAATGCTGGTAACTCGTGGGCACGCGGTATGTGCTTGAAGTAGATTTGTTCACTTTTGAAACCTAGAATCGGCCTGGTCTAATGGCTAGGTTTTGGTTGTCAGTAGCTGGTATTGCCCATCACTAAAGAATTCAGGTTTGTACTGGCGTTTCTTGCCATCGAGATGCTAAGCAGAAAGGCCTACCTCTCTAGTCTGTGAGCGACGACGCGTATCAAACCACGCTGAGTCAGCACCAGTTTGCACTCGGACAGCTTCTGGATCCACCGATATACCCCACGATATTTTATATGACTTGAACGTAAGGCTTTATACTGCAATGCCTGCGAGCAACTCAGCATAATAGACGACCAGAGTATGAAAATATCCTGTATCTAGCCTACAAAGAGTGAGACCGTGTACTAGCGAGACTCCACAGCTTGTCAACCACTCAGGCAGTCATAACATTTCCATCATCGTCGTCCACTTCACTCTACTCATAGCGCAATGTCGAGCGATCAGACCTCAACAAGCAAAGGGACATTCACCTTGCTCCTATTTGCAAGCGCACAGTCATACTGTAACAATACAGAATCGCTGTCGTTGCCAGCATCCATGACCCTGAAGCAGCTCTTCGATGAACTCGAGCAACGGTGGCCCGGAGTTGGTGAGAAGATCTTGAGGTCAAGTCAAGTGGTGTTGAATCTGGACTACGTGGACTGTGACTGGAGCGAAAGAGAGAAAAAGGGAGAGGGGATCGTGATCAAAGCAGGCGATGAGGTTGGGATTGTGCCGCCTGTGAGTGCTGGCTGAGGCTTCTACGGTGGACAGGCGTGATCACGATCAAACCTTCCGCGTTCTTCGTCATACAAATCACGAGGCTTCTCTGCTGCAGAAGACAGGTCGAGTGCTCCGGTTTGGGGACCTGATGCGACGCTCACGGGACGGTGGACAAGCTCATCAACAGCACAAGTCTACGAAAAGTGGAAGGAGTTCTCGGAACAACCGCTCAATGGCCAATTCGAATAACAGTTAAGCTACCAGGCAGGACCTACCCATGAGCAGCAGCTACCTCGGAAGAGAGCATGGCGATCTGGGCATGGCAACCGCGAACGCTGCAGTAAATTTCACGAAATTGAACTCATTGGCAAGTTTAGACTAACCGAACTTGCGTTAGCCCCGCCGTGGCCGCTTCTCCAGGCAACCTTCCAGGTACTATGGCAGGCACTATTCGCGCTAGATGCCTTCCATGTACTAGTAGTACTTCACCCTTCACTTTGGATGTGACTATAAAGTGTCTCAAATGCTCTCACCTAGTGCCTCTTGACCCTATGCAATGAATCAAGAAACTTCTAGCAGCACGAATCATACTTGGTGTACCACTTGCGGTGTCTGCATTTCGTCTAAGACCTTTCTCGAGCATTTCGAGCCAGTTCTCTTCACATTTACTGTTTGCGCCGCCCTCTATCTGGCCGAGTAAGTGTTGTCATGGTGCCTCATTCTGCCATCGCAAGTCTAATTGGAGCAGGTGGAGTTGGGTACGGGTGTACCCTCAGATTAGCGACAACACCAGGCATATAACTGCTACCTTCCACAACCGGATCTTCCGAAGTCACCAGCTAGCAACAGCAGCAGCAGGAACCGATCATATGAATGAGTACAAAGAGCTCCATCACATTGGACCTTTCATCCACACAAGCCATGAGCAGTCTCAATCACCGCTCTTCGGCCTCCTCCCAGCCGAGATACGAGACATAATCTATTCCTATACCTTCGCAGACTACGAGGACCTCGAGGACCTTTACGACTTCAACACCTGCTACCGCCGACCAGGTCATTTTGGCCCTCGTAAATCCCACACCGCGCTCCTGCAGACCTGCCAAGTCATTTACAACAACTGCTGGTATATGCCCTGGACATCAGCCCAGCAAACCTTCTTCCTTGCCTGGAATGGGCGACGCCCACCGATGACCAGAACTACTGAGGAGTTAGAGAGCGCTGTACGGCTTATCGAAAGTCTGCATCATCCTGATGTTCCTGCACGGGCTAAGGAGATTGCCAATGTCCAAGTCTTCGCCCAGCTCTGCGAACTCGAAGATGGAGGACCGCTATCTAAGATCTTAGATGTAGAGCATTTTATGCCAAGAAGTATCACCATCACAGTCCGTCACACTGACATATGGAGCTGGGAGGATGACTCCCCCATCAGCATGTACGGGTCCCAGTGGGTGTGTAACTGCAGGTTCCCAGCCAGCGTTACGAATATCTGCTTCCAATTGGAGAGTCTGGAGCGAAAGAAGGAACAAGTTGACAGCATCATGGCGCAGATCAGGGAAGGTTGGTACTTCACAAGGACCGATGGCGCCCATCTGGTACCCAGCGTCACAGGCTCAAGCTCAGAAATCTGGACAGGTAGCTCAACCTGGGAGCACGAACGGTGGGTTCGCGATGAAGACGACGGAGAGCCAGGGAAGATCCGGTATCACATCGCAAGCCTATGCTTCACACCTGCAGACATGACAGACATTGAAAGCCGAACAGCCCGCGAGAAGCGCACACTTTGCGATGGGCTGGATGTACCTCGGGAGATCGCTGATCGGACTCGAGCTGTCAGACGTCTGCCGCCTCTTAATGTGGTCGACATGGAGCAGGCCGGTGTCACGAGCGACACACCAGCTAGCGAAGCAATACGAATGGTGCGGGAATTCCACAACCAGGATCCAGGTGAGGATGAGGGCGAGGACGAGGACGGCTACGTGGATGGCTACGTATATGCAGAACAAGATACAGACGAGGAAACAGACTAGTATGCACGAGAAGAATCAAACAAGGATTCAGTAAAGTATACTCGACTGTTCGAGCAGATGCGGTCCGCCAGGGCACCGTACGAAGGAGCAAGCTTCTACGACAAAAACAAAAACAGGGACCAGTGTATCTCCCCTCCACAATCAAGGGGCACGAAGCACCGTTGCTAGGTCCACACCACGATGTCGGAAAGGTCCGCGATCAGTATGCTACCACCGCACCGCACTGCACAGCACGCTCAGCTTCTTCGCACTCGGAGCTGCGCAAGCATGAATATGTATAGGCATGTTTCGCCAGACAGGTGCATCGTGAACGTGAACGTCAACGTGAACCTGTGAAGCTCGGTAGAAGTTGATTAGAACTGCGATCAGTCAACTACCGCGGCTTGAAGACTGATGTGTTCTTCGTTGCGAGATGCTGCGGTATCAAGAGAAGTGAGCGGAGCGGTATTGTTTGACATCTTGCTACCATTGATCAGGTTTAGGTAGGGACACTATGGTGCTTCGAGCCCAAGCGTGATAATACCGTCGAGATTCGTCGCGAGGAACGTACTATTTTATGGACATGCAGCAGTAGGATAATCTCTGCCAGGTCCGGTTGTCCGCCAACCTCGTCTGCCCGAGGGTCGCGTGTTCACCGACCGAATCCCCATCCTTCTCCGTTCAGCACATTAGTCCTCGTCAAGTACGGTCTTTCATACACCACCTGTCTGTGTGAGAGCAACATGCATCTTGGACGTCAGAGCGTTCGAAGCGCTATCGCTCCTGCCCTCGCGTATCGCCGGATTGTGGCGTTGTGCTAAGCTAAGCTATACTTGCCCCTTCTGCGACATAGTGGAGTCAGTGCCTCTCCTGTATCGGACCGAGCAGACGGGGGCAAGAGAGTTTGCAGCCTGCGGTCCTGGCGTCGGCGAGAGCTGCTTCATTCAGAGCTGTCGCTTGATGGTCTCGCTAACACGCGGACTAGCCAGAGTGTGTTGGGATCCAGGTAAAGCCGGTCCGGTAGCAAAGCTGGGATGCAGATAGGCATTGATTGCCTTGGGTCTTTCTCATGTCGCTTGGTAAACTGCTCCTGACCATCGGATCGGGCCATGCACCCGTGGCGTTGAGACAGCCATGTTGGGGACATTCACTGGGGCAACGATTGATTGTGTCTTTTGGTGGACATAACGTAGCAGCCTGATTGATGTGGAGTATCGGGGCATATCGAGCTGTGAATGGTACAGAACACCGGGACCTTGTACCTACTACGGTAGGCCGGTCTCTTGGTTGGTGATCAAGCCACGTAGTGATTGACCGTTGCTACCGAATGACTAAGGCCACGCCTTACCGCAGAGGGTAAAAGGCAGGGATATTGAAGGCCTGGGCGAATCTAATCCTGGCAGAGATTCCTTGGGATGACATCTCATGAATCATGAATCTTTGCAGGGGATGTCATGTCATTGCAGTGGCGTCCCCACAGGGCATGTAAAGTCATCCCAGTCTACAAAAGGGAACAACTCAAAGTCGCTCGGGAGGTATCCCTCGGTTGGTGCGGGAACCTTGAGCGCCGACACGTGCATCTGTAGCTTCTCAATATGCTCTTTAAGTCGTTGGAGTTCTTGAGCTTGCTCGGCGTAGGATTCGCATAGAGCTGAGTGGCGGTCTTGCCATTGCTTGACTTCGGTTTCGAGCTCCTGGCGTAAGGATTCCTTTCGTTCTCGGTAAGTACGTTGAGCAGCTCTGTTTTGTGCCCTTCTTCGGTCTTGCTTCTAAATGCCATCAACACAGGATAATAGGCGGTCTGAGACATCGCTGCTCACCTCTCTTCGTGGTTTGCCGTTTCCTTCTGCTTTGCTTGATTCGCTCACAGTGCTCACAGACGTTTCGCTCGAAGACCGAGTACCGTAGTATATCGACGCAGGGACTGTGGAGAACTGCTCTGCGGGTCTTGCGAATTGAAGTTGTTGACTTTGCGCGCCTAACATCCATGGCGCGATATCGTAAGACATTGGGTAGTAGAGATGAGGATCGGCCGAGTGCTGGCAAGCGGTCGGAGACGACTGAGGTATGCTGGATGATCTGGACACGGTGTTGAACTCGCCTGTAGTGTAAAGAAGATTGATTGTATTGAGAGTTGCGAAGTTTACTGCGTTTCTGCCCTTCTATACCTTGCGAGCCAACCCACCACAGCTGTTCATGCAGAATCCACTTTGGAAAGCGGCCACAGCAGGTGTATCCATCTTGGCCATGCAGTCTCGAGATCACCCGAGCGGTCTGCTATCCTAGATAGCTACATCTCTAACTTTGTTTGTTTCGGCGGTCAACGACCGATTAGGTATAGACCTTCTACAAATGATTCTGCATGACTTTTTGTCAGCATACCACGTGCCTCAATCATGGCGACCCTGCACCGCAGGAGCTGACATAATTGTGACTGGCATGTGATTAGGCAAAACAGCAGAACTAGCTGCAATCCTTCTTGCATGGCCGAAGGAGCCCATAAACTCAACATCTGCAAGTAGATAGGCACATATCGCACACGATGCCAGCCCACGTACAGCAAGTACAAGGATTGGCTTTTCTTCTGCTCCCTCTGCCCGATATCGATCGCAAGACCTTAGCCTTCGCAGCCCGAACACTCGTGCCATGACAATGTGGCTGTCATTGGGGAGCTTTGCGACACGCTGGAATTGAATTGACGTCGAGGCCTCTCTCAGCATATCGTCCTTCGGCACCACATGTATTGCATGGATCCACAGCTACTGTGCATGCTCTGGGTAAGTGGCAGCTAAATGTTTTGGGCAGCCTGAAGATGGTTCATAGAGTGTACTGCGACAGCTCTGCGCTGACCAGACGCAGTTGTGGTCGATGTGTCGCATCGAATCTTTGCCATGTAGTCCATGAGCAGCAGGCTTCGGAATAGGTGGTTTACTAGTTCAATCATCTTCATCCTTCTCGACGTTGTCAAGCTCCTCAACAATGAGATTTCCTCCTCGACCAACCTTCTCGGCGATAGTGCCACCATATTTGATACTAATCACATTTCTGGGCATAGGTGACACGAGGCGAAACTTGTACTCGTGCTTGTAACCCGAGGGTGGCGAGGAACGAAGATGAGGAGCCTCATCTTGGCTGACCAAATCATGGCACTCCACAAAGGCGTAGAGGTCGTCGAGAGGGGCAGCACTTTCAAATTTCCTGATGAGGCGCTCACCATCGGGCATGCGGACGCTGAGACGGACTGTGTCGGCGGTATTGCTTTCTGGTTCAACCGGCAACTGGGCGACACGCCATCGACGCCATTCTTCTCTTTGCTCCAGTCGCCGTGTTTCTTGTTCTGCCGCCTCCTGGGCTTGCTTCTCTGCTAGTGCCTGTGCCTCTTCCTCTTCTCGCTTCCGCCTAGCTCGTTCACGGTCTTGAGCCAGCGATCTTTCGTAGGCCGAGTCTTGCTCTTGACGCAGATTGCGCGACGCTTGCTGCTCGGCTCTTTGTGCTCTGGCCGCAGTCAACTGCGCCTGCTGGGCTGTCATGGCGGAACCAAGCTTCGCAACTAGTTCACTGGCAGGCATAGGACCTACAGCACGCATGACAACAGTCATGTCGCCGGCACGAGAAGAGCCTGTGCCAGTAGCATCGCTAGTCTGGCAAATGAGGGCTGCGAAGGGAAACTTAGTGCAGTTCAGGGAAGTAGAAACCTGGTAGCCCTCAGCATCCTGCACACTGCCTCCCCATAGCACCAGTTCTTGCTGATGTGTTTGCAGAAATTGGTGAAGCTGGGAGGACATCAAGGTCTCCCTCACCCAGGTGTGAGTTTCATCATGGGAAGGAGAAAGCAGTACCACAAGGAGGAACTTGCTATCTTTCTTGCAGTTATCCAGGGCTAGGTTGAAGCCTGACTCGACGAATGGGAGGGGTGGATTAGGAGTATAGGTTTCTTCAAATTCACGAATGAATCTTCGAGCGGTGTCAGCAGGAGGTAATTGTCGTCTCGAGGGTTGCGAGTTCAAAGTGAAGAGGTTTCGGAGTATTCTCGATATGAAGGACGGGACGAGGAAAGACAAGGGTGACAAGAGGGTACTGAACAGGCGAGACAAGAGATTGAAAGGTGTCAACAGCGGCGAGAGGAGAAACGGAGGTCGCCAGGCAGGAGCTGATGCTGCAGTAGTGTCTACCCGCTCGACGACGTTCTCTGAGGATATTCTGGGAGGAGGTATCGAATTGGCTGCCAGCAACGACTCATATTGAAGGTTAGCTGTTTGCCGGGAGGTGGGAGCAGGCACAGATTGAGCTGCTGCTGCTGCTCTTGCTTCAGCGACAGGATCGGAGGCTGGCTCGCCATCGAAAAAGCGCGAGATGGCTATTTGCACATTCCATTCGGAGCGCTGTAGCACTGGGATGGCGGCTATCGGATCCTGATCTGTAACGGCAGTATAGGTCTGGAGTGCTGTTTGCTGTGCTTCAGACAGCTGCGCAATATCGGGACTCGACATTACCCAAAGCCCCAGCGCTCTAAAGTTTTCCAGGATGTGACTCGAATTGTGCGACTAGAGCCTGCCGTTCGTGGTTTCCAGAGTAATGCGTAGCACAGAAGAAGGAGCCAAGATAAAAGTGAGCGAGCGTGATGTGCGTATTCAACATTTGACTGTTTTCTTTCACCGGACTCTTCAACTTACTGGCATCAAACGAACGATGTCATCCTGTTGAGGTGGATCTGTCAGATCAGGGACCACTGGCACTTGCAGATCGCACGCGAAACACGCGGCGACGGCGGCGGCGGAGGTGGACTGCTGAGACTGTCCCACCTGCGGCTCGCATCCATATCGTACTTGTAGGCTCGACTCCGTGCAGCGCAGCGTCTTCGATTACATGCTTGCATTCTTTGGTACATGATTAGGTAGGGTTTCGCATATTCCTGCTTAATATTTTCTTATGCTTGCGACTGAGAGCCTCACTTCCCCAAGAACACCAGTACTTCCACTACCATGACCAACGCTAGACACCTCACGAACGTTGCATGATTCTACCAATGGATTACGTTGCTATGCGGCCAGAGTTGCATATAAGCAATGGCCGCTGTCTCCAAAGCAAATACTGAAGAGCCCAAAACGAACCTTTTGTCCCCTAAGAGCAAGAATAAGGGTACGTCCAGTGCATCAGCAGCAACCAATAAAGAAGAGTCGCGCAATACGTGTGAAGGTGTTTAGCACTTCTGTGGCCATCAATTGCTGATACCTCAGCTTGTTGACAGACAACGCCAAAGAAATCCTGTGCCGGAATGTGACTATCTATGGGAAATGCAGATATGAGGACAAAGGTACTCGACCCTGTCGCGCATATACATTGCACGAGCTGAGTGAGCTAAGGTTGCGCCTTCAACCATAAAGTGGAAAAAGCAGCGACGCCGGATGGAGCAGCCGATAGGTAGGGCAATCCAACGGTGAACATAAAATCCCAGTTTCAAAATTGTTGACATGCTGTACCAGTCACTCAAAGAAGTCCTTCAGTGTCGACTCGCCAAGCTTCACGCCTTCCTTCCTCTCCCCGGGCGATGGTGCTAAGACCGCTTTGAGGCCTTCGAGCACAACCATATCCCCCAAAGCTGCAAGTGCAGCTCCATTCTTACCAAAACAAACCATTTCAAGTACGACTCACCAAGATCGAGTTACCCTACCATGGACACCACCTTACATAAATGTTAGGACCAAACACTTCGACGCCTCCCGTACGTCAAGATGCACGAACTCCAGACTGGGCTTTGCCTGGAGCTCAGGAATTCGTGCCTGGTCGCTTAGATCCAAGTGCTCTTGTAAGCTGCTCCTCCTTGGCGCGAGTGTTCGAAACCGTGCATCGCTGACATCCAGTGTTACAGCAAGCCCAGGACGTCAATGACCACAGGACTCCGCATTTCGACTCATTCCCTACTAACCACCACCCGTTGAACCCCTACCTAGACCCGAATGGAGCAGCTTTCTTCCAGGCCCAGTCTATGTTTCAGCAGCCCGTCTGTCAGTCTTGCCCCACTGTACATTGCTATGCTGACTTATAGAAGGTCCAATACCACCAATATGCACCCCTCGGGCCCTATAACACTAATATGCTGCCTTACCAGCGCACCGTACATGATCTCTTCCTGCCTAATGACTTGCGCGAAGATCTTCAGAAAAGAATGGCTGCAGCCTTGCAGACGCTCCCGAACTCTCAACTCCCTCAACATATCGAGAGCTACCACTCGCTCGTGCCACTGGATACCACCCACCACAAGAGCTCCTCCATTTTCGGTGGCTACCACTCCTGGGTGTACAAAGCTCAGTCTAGCGCCAATGGCCATTTCTTTGTTCTTCGGCGCATTGAGGGTAAATAAGCAGACTTTGGGCAATACCAGACTAACATTGGCAGGATTCCGTCTGACCAACGAGCTTGCCATACGCTCGGTACAGCCATGGAAGCATTTGGTGAGCGCAAACGTCGTCCGTACTGCCGATGTTTTCACGAATCGCAGCTTCGGAGACAGCTCTCTGTTTGTTGTTACCGACTATCATCCTCTTTCCAAGACATTGGCAGAGCACCACCATATAGGACATGGGAGGCATGTAAGAGGACGAAACAGCATTGACCAGGTATCTGAGACTGTATTGTGGAGTTATGTGACCCAGCTGGCCTCTGCATTGAAGACTATCCACAACGGTGGCCTGGCTGCGCGTGTACTGGACACTTCGAAAGTCTTAGTAACGGGAAAGAACCGAATTCGCCTGAATGGGTGCGCGGTCATGGATGTCATTCAGCATGAAGCTGGAACACCATTGCCACAATTACAGAGACAAGATCTAGTCAATTTCGGCTTGACCATCCTCTCCGTGGGGGCGAATGTTGCGGATGCCAGCCAAAACTTTGCGCGAGCCATGGATCAATTCAAGCGCTTCTACAAGCCGGAACTGCAAAATGCAGTAGTATGGCTCTATAGCGCTCAACAGTATCAGGATCGGACCATCGATCAATTCATTACTCTAATCTCCTCACAAATGATCGCTGCTTTCGATGCAGCTCTACATGCGGACGACAACCTACACACCGAGCTAGCCAGGGAAGTGGAAAACGCTCGCCTTGTCCGTCTACTTACGAAGCTAAATTTCATCAACGAAAGACCTGAGTTCGAGCACGACCGGCAGTGGGCGGAGAACGGTGAGCGCTTCTTCTTGAAGCTGTTCCGGGATTATGTCTTCCACCAAATTGATGCTCAGGGGCATCCCGTTGTCGACTTGGCGCACGTCTTGTCGTGTATGAACAAGTTGGACGCAGGAATGGACGAGCGCGTAACGCTCATAAGCAGGGACGAACAGAATTGTTTTGTTGTCAGCTATCGAGAACTGAAGAAGGCCATCGAATCGGCCTTCCAGGACCTGAACAGTCATGCCCGACGCATTTAGTCGAAGCAGCTGCGGCATGAAGCATCGTGGTCAGAACAAGTACTTGAGGGAGAGCTCCCTGGTGGAAGCGAAAGTGCCTAGATCAAGGCAAGAGAGCAGAATTACTCAAAAAGGCCAAAAAAAATCGGAATTGATTGCAAGCAGCTTCCTCTTTCGTGTTCGTGACACAGCGCTGCAGCCCTCACGTAGCAGCACCAGTCTTAACCAAGCATGTCGATTTTTGTCAGCTTGTCGTGGCTGAGGCTTATTGCATTTGCGCACGCTTTGAGAAGCGGTTCACAATCGTGGTAATTCATGCAGCGAAAGCCTCCGTAAGGCACTTTGGCGGTGCGAAGCGCGTCCCATTACAAGCCTGGCTCGGTGGCTAGCTTTGTTGTAAAAGTACGTCGTGTTATCTCGTCCTTTATTCCTCGGGTGGCTGAGCAAATGGATTCTGGATTTCTTCACTTCCGTCGACAGGAGATATCAGTACCAGCAAAGTACCTCGAGCAACGACCAAGCCGAGGTCCCGTGTAGTCTCGTTACCTTCATCATCTGCACGAGTGGTTAGACATGGAAGCGCATCCATTCATTGCAAGCGACCTACCTCTCATGGTCTCCTTGACATGATCCAATACCAAGTTCATCAGCTGGTCATAACCCTCCAAAGTGCCGATGACTACCAGCACGTCAGTCTATTGTAGACGGCTTTGAACATCGATTGCTTACCTTCTCGTCCGCCATTGAACTTGACCTGAACTTGCTTATGCATATACTTGGTCAAGTCGAGAATATTCTCCTTCTTAGGCTTTTCCTGTTCTTTGCCAGCCGATCCTCCTCCACGGCCGCCTCGATCGTGACCACCTCTTCCTCCTCTCTGGTTGCCACGACCACCACCTCTGAAATGTCCCCTTTCAGACATGGCGACAGGTTTTGGTAATGAATTTAATGGTCATCGCTGCGGATCGTGATTGGTGAAAAGACGAAAATATGGCAGGCTTCAAGTTCGGTGAAAGTGGGGCACCCTGACAAATGATTGGCCAGAATTGGTTTGCTTAGCATTGCGCCTAAAGATTCACCTTCCGCTCCCACCATCCCACACTCTTCATTTTAACTGCCGGAATGATGCCTGTTACACCCGCGGAAGATTGACGTTGAAGATGTCAGAACTTAGGGTGTTGCCCATCAACACAAGATGCACGGCTAACAATTCAGCCATTGAAAACGAAGACGAAATATTGGGTGCTCATCTACGGGCATTGGTAGAGTGCGGGCGGATTGGACGGGCGCAGATAAAGGGCTAGCACCCCGTGCATCAGCCACTGTCTCAGGCCCCACAGTCCGCGCACTTTCTTGCCATCGACTCGAGTGCAAGTGAGAAGCTCGATGCATACACTACGATACAATTTAGCATACCCGAGGTAATTCAGCGATCGTTCTAATGCTATGTAGGATTGGAAGGACCGGTGATAGGACGCGTCATGAATCTCCGCAGAGCTCGTAGGTTCGTATTCCGGCAAGTCAAAGTAAAAGAAACAGAGGTGGCAGCGTTGAACCAAGCCGCGACGCCTGACTTAGGTGCAAATAGCTATGAACCCACTTTGCATTCCGATTTAGCCAGATCACACACGAAAGCTGCTCTCCAAGCTCAAGCCCTCCGGAGCCTAGTAAATTGGCTTGTCCCTCGCTGGCCAGGTCGTCGACCATCAGGTCGCAGCTTCGGAAAGTGCGCCTTCGATTCCAATAATTGGCCTCACATTTCTTGGTTTGACAAGGGTCTTAGCCGATTCAGGATAGGCCGAGCGGACACGCATCGGCAGCAGGACAGGTTGCATTTGGCTTGCACTGGTTCTAGCGGTCCAGAGCTGTTCTAGCGGCGTTTTCCTGGAGGCACTCTGGGTGTCAATCTCCAATCCTGCCTAGGCTTTCCGTTCCGCTGTTCCCTTCGTTCGGCGAGATGCGAGTTGTGAGTGGCACCAGTGACCAGTGCGTGCTCACTATCTGCAAGCACGAAATGATGCGCTATTCAAGCATTACGCCGCTCTTTGCTCCCCAGTCTCGCCAACCCTCGAACCTCGCTTCTCCAGGCTTGTTCCCTGACCTGCATCTCCTCTGCTCCTCCCTCGAATTCCTCTGCAACCTTTCTCCTCCCCTCTCCCACCTTCCCCCAGCACCAGTCGTGCCTCCTTCCACTACGACGCCGCATCTCTACAGTCGTGTTTGTCTTTAGCTTTTCAGTCCTTCGACTTGTCACTGCCTTATCACTACCACATAGACTTTAGGTAGTGTCCTAGATTTCGCCGAGGCCTGCATCTCGAATTCCGCACAGCCAGCTCTTGTAGCTCCCCACCATCACAGACCGACCTCTGGCGCAGGCAAACATCCGCCTGCGCCCTGCGTCACTCAATACTGTTCCCGGGCAGTAGGTACATCATCAACAGCCTCGCCAACGTACATGAGGACAACTCAAGATGATGTCCGCTGCGATGATGAGTGCCGAAGGCAACCCGAACGCAAACGCGAACGCGAACCCGTACAAGAGGCCTGCCTCGCCGACGGGTGAGCTATCGATGCCGCCGGCAAAGGTGCCAAAGACCGGTACAGGCCAGCTACAGATCAATTACCTCAAGCGGGAGAAGAAAGAAACAATCCCCTTAGCTACTGCCGAGGAACCTCTGCCCAGACTGCTGCGACTGATCTCGGAATACGATGGCGTCTTACAGAGACATGAGAGCTTGGCTGGCAACCTTGGAGCTTGCCCTGTGGGACCTATCTTACTCAAACGTTTCGAACGACTGTTCGAAGGTCCGCCACGAATCCTTAAGTCCAACAGCCGCGACCCTAACATTACCTGGCTCGATGTCGTCGAGTTCGCACAGAACAAGCCCGAGCAGTTCGACCTCGAGAAGACGAGGAATGGTATCCGTGTCTGCCAGTTCTACCTGAAACAATGTCGTGTCGAGATATCGGAGGAAGACTATGTCCTCATCAGAAGTGGAATGCCGCAGAAACTAATTCCACCACAACCTATTTTGGAGGATGAAGAGAAGGAACTGGGAGTACTAGAAGTGCTCGACCGCAACCTTGCTAAGGTCGTTCATTCCGCTGATCAAGGTAATCCTGCCCTGTCCGATCCGTGCCCGTAATCAATGCTAACATCTCATAGTATCTGCTCGTGCTCGGCAACTGGTTCATAGGTTGAAGAATCGCCGTCAAGCAATCCTTGCAAGAAGAGAAGTTGATGGCGACAGCCATAGGAACGTCCTCAAGTCCAACGACCTCCCTCAACCCCATTCGCCGGCCTTTGACCACAATGGTGCTCCTCCGAGGCCTGGACCTCCGCCCACACCACCAGCCCCAGTGGTTGCGCCCTCGGCCTCACCGGTACACGCCCCTGCGCCGACACCGACACCGGCGTCGGTCCCTGTCCATGTCCCTGTCTCTGCACCTGTCCCTCCCCCTGCTGCGACGACAGCACCTACACATTCGCCATCCTTCTCTTCGAGTGGTTTCACCGCAGTCAACCCGCGACATTCTTTACCTTCGAATGAGCATCCTGCCTATCATGCTTCGCGCGAGCCACCACGCGAACCACCACGCGAGCCACGAGAGATGCAAAGAGATATGCCACGGGACATGCAAAGAGATATGCCGCGGGACATGCAAAGAGATATACCGCGGGACATTCCACGAGACTTGCCCCAAGAACCACTTATCAACGGGTCGCTCGCAACACCCATACAACATATCGCAGAGCAGAAGCCAGCCGGCCAGGCTGAGGATTGGATGAATAAGTTTCTTACACCCAGCGAACGAGCTGCCGGCATGACAGCCGACACCATCCGCCGTGAGACTCTCGCTGCTTCACACCGATCGAGCTCTCGGGGAGAGGCAATGCCCGCAGTCGATGACAGGGATAGCATGCGCATGGCAAGCATGTCAGCGAGGAGGCAAGAGTCTCGAAGGCAATCAGAAGGTGCGGTGCCAGACAGAAACCAAGTCGTGCAACAGCCAGACGTCCAAGGACCTTCTGTACCAATTCCCAGTACGCCGGCCTCGCTGATGCCGCAACAGAAGCCCCACACTTGGAATCGAGACGATGGTGGCCCTTACAAAGCCGAAATGATCTCCAGGATGGAGACCATGAAACGAGGGGAACGTGTCATCCCTCCCTGTGACCGATGTCGACGCCTCCACATGGACTGCATCAAGAATCTTACAGCATGTCTCGGCTGCACCAAGAAACATGCCAAATGCTCATGGAAGGACGTGTCACTAGAAGAGCTCGAAAGCACTGCACCAGCAGCTAGAGAGCGAGCAGAAAAGGAAGCAGAATCCGCTGCTCCGAGCTCGTCGGACTGGGACAACATCCTCAAGCAAACCAAGAGTGACGTTGGCGACCCAACTAGAGCAACCCCATCCTCGAATTCGCCTACAACGAATGACAGGATGGAAATCTTATCGAACAAAGCTTCAACGCCACGCGTGCCGAGTCCGTCAAGAAACGGAAGCAACCACGACCGACCTCCAAATTTCCCACAAGAGATTAATCACCCACAAGAATCCCCTCGCCTGAATGTGCGGCCACCACCACTCGATCAACAATTACGTGACGCAGCCGAAGACAAGCCGGCCCATCATGCGCTGTTCTCGAGATACTCTCCCTTCCAACGACCAAGTTCCGCTCACCAAACATCTTCTGCTTTGCCAAAAGAGGAAGCTGCTGCCGATGAAGGTGACAGACTAGCCGCCGTGGCTGCACAGGTCTACCGGTCTGCGAGCCAGAATGCGGCGAGATCTACCGAGTCAAGAGCTCCCGAAATGTTGTAGGATGGCGTTCGTCTCAAGAGCGAGGACAGTGAAGATCATTGGGGCAATGCCCGTCGAAAGTCTACGAGACTACGATTCGGAAGTGTCGTGCAGGACGAACCTCATGTATCGGCTGAGATTGAGACGCCATAGCAGGCGACGCCGCCATCGCCGATGAGGCCTCGTATGGTTGGGCTACGACGAGCACCCGAGTCCCTCTGTGTACCTGGTACGAGTCCAGGCTTTGCTATTCACAGGTCAGACACAGACGAACGGTTCATCCCATTCTAGGCAGGATGGGACAAGGAGCCACTACGACTTCGCATCGCATTACCGAAGCGCAGGCGTGACAGGGTGAGGTTCACATCGCACGATGGTACGATGAGGCGCCTCGAGTGTTAGATCCCGGTTCTAGTTCATGTATCCATTCAAGTTATTGTTAGCAGCTTCTTTAGCCATAGGAACATTGTTAGACTTTATAGCTTCACGGCTGCTTCAATTCGGCGGGCCAAAAATAGGGCCTGTGGAGGTTATGTCATGGATTGATTGTGTTGGCACTGATGCCTAATCATTCTCTGAGTCAGCAACATACATGAGCATAGCTATGACAGCGACAAGCAGCAGATGGTTGCCCGCTGCTTCATTGCCCAGCTCTTCAATCCCGCCTGACTCCCTCTGTTTGTGCGGCTTCTTCGCCTGAGCTTTTGCTTGCTAGTGACCCTCCCATGCCGCCGCCGACTGCTGTACCGACCACGAATAATCAAACCGCTACTGACTCGGTCAAGTGCTCGAGATCGATCCCATGGCGCCACCTACCGACATGACAATGACAGCTTCGCACTCGTCAGTGTGCTCGTGTTGTCTGGGCTGGCCTGGATGTCCCAGCAAATAATTGTTTTGAAGGCACGCTGTTCGTTCATATCCGGCTACCTACCACCACTAAAGTCAGGCTTGTACTGCGCGATCCCGCCCTTGGACAGCTCCCTTAGCGCTACGGTCGCGTATTGGCTTGCACCGAGCTGAAACTTGAGGACTGCGGCAATCTTGTCGCCTTGGCGTACTAGTATCTCATCGCTTTTCTCCGGTGGCTCGTGGACTCCACTTGCGCCGTTTGCATGGCTGTCACGGTCCGTGTACAGGTTGTCCAAATCGGTTTTCACAAGCTGTTCGTTGTCTGCGGTGTACCTGTGTGCCTCGACGCTGAAATCTTGTCCGATTCTCCCGACCATTTTCCGGTAGGAGCCGCTGAGGCTGAATTCGCGGTGCTTCCGGCGCATGTTGTACGGATCTAGGTCGCCTCCTTCGGGGGTCGACATGAAGGTCTGGTAGTAGGTGCCGGATTCGTTGTTGGGGTAGAGGATGTCGTGGCCTGGCTGGGGCAGGACGATGTCGAAGATGGTGTAGGAGCCTGAGGTAGCTTCGTTCTCGGTTAGTGCGCGGGCGCGTTCGAAGATGTCGTCGGATTGTGCGGCTCGGTCGTGGGGGGCTGGGTCGATGATTTGTTCGCCGTCTGCGTCGGTTGCTGTGACGGTACTGGTGGTTGTGTCGTTGAGAGAGGTTTCTTTGTCTTTGTGTTCGTTGACTAGGACTAGGTCGCCTGGTACGACTTTGCTGCCGTAGAGCTTCATTCTGTTGGTAGCTGCCATGTTCCAGATGTATGACTGGTGTGCGTGGACGTACATGAGCCGCAGGTTGCGCTGGATTGTCATCAGTGCGCCTAGATAGTCGCTCGGTTGCTTGGTGAGGTGACGCATCAGTTGTGCTTCGGCTGAGAATTTCCGGGGGAGGATGTCGAGGGCTGCGTTTAGGATCTTGTCTCTGCGCCAGGTGTGGATGGCGAGGGCGCGGTTCTTGTCGTCTTGGCCGATCGTTGTGGTTGAGTCTTGCTGTTGCGCGGCATCGAGGGCGTCCTGCTGGAAGGTCAGGATCGCGTCGCAGGCGGCTTGGAAGTTCTCTTGGAGGATGTGTCGGCCGATGACGTCCGTTCGGGTGCTGAATGTGCCGAAGCGTTGTTGGCCGTAGTAGTTGATGTAGCCGTTGGAGTGAAGACTTTGCATTCGTGTTTGGAGGTCTTGCGTAAATGCGTCGAGGTTAGTGAAGGCATTCTCTGCGTTAGAAATCTTGCAATCCCGTAAAGTGATAACGAATTCGTTGCCGCTCAGATCTCCCAGCTCGAGGCCTTGGTGATGGTATTCGAAATCACCAACTTTCGAACCTCTCAACGTTCTGTTCTGTGCTTCAAGCCGCTCGGCCTCAATGCGGTAAGCACTGCATCTCTGCGTTGTGATTGCCCTTCGGTCTTTGGTGCCAGCGAACTGAAAGCTCTTCGCGTTGCATTTGAGATTGCGTGTCAACCACGAAACGACTTCCATCGTATCCTTGTTTTCCTTATAGATTGTGAAGTGGAGATATTCTCCTCCTCGGTCAAGCCAACCTAGCTTCCCTGGGCGCTGGTTCTTGTTTTGAGGTCGGTTCCACGAGTTTCCTTGCTGCTTGCCGCGACTGTTTGTGTTTGCTGCTTTCAAGATGAGGACACCGTCGTGGTCGGTTGAAGATTCGATGGTGGATTTGAAGACTTCTCGGATGTGTTGGTGGATTTGCGAGCGTACTGAACGATCTGTTGTGAAAGCGGTGCGGACGGTGGGATGTTCATGTGGTTTCTTGGAAGGATGCTCCTTGATGGAGTGATAGAGCTTCAGAATGTCCTCGACGGCATCTTCATTGAAATACCCTACGAGTTTCTCTCTGTCTGCTTCTGCCACATCTGGTAGACTATTGGCATTTTGCTCCGGGTCATTTGCCTTGCTAGTCTGCTGCACAATCTCGCTGGTTGGCTCGCCTCTTTGCTTGACCTCATCTCCACTTGCTTGGGCGGTAGATAATTGCGCTGAGTCATTGGAGGCTTTGTGCTGCTTCTGCCTAGGTGCCTTGGTACTTGTGAGGTGAACAACTTCGCCGTTGGGAAGAATCTCATTCACAATAAAGTCAGAGTATCTCTGCTTCAAGACACCTTCGAGAACCTCGGAACGCTGATTGACATATGTTTGAATACCTACCTCGAATTCTTTCTTCTGCTCTGCAGAGAATGCCTTCATGCTTGGCAACGAAACTTCGAGGTTATGTTCGTGTTTGTCGCTCTGCTCGAGAGAAAGCCGTCTTCGCTTTGTAGGCGGCTCGAGCGCGCCAGCGACTTCATCCAGTAATGTCATGACTGTTGGCGTATCACTCAAAACAAAACTTGCTGTTGACGCGTAGTCAAGTATATGTAAACAGCACCGCTGGTACCAGTGGTGAAGATGTGAAAATTAACGTACTAATCTGGTTTTGGTTAGCGTGATTATCGGGTTCAGGAGCTTTCTTCTCTATCGCAAGAACATAAGAAATTACTGATTTGCCTGAACATAGCCGTAACGTTTAGGTAAATCTCGTGCTATGAATATTGCTTTTTGGGTGATAACAGGTGACCGGATCAAGTACAGTAGGTAATTCGACTACGTTGAGTTTAATACCGCGGTTTATTTGATCAAGCTATGAATAACCAGATCGTGACAGCTGTGAAAAGTATAGGGCAAGTAGGCGGGAGCGATTTTTGGGGAGGGCACCACTACAATTATCGGATCTTGGCATTATGGCGCGCGGTGGGCATAACCCACCTAGACAGTTACATCCCTTGTTTCTTCGCGAGTGTTGAATTATGGCTGGCCACAGCAGCTTTGGAGGTAGAAGTGGCAGATGCGCGTTCACGCAAATGTATCTACGATCCCGATATCTGTGCTGATGGGTATCTGGGAAGCCGTATTTCATCTCACCCCATTCCGACATAGCGCACACAGGTCGCGGTACTCAAAAACCTTGATACCACACTGTGTCCTGCTTGTGATGAACGATTCAGTGTCCTCAACAATTTCAGTCTAGATCCGGCACCGGCAATCCCTCCACAATCTTGACTCGTCTCCCCAATTTCTCAAGCGCTTCCTTCGCCTGCTGCTCTCTCAACTTTCTACTCTCCTCCTCACTGACCAACACAAAGTCGTACGTAAGCAATTTATGACCTATATCAACTCCGTAATCTCTGGCCATATTCCCATCTGTCACAGTCTCAATATCCACGATCAAGGAGTCCTTCACGCCAAAGACCGCATCCGTAGTCTCGTACGGATCGCCTCGGATGTAAAGCGCTGTGATCAGGGGGTCCCATCCCGTGCCATTGAACATTGCATGTAAATGCGCGGGTCGCCACGGGTGACGCTTGAGCTTGAGCAGCAACTGTCCGACCGGTCCGTCATGCGGTATGGGGTAGGATACAGGCACAATAGCTTTGAACCAGAAGCAGCCTTCCTCGTCACTCGTCATCACGCATCGTCCATCTGGCTCACCGTGATTGACTTCAGGTCGTTGCACGTCGTAGTGCCCTGTGCTATCCGTCTCCCAGAGATCGATTTTGATGCCGCGAATCGGGTTGCCCGCCGTGTCCTTGACTGTGCAGATCACGAGAAGCGGCTCACCTTCAGGGTCGTGAGACATGCTAGCTCCGTTAGACATGTGGTGCGCTTCGTGAGTATGGAATGGACCCAGGACCGTGCCCTCTGTTGCACCTAGATGTGTGGGCTTGGGATGGTCCATGCTGTCGACGAGGAGGCTGAGACCGAGGATGTCACTGAGGAGAATGAATTCTTGGCGGACTTCGGTGCATGTCTGGCCTGTTTTAGTGAGGAATTGGATCCCTTCCATCCATTCTTGAGTTGAGAGGCGGGTTTCACGGGCGAAATCGTGAAGGTGAGTTACTAGGCGTTCGAGCACGTAGGAGAGACGAGGGGAGGGTTTGTTGTGTGTGTTGATTAGGTGGACGTTCTCGGTGATGTTCTCTGTGGTCAAATTCTTGAGAGGTGGTATGGAAATTGCCGAGGGGTCCATGGCTGAATGTGATGAAGGGGACGGGGGCCAACAATCTTCCGGGCTTCAAAAGACAGATGTCTGATGTGTGGTGTTTGATCGAAGGGTAGATGATGTCGACGAGGTCAGTAGACAAGCACAGCTAGTTCTGAGGGGATATAGGATGCAAGACAAACGAACCAGAGGAGGCCGGCAAGATCACGGAGCTCCAGCACGGCAGTTTTCACGCACACGAGAGAGCTCCGACTGTTATGAATATGACAGTCAGATATTCGGGGACATACGCGATGCTTTGTAGTTCAAATGCTTGGGTAATTCAGCTTGTGTGATACGTGAGTGGTCGTAGCGATATGAAGAATCGTAAGGTCGAAGAGGCTCGCTCCGTCTAACAATGTGCTTGACGTGGCTAGACTGCTCAGGCGAGCCTGTAGCACGGAAGCTCTCCTCCCATTGCGTCCCCCGAGCCAAACAGGAGGACATGTCATTACAACCGAGGTACAGCAGAGCGTACCTAACACGATAGCACTCTTAACATCAATACTTATGTGTGACTCCGCTTTGGACGCCAGAATCTTGTCCAAGGTGAGACTATCGGTTATTTGACAGTCATAGGAGTCCATCGCTTGTCTTTCGTGATCGGCTGCAGAAACCCACTTACGTGGTAGATCATAAAGAAAGAGTTGTGTACGAGTAAATGGTGAACCAACTTCTGGCTGTACACTACGCATTTCATCTCGGAGATTATGCCACTGTCTAGGTTAGGCAGCCGCGTGCTGTTCATCATGCTTGACGCCTTTTCCCTCTGTTCGGAGCTTCCTCGAATGTCCTTTCCGTCGACAGCCTGGATGATCCAGACCTGAGCCATCAGGCTACTACTTTCGACCTCGCCTCTTCCTCATACTCGCGCCCAAGACGCAGGTAGTGGTGAAAAGCACAGTCTTCAAGACAATGAGGTTTCGATCAAAAATTCCTTGCCGATCCAGAAGACCAACAAGAGCAGTCATAGTTGTAGTTTTCAACTAGCAAAAACGTAATCTCGGACGAGTCCTCACTGATGTACGTAATGCCCATGCACCGAGATGTTCGAGGAGAAGGAAAGGATCTTCTCGACGGAGAGGCTTTTATAGCCTGCGGCAGCGCAGGCAGCATATGTCTCGGCGTCCAAACCTGGTGGAGACGAGGGCGTGAAATTGGACAAGGGTAGGTGTATTGATGCTAACTAAAAGAGTATGTACGAACAGGCCGCTCTAAATAGACCTGCGCGCCAAGACATGCGTAATATAGGAAGCTGAGACTGCTTTACGCGTTGTGGTGTCGCACCTACCACTTTCGTGTTGTTCGCTTTCGCAGGTACAGTTGAGCTCAATATTGTCAAGATGGTGGTACTTGTAAGGCAGGTACGGGCTGCGAGCATTTGAGAATCTCGTGGCTATGCTGTTTTCATGCCTTAGAGGTAGACACTGCTTCCGACATTGAGCCTGACGACTACCTGACCTTCATCTTCCCACCCTCTCAGCCTTCTTCCTTTGCCAAGACAAGGGACCGCTGGTTGCTGATACAACGCTTTTGTGTCGGAAAGATCCCAACCCAGCTGCAACCTTGTTCTGATTGTAGAGCCCCAGAATGTATCACCTCTTCCGTTCCTTATACCTCCACGCAACCTCCAAAGAAGAATACTCCATCCTCCTTCTCGGCCTCGACAATGCCGGCAAAACCACCCTCATGACCCAGATTCGCGCCCTCTACAACACTACATCCTCATCGGAAGATCCAGCAGCCGGCGCAACAGGCGATGCGCCCGCCTCAAGCGCAGCAGGAGACACCGTGCCTACAGTTGGCCAGAACGTGTGCACGATAGACCTGCCGAACATGTACATCAAGATCTGGGATGTAGGCGGACAAATGACCTTACGGCGGCTATGGACGAGTTACTACAAGAGTTGCCATGCTATCGTGTTTGTGGTTGATAGCAGTGATCTGGGGCACATGGAAGGTGTAGCTGATGGCATGTCAAGTCCGCATCCCCAAACACCGGGCGCGCCGCAGAGGCAGTGGCATGCGAGGAGGAAGAGCAGTTATGCTATCCCCACAGATGACGATGGCGGTGGCGCGGAGAGAGCCCCGTCCACACCGATCACACCGAGCATGGTTTCTGGGTCGTCGTTTGAGAAGGGACGATTAGAGGAATGTCGTGCTGTGCTGGAAAGTGTGTTAGGGCATGCTGACACGAGTGGTGTGCCTGTGCTGGTGTTGGCCAACAAGCAGGATCGCGAGGATGCGTTGGAGGTAGTAAGAATTAAAGAGGGCTTTGTGAGACCTGTCTTTGAGGGAGAGAAGGGAAGTTTCGTGAGGGATTCGAGAGTGCTGCCGGTCAGTGCGCTGAGAGGAACGGGCGTGAAAGAAGCAGTCGAGTGGGTTAGGAGTAGGGTACTTTGGAACAAGACCGGAAGGCCGCCTGTTATGAGATGAGCAGGTAGAGCAGAAAAGCTGTTTATACATCGTCAAAGACGCCAGCCAAATCGTGCGACGAGAGGCATAGCGCGCACAAAGCACCGAGCTCACATCGTGTAGACTGAAAATGTTAGGTGGGTCGATTTGGCAAGTGTTTGCTCACCCTGGCCACAGCAGGCACCACCATTCTGTGCGACAAAGTCTAGACGCACTAAAGGAAGCCTCACTCTGTGGTGTCGGCCCGGTCGCGTTCTCCCAACGTCACAAAATCGGTACGCAGATCGTGCATGAAGCAAATGGCTACCAGGTCCGCGTCCAGCACGCGAATGCATGAATCACGTCGTGTCTCATTATGTCCGCACGGGCAGTGCTTGTGTCAAGCTCGAAATTGGGGAACAGAAAATCGTCGAAGGCAATGTCCATTAGGCAACCTGGATTTAGACAATTTGGACAATACAGGGGCAAGCACCATCGAGCTGCGCGGGCCCAGGTCACGATGCTGCGTGAGCGGACTTATATAGAGACGAGCTTGCGTTGCAGATAACAGGGTAGATTGTCTTCGATAACATCATATGCCTACAAACACCTTTGCGGTGCGTGAACAACCCCTTGCTCCTTTCGCCATGTCCCGTGGCCCATGTCAATCGTGACGTTTCGTATTCCCAATTCCATGTTATCGTCGCATCATTGATCCCGGCCTCTGTACGTCTATCCAACCTCATTGCAACCGTACGATGCAGGTATATCTAACCAGGTCCTTCCTCCACAGCCAGTCATCGGTGCTATTCTTCATTCTGCTGTACCCACCGGGGAGACGCTCTAAGATTTTGGTTTCTCGAACACTTTCATTCCCTGAAATTTCAGACGCTCGGAGTTGGATATTCCACACGACGGCAGAAGTGCTTCCCATCGAGAACATTACTCCCCAGTTTGGCGCCTTCGACGTACAGCTGCGCGTCAAGTCCGCTCAATCCGTAGCGGTTGGTCAAACCACTCTCCTTCACAGAGCTTCTTCAGAACAGGAGCAAGCCGGAGGCGCCTTTTGCACGACACCACTCTAATTTTCGTAGACAAAAGTCCTAGGACATCTTCATGCTGACTGAGCCGGTAATTCGATCGGCGTCTCTCGCTTGCTAGGTGGAAGGATAGCCGGTAGATTTCCAGGCAGCTCAAACGCTGCTGATTGATTATCGAGCTCCGCTATTGCTGATACGGGAGGGCGTGTTGTCTGCGTATCGCCCAACTCGGTCGTCGCCGGTCGTGGCGTCAAGGATCTGGTCGTCTCGTGCCCTGGCAATGACGGCGAATCGAAATACTGCGGGCTGAGATTATGACCGACTAGCTCTGGAACAGCGCTCTGGCCTTGAGACATGCATTCGTGGCAGCTGCAATGCCGGGCAGACGGCAAAGCCACGCCCGTCGGGCTATACGAAGAAGGTGTCGGGCTCAGGTGATCCTGCATGAGCGCGTTATAGCTTGGCGGCAGTCCCGCTTGTCGTTGTTGCTGTAAGTATAAACTCTTGTGTCGTTCCATGTAGGCCTTGAAGCCAGGGTCATTTTCGAGTGCTCTTTCGGCGCTGCGCGTTGAATGCGAGCTCCTACTGCTCTTAAGGCTAGCGCTGCCCGAAGACTGCTGACGGTTGAGTTTGGCCTGGCATCTTGTGTCTAGCTCTCTTGACGGATCTTGTAGGTCAGGTAGTTGGCCTCTTTCCTCGAGCAGTCTCTGCTCTTTCTCGGCCTGGCGCTCCTTGTATTTCTTGTGTCCCTTCTTGACGCCTATAATTGCATATTCAATGAGGAGGACCATGGTGAATTGGCCTTATCTAGTGAGTTTCTAGGAGCGGGAAGCCAAAGCAGTTATCTCGACGGAGGCACAAGTTATGGTGAAAGGCCGATTCCAGGACTCAGTCAAGTTATAACAGCGACAGCTACGAGAACATGCAGGTGTTTTTCGCAGGGCACGCCAGCAGTCGATCAAGCAACATAGAGGAGCGATGTTGTAGTGCTTTACCTAGAGAGGTAGTTCATTCGAGCTTCGCGAACGAGCGCGACATGCGGCTAGTCATGTTTGATACAGTGGCGCCGATCTCTTTGGTTTCACTGGTAGTCAGGAGATGGTCTGCTAAAGTTCATGGAGAACTGTAAGGGCACTGACGCATGGTCATGCTTGTCAGCAACACTGATTGGTGGTGGGAAGATATGGAGCGGTCGTTGGCCGTCTCGCATGCGAGAAAAGTGTCTGAAGCTCTCGCACATAAAAGCTTGTTAAAGCTTGTGGTCGATCTTCAGCCTGAGCCCTCGACGTGGCTCATCTTGCGGTGCCTTAGAGACTTGTAGATGCTTGCCTGATGGCATTCGGGAATCCTTGCTACAGTAACAGGAAGTTGGGGGAAACGATTCGGCTCACGCGCGTGCATAGCTCGTGCTCCCACACTGCAGCCAGCGCTCAAGCGGTTCGGAATTACTTTTCGACGTAGTATGTTTGACGAATTTGGCTTGAGGACCAAGATTCAAGCACGCGGCTCACCCTTTCGGCCGAGATGTCGGGCTGCGGGCAAAGGTCAAAGTTGCTGAATCAGGCGACCAGTGTTGAACGACCAGTCCAGCAAGAAGTTACATTCACGTAGCATAGGAGGGGTTGTCTCGGGTTCCCCGCAAGAGCTCTCTCAACATTCAACTGAATTGGAGTAGGTGCGTTCCGGTGTCCTTCCACGTTACTGAAGTCAATCTGCTGTAGGTACTACTGGCTTGGTAGCCACGTCGTGAATCTGCCGAGGTCGGGCACACCTTGCGTAAGCACTACAGAATGCCTGGGCATATGTCGCGCCTTACTCGAAGTTCTTCCATAGCTTGGTCGACTTCTGGCTTATTTTAGCCAGGCACCGTCACATCAGGAAACAAAGGCCCCCAGCTCCTTGTCAGCCGCGCACTCAGCTTTACACCGAGGCTCGATCTACGCGGCGATGGCAGCAAAGCACGTGGCCGTACCCAGCATATGATCCTCTCGAGTTAGTCTGCCTTCCTCCTCTAGGCTGTGCGTCCGTAGTGCTCAGGCCAAATCGGTCCAACTTTGACCGAAACTGTTTACGAAAACGAGGTACTCGCGAGCTCTCAGATAAATAGCCAGTTCCTTTGCACTGACTTTTCACCCTTCTTCTCTTCTCGTTGTACCAAAGCTGTGAATCGAGGCAAACATATACACCCATCGACCATGGTACTCAAGCACGATCCAGAATGGGCGGCCGCAGCAGCGCCGATAATGGCCATGATGGCTGGTATTCCAAGTCCCGCAGACCACGACATTGAGACCCGAAGAGCCACCATCAAGCAATCCTTCGGAGCTCTTCTCGCTCAAATGCCTGACTTTCCGGACGTCGAGGTAACCGAACATACGTTCAAGTCTTATGATGGGGCAGAGCTGTCAATCTATCGGCACAAAAAGCAGGGCGTCGAAACTGCACCCGGACCTGCTCTACTTCATGCTCATGGTGGCGGCATGATCGCTGGCGATACAGCCACCTTCGCCCCTGGCCTTAAAGCATATGTTTCTGCGTCAGGCGTTCAAGCTTTTGACGTCGAGTATCGTCTCGCGCCTGAACACCGACATCCAGCTCTGGTGGAAGATACTTATGCTGGGTTGACTTGGCTGCATGAGCATGCGGACGAGTTTCAAGTGGACCGTAGCCGGATTGGAATATTGGGTGAATCGGCCGGTGGTGGCATCGCGGCCGGCGTTACCTTGATGGCCCGCGATCGAGACCTGCAACCACCACTTGCCAAATCGATACTGATCTACCCTATGTTAGACTCAAGGAACGTCAAGCCCCAACCAGAGCTGGAAAAGTTTCTGGTCTGGAACGTGGGAAGCAACTTAACTGGCTGGACCGCGCTTCTGGGTGACAAGATGGGGTCAGACGACGTTGACCCTTACGCCTCGCCAAGCCATGTCAAGAGCGTTGAGGGACTACCTTCGACATACATTGATACTGGAAGTCTCGACCTTTTCAGAGATGAAGACCTTGACTATGCTCGCAGGCTAGCCGCCGCGAATGTGGATGTTGAGTTTCATCTGTATCCAGGTGTGCCACATGGATTCGAAGCTCTGGCATCGCAGACCTCAGTGGCACAGCAGGCTCATGCAAATCGCCTAAAGGCAATCAAGAGCTTCTGAGAGTTCTCTGAACAGACTACGAGACTGAGGTGGTCTCCAGTCCCATCTCCGCCCTATCTCATGCCGCAACACGATTTATCGACTTTAGCACAGAACCGGTCTGTAATTGTGACTCCTATAGATCTCGCAGTCGCGTTTCTAGCATGTCATGGATCTACAAGTAGTTCGAGAAATGCCATGTAAAGTGTTTTTTTGGAAGAGACGCCCTATCACTTCCGGACTGTCGCAAAGCTCTAACTTAGACGTCACACCTGCGCCGTTGACCGTCTTCGGACTTGCTACTTAAAAACTTATCTGGCACTGCGGCCTCCAGCGCCAGCATCATTTCTTCCTAGCGCTCGTGCTGCATTTTAATATCTTAATTCTTTTCGGATCTTGGCAACCCTCTGGCCAGCAGGAGTATAGGCACTCCGCGGTCATGACATCCCTACTCCACCGATCATTTGCTTTCAGTTCGGCACATCTCAAAATCCGTGTGGTTGCAAAGTGGTTGGGCCGACCCTTGGTTTTCTGACAACTGTTTTCTGCGGAGTCAGTGTGCAGGATTAGGGTGCTGAAGCACACGTATCTGACAGGCTCTTAGGTCTTCTGCTGGCCTGCGTCCCTTCTCTGCTGCTGTTGCGCTAGCGAATCTGGCAAGAGGTTAGGGCAATTGGTCTTTCAACAGCAGAAGATCGCTCACGCCGCTTAGGATGTTAGCTGTACCATCCCATGTTGGCAATTCTGTCAATGATTTCATACCTATATGACCGCTCAGCCGTTATTCAGACCTGCCAAAGCCATGATCACGCGTACACAAGCTATATGGAATACTACAACAACTAGCTCAACCAACAATACTAGCACGACAAGATTCAATCGCCAGGATCTAAGTTAGAAATTAGCCAAAGTCGCCGACGACGCTCGAAATTCGCAAGCTCGATTCCCGGTAGCTGCCAGCAAATGCCATGCTGCGCCGTTGCGAGATGGCAGTTCTTCAGAACATATGGTGTAAGTTCTATAATCTAGCTTTCACCTTTCCGTTCGTCTTCATCTCCTCAGCATCCTTCTTCGCAGTGTCTTTCATAACCTTTCGCATGATCTTGCCAGATGGCAACTTCGGCACCTCGTCCACAAACTTCACGCCACCTTCCAGCCACTTGTGTTGGGCGACCTTTCCTGCTACGAATTTCTGAATGTCCTCCTCGGTGACTTGGCCCTTTTTGTCATCTTGCAGCACCACATACCCTCTCGGCCACTCTTCACCGTCTTCCTCAAATCTGATACCTACCACGGCGGCATCAGCCACATCAGGGCTTTCTAATAACACGGCTTCAAGTTCAGCCGGAGCGACCTGCAAGCCCTTGACTTTGATCAGCTCCTTCTTCCGATCTACGATCCACAATCTCTGTCTGCCCAACTTGTCTCTTCTCCAGATCGCGACATCTCCGCTGTGAAAGAAGCCGTCAGGCTCCTTGCTCTCTTTTGTTGCGGTTTCATTCTTCCAATAGCCCATCAGCATCTGCGGGCCCCTAACACAAAGTTCCCCCCTTTCGCCTTCAACCGTAATCTCGTTCCCTTCGTCATCGACCAGTTTAGCATCGGTGTTTGGTAGGAGTACACCGATGGTGCCACTACCGTCGTCCTCCTCTGCAAAAGGCACCATGATCCCCGCACACGTCGTCTCTGTCATGCCCCCTATGGAAGTTAGTAAGCCTTTGATAGGAACACTGCTGTGAGGAGCCATCGCCGGTAGAGAGCTTGGGGGACGCGAGCCGAGATGCATTATACAATAAGTCCCAGGATACAGCTGAGCCAGGACAGAGTTTTGAGAGAGGAAGAAACTTACAACCCTGTCCTACCTTCAGCTTGAACTTCTGCGTAACCTTCCTCTGCAACTCCGGACTTGTTGGCGCAGCACCAACCAGGATATGCTTAAGTGAACTAATATCGTACTTCTTCACTTCGGGTCTTTTGGTCAACATTATAAGTATTGGCGGCACCGCTTGAATAGCATCCACCTTGTAATCTTGAACATATCTCAGAAAGTCCTCGAACACGAACTTCTGCATCACATACACTTTGTACCGTAACCTGCATGCGATGTTGATTGTCCACAGCTGACTGTAGGCATGGTACAATGGAAGGAATGCAAGCCAAGTTTCTGAACCAGGATCCTTCTCTGACCGCCCTGTCTGATCAAATTTGATGTGTATCGTTTGTGATGCATTAGCAATCAAGTTGGCGTGCGATATGCATACTCCCTTTGGCAGACCTGTCGTCCCGGATGAGAAATTAATGCACGCGACTGTCTGCTCCGCAGCTTCACCTTTCAGAGGATCCCACCTCCAGTCATCTGCCTCAATGGCCGGCGAAAGTATCTCCCGCCAGTCTCGAATGCCCTGTATTGATTTCTTGGGCTCATCTGAGAAGCTAAAAATATTGGACATCGGAATTCCGGCCTCCTTCGCAGCCTTCAACCCTGTATCCAGCAACGTCGGGTGGATAAGCACGACTGCAGCATCCACGATCTTCATCTGATAGCTCACCTCGCTGACCGTGCAAACGGGATTTGCGCCAGTGAAAGCTCGTTTACTCCCGGCTGTGGCAAGATAAACCATGGGAACGTAGATGTGGTTTGGACTGAAGATCATGACTGCGCTACCGATCGGTACGGCCATGTCGTCTAGACCTAGTGCAAAGCGCCTGACGAGCAAATGCATCTCTAACATGCTGAGCGAGTTCGAGGGGTTTGCGGCGTCCATCCATAGCGGTGATTCTTCCTTGGCGCGACCATCGGCGAAGACGTAGCTGAGAATGTTGCATTTCGGTATATTGAGCTTAGGATGCGGCGAGTGGAACGGCATCGTGGTGAACTACCCTAATAAGGCCTTATTGAAGCTAAAGCTCTTTTACTATCCAGTTGCTCTCCCTAGCAAAGGTGCTTGACCTCTCGGAGAGCTGCCTCTAATGCTGTATCCTGTGGCACCAGACAGATATAAGGTGGTCGATGTCAGAGAGCACAGTGGCCGCAGTGTTGTGCGGCTGCTATTATCCGAGTGTGCTACGTGCTGTAGCAATGTACATGCAAGCTTCGGTACCCCGGGCGGCATATCTAGACCTCACCCCGGACCTCGGTCGATGATGAGCGCCTAACTCGCACTAATACGCTATCAGTGTGGCTCCGGGGAAGATGCCCGAGGCTCTGATTGGTTGATCATGAAGTCTAAGCACGCTCTGCTCCGGAGCTCCAGGCATTATGGGGATGACGTGCCTCGGATAACCGAAGCAAGCTGCCCTGGAATTGTTCGTGTTGGATGTTCCCCAGAACATTGCATCCTAGATACGAGCAGTCCAAGATTGCTGGTTCTTACCGACGACAAGACGTCGAGGACTCCGCTGCCGCTACTTGTGAGACAAGTTCTTGGAGACAGGTACCACGTCTGGTCGTTCTGTCCACGATGACTACTGCATCGGTTTCCTAATTTCCGACCTGACGACCGCGTCTCCTGCCAAGGTCAGGCACGCAATGGAACGCATCGTAGGCTGCTGATAGAACGAACGATCGTATGGCTTCAATCTATCTGCCGATGTGCTCAAAGAAGAGTTTGAAATGCCAGCGATAAGATGAAGGTACCCAGATTCCGAACTTGTTGCATACGCCAAGTGGGCCGGCCCCGTCGTTGTGCTGACCTTCAACGAAGCACCTGAAAACGTTCTGAAGCTTGCAGGCACGACTGTCGCTTTCCTTTGTCTTCGAACTCTATGTTTGCTGTGTCTTTCAGCATAATCTAGCAAACAGCCGCAAGTCTTCTATGACCACCAAATTCGTGTTCTCAATTTCCAGCTTCTACTATCGTTTTCAGTGCAAGAACTTACCTTGCCGCCGCATAGTCATCTTCTGCTGATCTGTCAAAGCAACAAGCGGGGCAAAGCAAATGGGAGCTGCCCATCGTTACTGTGTATAGCAGATCCCACTGAAGGTGGGAACAACCGTCTCGAGATCCTTCGCAGATACCTTGTATGACATCGCGATGGACTAGTAAGCACCAAAGAATGCTCTGCTATACGAGCGGTGACTAATACCGTAGCCATTGTTCAAGATGCGATCGCTATTTCGTCAACGGCACAGCATTCTATCAACATCGCAGAGATTCGGATCGTCACTGGTTATGCCATGATGATTGGTGCGATTACGATGCTCCCACATGGCTCGACCTCGCCGAGCATTGTGAAGACCATGAGCACGGCTTCGTTTGCTGGGCCTGTAACACTTTGTTCTATAACGAGCAAGGCTTCCGAACGCACGTCGAAGAAGACAACGTGTGCGAGGAGTGCAGCAGGCACTTTGATACGCCCAACAATTTGATCATGGTAGGAGGAAATGCTTCTTCTAGATTATCGGTCGTCTGACCGCAGTAACAGCACGAGCTCACCCATCGGAGAGCGGACATCGAATGCTACCTGTGCGGCGATGATCGCCTCTTCACGACGTACAGCGGCATGATTATCCATCTCGAGGCCGGCAACTGCTCAAGGGCGGTGGATCTCGTGGAGCTGAACTACTTCGCCGCGCAGTGCTACGGATGGCCTGCATTCATCGACAGCGACCTCCGATTCGTACTTCTCAGCAAGGACAGCCATTACCTTGTTGACTCTCGGAAGCAGCCATACAAGTGCCCTACGTGCGATAGCAAGTTCACCAAGCTTTCTGGCCTCTTCCAGCATATCGAGAGTCCAGCATGCTCACAGAGCTTGACCAGGGGCGCGATTGGCACCTTAAGGAGGAGACTCCGCAACGTTAGCATCAAATTGAACGATGGCAGCTTCTGACCTTAATTATGTCCCGTCAGACGTCACACAAATGCCCTTCATCTACGGCGCAAGGCGAACGAGCCTGTTTTAGTCGTTGCCAGCCTTGGTGCCCTTTCAACTCGCCCGGCAGACTTTTGAACCACTGTACCATGGACACTGCCGTTGAGCATACAGCGTAATCTAGCATCCTTCTCAAGCGACTGTCGTGTCCGGCTCGTTCGCACGAATCTGGCTCGCCAATAATACCAACAATCCACCTCCTACGAACGTTTTCTCTGTTGCAATGCTTCATCTCCTACGAGAATGCCGTGTTATCCCACGCGTCTCCAGCTCTGCCGCGTGCGGCACCCTGCTTTAAGGTGCGTGGTTAAGACATGCATAAGGATAGATCTTCGGAGCTCGTGTACCAATCTATGCGAACTGGTCCGGTCGACCAGCAAGAAAGATATCCCGGTGGCAGACGTCAAGTCAAAGACAACAAATCAAACTCTCTGGTTTGCTCGATCTGAGCAGGGATCTTTGGCAAATGGCCTAGCCGCTTCGTAGCTTCGCAGGATCGAGCATACTAGAGTTCATTTGTTAATGCCTGTCGCGCTTTCATGCGATTCGCGAAATCGCGAAATGGGTGCTCTCAGCAAGGGAACAACCTCTTCATCGTCGCATCTGCTATGTACATCTGTCCAGTAAACCTTGGCGTCGTCCAAAGCCTCTACATGATTTGCTCCAGAGAGTCTCGTGGCGAAGTGCACTTTCAACCTCTCTGATGCGAACTCGGGCGAGCTCGACATTCCCCCATATGGAGGCATCAAGCCAGGACAGGTCAGTCGGGACTCGAGACTTCGAAGCTCTGTTCCTATATCGTCAACGTTCATGTCGATCAAATCGATACCAGCAGCAGGGTATAAGAATGCTTTCTCTCAATGGGTAGCCTTCCAACCGATGTTCATACACCGCAACAACGGGACATTCAGAATATATCCAGCATTCTCTACAAGCTCACGACGCAAGATGTCTTCCAGGTACGCAGCCGTCCATGAACATGAAAAGCTTAATGGCCCAGGAGATGCACGGCCAACAGCACAGCAAGTTGTTGACGACAATGACCTGAAGGGCAACCTTGTCGGAAAAGTCGCCCTTGTTACCGGCTGCTCATCTGGTATCGGTATTGAGACAGCCAGAGCGCTCAAAAGCACCGGTGCCACCGTGTATGTCACAGTACGCAACCTCGAGAAAGGTCAATAAGCACTCGCAGACATCCTCGAACCAGGAAAGCTTAAGATCTTAATGAGCGACCACAACTCACTAAGCAGCGTCGACGCATGTGCCAAGGAGTTCTTGGAGAAGAGTTCTACATTGAACATCCTCATCAACAATGCTGGTATTATGGCCGTGGCGGAGCGCGAGGTAACAAAGTATGGGTTTGAGTCACAGCTTGGCGTGAATCATCTCTCCCACTTCCTACTCTCCCAGCGCCTGAAGGACACACTGCTGGCGTCAGCAACTGCGGACTTTCCATCGCGTGTGGTCAGCGTGTCCTCAATTGGCTACCGTGTAGGCGGCGTCGTATTTGATGATCTTCAGCTTGAGAAACCAGATGCATATTCCCCCTGGAAGGCATATGGCCAAGCAAAAACAGCGAACATCTACTTCGCCAACGAGATCGAACGTAGATATGGGTCGAAGCACATGCACGCCTTTTCACTGCACCCAGGCGGCATCTGGACAGGTCTTCAATCGCACCTCGATACGAGTGCACTGGGCAAGGGCAACAGGGAGGTCGACAAGGTTGTCAAGAGTACGGAATAAGGTGCAGCAACGACGATCTGGGCCGCATTGGACAAGGAGCTGAAGGACAAAGGAGGGCTATACCTCGAGGACTGTCAGATTACTCAGCCAGCCAAGCCTGACGCAGGATTCGGTGGGCCTGGGTACGCCGAACATGCCTACAATCCCGAAGCAGAACGTCGCTTGTGGAAGGAGAGCTGCAAGTTGGTGGGTGTTGAGGACGACTAAGATCAGTCTGGACTGAGGGCAATCTTTGAGGATGCAAACTTCGAACCCTCAATTTGTTATGATTGAGACGTTTGCAAGTTTGCATGAGTATTCTGGTCACGCTCATTTGAATGTATTTTGCAAATGGAATACCCAACATCCAGCCAGAGTTCTGTCTAAGTGTCCCACCACATACCTGCCGAATTTCTTGTGCTGAACTGCTTCTACAGCTCGAGATCGTCGCTGGACAAGATCCCAAAATCAGCAGCGGCATATCAGTTCACCACTGCCGACAACCATTATGCGATCCTCACACCCTTCATAGCCTCCCTCTTCAATGCTTCCAAAGCTCCACCGCTTCCAAGCCTTGCTTATCCCCTCGAGATCCTCTTGCGTTCCAAACTCCCTACTTACCACACCCTTCGCGAAATCGCTATGCAACGCCCTGCCCTCCCAACTCTCGGCCCAAGACGTCGCGCCATCACCTGTAAAGCACCAGCTACTCCAGCTAACAGTGACATCCCCACTCTTCCAACCAGCCTGTCTCGCCCACTGTGGCATGAAGCGTCCCGCATTCGGTTCGCCACCATTCGCCCTCGCGACCTGCTGGTACAGCTGTCCCCACCGGTCCAGCTCAGGCGGACAAGGATACCAGACGAAGGACGCATAGTCGGCTTCGCGCGCCGCAACAATCCCGCCAGCCTTACACACCCTCCTCATCTCCCTCAGCACCCCGACCGGATCTTTCACATGCTGCACCAGCTGGTGGCAGAACACAATATCGAACTCGCCGTCGCCGAAAGCCAGGTTGTTTGCGTCGCCAGTCTGGTATGTCAGATTCGTCAGCCCGCGGCTGCTAGCGAGTGAACGTGCTTGTTCGAGGATCTTCTCGACGAGTTCCAGGCCTATGACGCTGCCTTCGGGGACGAGAGCTGCGAGGTCTGCCGTGATCGTGCCCGGTCCGCAGCCCAGATCGAGGATTTTGAAGTGTGGTTTGATGTGTGGGAGGAGGAATTGGGCGGAGTTTGCGGCTGTGCGGCGGGCGTGGGTGGAGATCACACTGGCGTGGTGCCCGTGGGAGTAGGTCGCTTCTTCTGATTTCGACATGACCGGCGAGATTGTTGTGTGTTGGTAGTTGGAGATTGTGCTTCTTGCTGAACAAGGGGTGCAGGAGCCGTTATGCCGTAGTGCGTTACCGTTGTGAAGAAGTCAACGAACTATGGTACTGGAGCTCACAAAGTTGTAAAATCCGAGTGCTGCTTTTGAGCATGCAGTTACACAGAGGCACTAGTCTAATATCTGCACTTGCCTAGGCACATGAGCTTAGCAATGGCAGGCAGTAGACTTTGGCTGGGATAGTCTCACAGTGTATGCAAATCCAGAAGCACTTGCTTGATACGAGAGGCTGTTGCTTCGGGCCGTGGAGACGACTAGTGTGAGATGTTGCGGTAACTATGTTGAAGCGAACCAATGAGGCTCAATGGGTTTCTCGTCTGCAACTCAGATTACGATATGCTGATATAGGCAGCAGGATTACAGAATGAGTTTAACAAGATGCACTCAGAGACGGAGTACTTATGCTCACGAGGCCTCTCTTGGTGATGGCCGACATCGGTGGAAGGCAAGAAAGCCAAGCGTTGGCGAGTATCTCCAAAAGCCTTGCTTGAGCGCGGAGCTGTGATACCCTAGCCAGAATTGAGGGGAACACGACTTTAAGAACCGTCACAAGCAATCAAAAGGCTGTTAGTGCTATACTGTGCAAAGCTGTCCTTCATCACTGGCGGTTTCTAGGATGCTTAATCAATCGACCATCTGGAGTGTAGACGCAAAGCAGGGCGAACGCTAGTCGTGGTCTAGAACTCAGGTGGGATACGGATCATAAGATCATCCCGGAGTATTTATGCGATGCACTCAAACTGTTATATTGTCATCGTCAAGGATGGCCGCTCACCACTCTTACTGCCGAGTGACACGGCGGTCTCAACCGCTATGTGGCTTCCGCTAAGCTCGTTGCCATCCTGGTCACGCTGCTTCCCCTTAATATGCATTGGTGATCAGCGCCTCATCGTCCTCTACACGCTCAACAACCCCATTCCACCTTCTCGAAATCACTTCCGTCGGCAAAGCTTCGTGCAAGTGCCGTGGTCCATTGGTTATAAGACTTGGACGATGGATCACTAACACTTAGTAAGTAGCAGATATACAAAGTGCTGTGCTTGCCAAGCCAAAACCAAGTCCGCTACCTTCATAGCACAATTGACTCTGCATTCTCCCAATCTAAGAGCGCCAGCGTGTGTCGACTATACTAACCTTTGTCTAAACTCCGACCTCATGAGCGCATTCCACCCCCGTCCAATCATCTAGGAACCACCCCATATCATGATCCAGTTTTGCAAAGTCATGAGGACCATCATCCCCTATGGCAGAGTGCTCGGCGCCGGAAGTCAAAGAAAGATCTGCGCAACGCCAGGAAGTTCTCCGCTGTCGAAATGGCTTCGTAGGTTAAGGGTCCGTACCAATCAATCAAGGTCGAGTGGGCAACGCGCAGCTTGTTCATTGATTCGAGAGAACGGACTGCACCCGTGGTCCGCAACTAGATGTATGACCAGCTCTTGTAACAACAAATTCGGTGGTCTCGGAAGGACCGCTCGTCGGCCTAGATCAAGACGTCGCGAGAAGAGAATGGGGACGTTGTGGAGACCTTCAAAACGCCAACTGCCGACCTTCAAACTGGTCCTTTTTGATAGATTGTCCCAAAAGCGGCATACGCTGACTAGCAGTAGGTTCGCTAAGGTTATGCCATGCGCTTCATACTGCCGTTCCATTAAGACAGAATGAGATTGAGTAGTAGCGTGATGGAAAGTATGAGCCGTACAAGCGTGGCCACGCTGTCGCGGGGCGTTCGTCAGCAGGGACATCGGGAAGTACACATGCTCAGGACAAGCCTGTGATATGCAAGTACCTGAACATGAAAATGGCTGTCCATGCGTAGCTTCGCCAGCGGCCAACGCGGTTGTCTCTGATGCGCCACCGAACGCCGATATCAGCCCGTTGTGTCGGACAGAACTGTTGCCTGCAGTCCAGCGTTGTCCGGTGGTCGTCTGCGCCAGAGACGGACTGCTGCGGTCTTCAGCTACCTCTTGAGGTCCTCAGGCCGAACAACGCTGGTGAACGATCGTTACCAGCATCATGGGCAGCCGCGAGGTACGGAAATATGTTGCTTTCTGGGCCTGGAAATCATCGTCCTGAAACCACTAATGTTCGACGAGGTGCGAACCAAGATCCGATCTTGGACGAAGAACCTCCACTAATTCTGCGAGGCAGATTGCTCGCATAGTGCTCGTAGTCGCTGGCACTGTCATCGACGTACGTTGAACTCGAAGCTCGGGAATTGGACTCCTTGGATACAGAACGGGAATTCATGGACGGTACCTTGGAGTCTGAGCGGCTTCTGCTCCTGCTCCTTCTTCTTGACGACCTCGCTTCGTAGGCACTTGGTGGTTCGCTTTTCCTGGTCGAAAGCCGTTCTTGGAGTCTATTGGTATGGAGGCGCTCAGTGTCTCGTTCTCCCGCAATCTTCTGCAAACTGTCGCGAAGATGATTCCTGTCGCCAGTGACGTAGGCCAGGTCGGACTTCAAGGTAGTAACTTCGTCCTTGAAAGCTTTGATGTCGAACTGCAGCTGTCGAATTTGGGCATCGCGTTCACCTGGACCTTCCTCGTAGAGCTCTCTCCATCTCTTGTTATGCTCAACGGCTTTCGAATAGCGTGCCTGGAGTTTCGAACTTTTGTCCTCGAGTACCCGCCTGTCAGCTTCGGTCTCGCCGAGACATTCGCGCAAAGCGTGATTTTCATGTTGTAATTTAGTATGTGACTGTTGCAGCTTCTCGTATTTCTGCATAAGCTCGTCGAGCTTCTGTTGCTGTTGAGCATAAGACCTTTTCATGGCAAGATTCTCTTTCTTCAAGTCACGCATTTGTGCTTCAAGCTGCTCAAGTAGTGCTGATTGCTTTTGATAATGTGCTGTCCATTCGTTACGAGAGTGTTTCAGCTGCTCAATCGTTACAGTATCCGAATCGATTCTTTGCTTCTGGACCTCAAGCTGTGCCCTCATCTCCTCAATCCTTGAAGCAGCTTCTCGTGCAGACTTCTGTTGGGAGAATTCCAGCTGACCGATAGTACCCTCAGCCCAATTCCGCAGCGCCTCGTGCTGCTGCTTGTGCTCCTGGACTTGCTTCTGGTATGTCTGACTTTGCTCGCGCAAGTCTTGCTGCAGCTGCATGACGATTCTGGTCAAGTTTTGCGTATCCATGGTAGGTCTTGTCTGTCGATCTTCGCCACCATTCGGCACGATTTTGAACCACTGTAGCGCCAGTGTCTCGAAAGGCGGCGCCTCGAAAGAGTCGGCATGCCAGGTGACGGTGCTCAACCATAAACTTGACACCACATATTTATCTCCGATCCGGCGTTCCTCCTTGAAGACACGAGTCCTGGCTTCCGCTTCCGCTCTCAACCGAGCAAGCTGGTCTTGCAACGAAGCCTGAGCCTCTTGACGAGTAGCATGTTCCCCCAAGGTCTTCGCATGGCTGTAGTAATGTCAGCTCATTCAGCATTAATTAACAAAGCCTGTGACCTACAAGACAACCCCAAGAAGAACGTCAAGCACGGAGATAGCGTAGAAGATCTGTTGTTGTCGCAGGTTTGTCGTCTCTCGGCCAAGGAAGTTGACAAGCAAGTGCGGCGTCTTATTTCGAGGCATCCACCGTTTCCCTCTGATAGCTGCGTCATATTGACTTTGCTTAGTTCGGACGTCCGCTAATTGACTGCGCAAATCATTGACAATCTTCGAGCAATCTAAGAGGAGGCGGTCGATGATTTGTGTAAAGGCAGATCTTGGCTCTAGCTGAGGGTCGTGAAGAGCTTTGGAGAGGTTGTTCCATCCTTTGACGAAGCCTTTGACTTCCGCAGCGAAATTGAGACACCGCTGTCTTGCGTTGTCGTTGGTGTCAGATACCGCGCAAAGCGCTGTACCGAGCGCATTGGCCTGCGCTGTCAGCAGGTCCAATTTCTGGCGGTCCATCCCATCGCAGGCGAAATACACACCGGGATAGTCAAGACAACGATAGATCAGGTACACAGAAAAGATGTCTAGAGACCCATCCTTGGAGTTCACGGGGCGGCGCGACCATGGCGCTACCAGTCCAGCTTATCGGCCATGGATATGACTCGAGCTAGAGAACTTGAGAGGGTGCATTAGCTGGTAAAGTCTGCACGAATAGCGTGCTTGCCTTCTTTGATTCCCTCCACTTCGCCCTGGAGTCCACGAGTCTGATTAATCGCCGAGGCTCCAAAGGCAGACTTTCTTCGCTTGTGGCGAAAGGTGAAGGCTAGAAGGATTTGAGGACAAATGGTCGAGGTGTGGGTGGACACGCGGGGTTGTGCTTAAGCTTGAAACAGGAAATGGAAATGCAGGAAAACGCGCTTGCCAGCAGGAGCCATGGAATGTGCAGGGACCATTTCAAGGACGACTCGGCTGATCTGCCGTTCGCTTCATTGCCTAGGTAGTCAGGTGCTCTCATTCTCGCGACGGTCCCTGTGCTGCGAACGCAGGGATGAGGAGCCCGACCAGGTGCTGGCAGAACGGTATTGTTCACGTCGGTGGACATCTGGATCGGAAGTATGATGCGCGGCGTGGTAGTAGCTGAGATCACGCGAACTCTGGCTGCCGCTGCCCGATCATGTTCCCATGATACAAGCGGCCTGCTTGACCTGCGAGGTGCCGGATCAAAAGGCTTATAGCGACGTCAATATCGAGTGAGACCCCAAAACGAGCAGATGCAAACAATGTACTTTGTAAAGTATGATATTAGTTATTGTGCAGCTTGTTCTCATCTACGCAAGATCTCGCGGCTCTTACTTTGTCTAAGAACGATTTGACTGTTTCTATGAGAACATGATACCCAAGGACAGATCCAATTCTTGCCACGATCACCTGATCGTATCCAGAGCGGGTTCATCGCTGATGCAAGTACAATGGTACCCGACTAGTAGATGGAACCCTTTCGCTCGACATCCGCAATGAGGTCTGTGGAAAGCTTGCCACCTTGAGACCTGCCCGTCGCCTCAGCGAAAGTCTTGGTTGGGCGCCACTTGGCGGATGTTCTTGGTGTAGTTTCTTCCATCATCTTATCTATTTGCTCGAGAGACAGGCCCTTTGTCTCTGGGACCAAGAAGTAGGTGTAAACGAAGGCGCAGGTGCAGAGACCACCCCAGACGAAGAAGACGGAGGAGCGAAGGTTGCCATATTCCTCACCAACCATGTAAGGAGTGATGACGGCAATGATCTGGTGGAAAAGTTAGCGCAGTTGAGGGCACGTAGAAAACATGGACTTACAGTGTTCCATAGCCAGTTCGATGCGGTGGAGAGACCGACACCGCGAGCTCGGATTGGCAGAGGAAAGATCTCGCCGATGACAATCCAGGCACCAGGGCCCCAGGTCGAAGCGAAGAAGAAGATGAAGATGGCAATGAAGGCGATCTGCGCGTTGACAGCTGAGATGTTTCTGGCAACTGTATCGCCGGCGGCATTGATGAAAGTCTTGTTGAAGCCGACAGTAACACCAATGATGGCGACGAGGAATTGACAGATCAACATGCCGAGCGCACCGTAAAGGAGAATAGTTCGTCGACCGAACTTCTCAACGGTGTAGAATGAGATTGGAGTTGAGCACACGTTGACCAGTGTGAAGATCAGGGAGATCAAGAAAGGGTTGCCAATGGCACCAGTCGACTGAAGGAAGACGGTTGAGTAGTAAAAGATGAAGTTGACACCAGTCCACTGTTGCATCATCTGTAGAGAGGTACCGAGAATCACACGGCGGAGATTGGACTTCTGGTGGCCCAGACCGCCCTTGAAGCAGTTGGCCCAACTGCCAAACCAGCTGGTCGAAGGGATGAGTTGTCGCTCGTATTCCTCGTTGGCAATGATTTCGGCAAGCTCAGCTTCAACGTACTCAGAGTCAGGAGCCTGGCCTCGAAGTCTGCAGAGAGCCGATCGCGCTTTCTCGATGTTTCCTCGCTTGACAAAGTATCTAGGGGAGTCTGGCAAGAACATCAGACCACCACCAAGGACGATAGCCCAGATGAACTGGATACCAATGGGAATCCGGAACGCGCCGGTGTCGGTTCGGTTTTGTGTCGCATACACGACGCAAGCAGCAAGCAAGAGACCGATAGTGATGCAGAACTGGTACCCAGCAACCAAAGCACCTCTAACCTTCTTGGGACACTGAAAAGAGTTAGCATTCATAGGTGCAATTGTTTTCAAGGACTAGTCCACTCACAATTTCGCTCATGTACAGGATGACAATGGCAGACTCGAAACCAACACCAATACCAGCAATCAGACGACCTGCAACAATGACTCCCAGAGGGCTAGCAACCTCAGGGCCGGTGATCATCTGGATGACAACACCGATCATGTAAATACCGCAACCCGCGATGACAGTCCATTTTCGACCAATGATTTCAGCAACGTCACCACCCATGAGCGCGCCGAAAAAGGTACCAGCAGAGAGGATCGAGACGATGAGAGACTGATTAGAAGAGCTCAGCCCATCTGCAGTTGGGCCTTCGACGGATTGGTAGAAGAGTTCGGAACCGATAACACCGTTGATATAACCAGAGTCGTAGCCGAAGAAGATACCACCAAATGAAGCGAAAGCGCAGATGAGGTACGCCTTCCAGGTCACTGGAGCTTCAATGTGGTGGACATCCTGAGCTGTCGAGAGAGATCGAACACCGTCACCGCCTGCCATGACTGCTGTTGGCTAGAGTAAGTTGAGGGAAGAGTCGATGGGATGTAGTGGCTCGAGGAGAATGGGAAAAAGAGCACGCGAACCATGGGAACGAGCTGCTTGTTATGCCTTCCACTGGAATGGATTTCACGGCCTAGTGACAGAGGCTACCGTAGCGGTGCTCGACTAGCCTGCTAGTGCCGACACTTGCCACAGAAAATTTGCTGCTGGGGCGCGGACTGGATGTCAGCTATGATCAAGAGTTACTGGCTCATGTTTGTTTGTGGAGTGACTTGATTTGGACATCGTTCCATGGGTGACTTTTCTTGCAACGACAAGGCGAAATCACGGTCGAGTGCTTCCAGCGAATGTTTGGCTCCAATGCTACCTAATTTACAGTTAGTTTCCTGCAGCTCCAGACCGGGCTAGGCCTAGAACAGCTTGAGACATGCGCAGCTGACCACCAAGTGCTATCTCTCCACAGGCTGGGGTTGCATTTCCAGGTTCTGCCCCGCCAACGCCTCTGCTCGCATATGGGAACAACAAGCGCCTCTCCCAGCCCTCGTTGTCGCTCGACAGCGAGCAGCCTAAGCACTAATCATGTCCACTACTAACCAGAATCCGATTTTCGATTTCGACTTGAGACCACGAACCATGGCGTTTCGGGCTCTGTGACGAGACGCCTGCTCATGTACGTTGATGTGAAGGCCAAGTACGGTATGGGGCACTCTAGCTGCTCTCTCTTGAAATCTTGAATCGATCAAGCAATTCTAGACGCGCACCTCACGTCATTGACTTTTTGAGGCACTTAATATGAGTCTGGTCTGCAAATTATCAAGGACTGCCAGACCGACATCGTGACTCCTCATAGACATCCGATTACGTGAACGTACGGTGCTACTCTATACAGTCAGTACAGCAGGCTGGCAAGGCAACATCGCTAAACCCATAGCATGAAATCCATGTCTCATAGTGCATGGATCTGCAGTCCGTAACCACTGACGCCGGACATCAATCTCCACATTGTTGCTTGAGTTTTTGCTTGGCGCCTATTTGTATTCCTTAGTACGCCTCCATGTGGGCCGGCGCTTCCTTACACCCTGGTCGAGGCTCTTATTCGGTGCGCAAATCGGTCTGATCTTGAGGCGCGAAGATTGATCTGACGTCGTGAGTTGCTGAGTCGATCGATCAGTCCCTTGCTTTATTGCTTAGGGACAGTTGGAATAAACATGCTCGTCCTTCGAGCGGCGGTGAAGACAATCGTTCTGTTAATTGTGCAGTGATAGCTTGGGGAAGGATTGCCATCCGATGGCCAAGGAAGGAGCAAGGGTCATCACGCGCCCATTGCATGCATCACCACATGACAACTTTCATCAAATGTCAAACTGCATTTCTCTTTGCACCCCAGCGGTTGTGGTCGCATCTGCTTAACTCAATGGACAGGCCGGGTCTCCGCTAGTTCGCCCTTCCTTGCCGCTAGCCGGTCATTGGTGAGTGGTGTCGTGTTACTTCAGAGATTATGTGAGGAGCAAGAAGTAACATGACCATGCCTAATTTGCATGTACTCCGTGCTCCCCTCCCCAAGCTGGCCCCTCACGACTCGTCCTTGCCTTCTGACACCTCACCCTGCAGAATTTTCATGCACAATGTTCTTCCACGACCCGCCTTCCAGAAGACTATGCACATCTCACAAGCTTTCTGCCGAAACCAACACGCGGAGGAGGATGCATACCGTATGGTCGATCCTTTCTTCCTCTGCGGTGCATGGGATCAACCACACATGAGCTGCCAGCAGCTAAACGAAGGCTTCCATACATGAGCCGTAACTTTACGCCCCGTGGAATACGACGTTGAGCGCATTAGTGTTGAAGGAGATCTGACCACCGTCGTTCTAGCTCATGCCACTAAGTGCTTGAATCAACCTCGAAATGCGTCTGTCACTACTGCACAACACCAGGTACTCTGTGAGCGCGTGTCAAAGCTCCATTTCCTGCCCTGAGGAGGCAAATACGAATTTGTCAGAATCCAAGGAATGATACTTTTCAAAGCATGAAAGCTAGTCATGGGCGCGCCAATAAAGGGCGCTGGTCTCGGACGTAGATTTATTATTGTCGAAAGCAAATCATGAGTAGCGCCCGAAGCTTTGGGATGACCTGTGGGGACTCCGAACGACGGCTCTCGCGTTGCCCGGCCCCGTGGATTGCGGAACGAACTTTTATGGGCACGTTGTACCACTTCTGTCGTACGAGTAAAAGGCCTGGACCTCGTTCTGGCAAATATTCCTCCTGGCTGACAGTGCAAAATATTTGCGTGGATGCCACCAGTATCCATTCTGAAAGTCCTGCCAAGTCAATAATGTTACGCAATGCTCGGCTGCTGTCATTGCTGTCGCCAGCGCAGCTTTTGTGAAGCGGGTCTTGTAATATGGACGCCGAAGTTATTCCATCGCACGGACCAATCTCCGGTGTATCAAATGGACGGCGAGTGAGAGACACAAGCGATATCAGACTTTTTCCAACGACAAGTCTCAAATCGTGGACTTCGGGTCCTGTGGCGAGTTTATAGTTCAACGCGCTGCTTTCGACCTGCGCGTCACTTGGGGCAGCAGCCAGCACTGTTCCAAAGAGCTCCCAAGCCTGTTCTGATTCATTCCGTGGTCCAAGAATTCGAGCTTCTCAGGTCTCTTGAAACACCCTGCAATTGCACGGCTCGTCTGACAGATTGCATCGGGCCCCACGTCACCATCGGTTCTGAACGTGAGCGTTCTTGCGCCAGCGGAACGGCTAGGAATCTATACCGGTACAGACCATACACAATTGGCAATACAGGTTATTTCTACTTAGCGCTAAAAGTCGCAGCAAGGCCATTGTTCTGAGCCGATGCAACTCCACAACGGTTTTGAGGCAGTCTCCGCCGTGCCAGCTGTTGCTTAGCTTAGGCCACGTGCGCCGCGATACGGTTGGTCATGTACCTGCTAACATTCCCAAGATGGCCCCAAGAAGAAGATGCAAGCGATGATTGCGCGCACACCAAAAGCAATACTGGTCAACCAGACGTAGTCCAAGCTCTCCGCGTACGCCCAGCGGCTACAGGCCGCACCTACGTGTTTGATCTGTGGTGTGGCTTCTGCGAGTGGCAGGTCAACCGAACACTACGGAGCAAAACGAACACCTTTACGAGCTTCAGTGCTGGCACTTTCAACAGCACACCGCGTACAACAAAAGCGAGTACAAGAAGTGTCGCGTTACCGGCCAAGCCCATAGTATCATAGTATCCCACCAGATCATCCACAAGCACAGCGAGCTCGTTGGACGCGGAAGAGAGGGTGTCGAAGAGTGAGGCTAGTCGAGACACGGTCGCGAAGCACGGTTCGTACGTCTACCTTGAAGCTGGCGGACGCGGCCCTGAACGCGTCACAACTTAGCGAAAGGTTAGACGTCCTTGGAGGCACTGAAACCCAGCCGCATGGGTTTGCATGGCACATTTTCTTTGCTAAGGCAACATGGTACGAAACGCACGACATACGCGTGAGCTATTCGCGCCGCTCGTTCCGATCTGAGCTCGCTGTTGGACATGAGTTGGCTCTCATGCCTGGCTTGTTTCTCAGAATGTGCTTGCTATTCAACCCGGCAACGTTGTGATATCGCAAGGTAAGCAGTGCGCACAATTGCTGCGTGATGCGACAACGATGCAAAAAATTCCGGCCTGTCTTTGTCCCTGCATGCTACTTGACAAATTCTGGCCTCGGGAAACTCCAGCACTATGGAAGCAGCAATCTACTCGAGCTTTCCCCGCAAAAGCTCAATGCCAAATTCTGTTCTGCGATCACACTCGCTCGTGGGTTCCATCTATTACCTGCAGATGTACTCCGCAACTTGTATCTCTATGCTTCTATGCGTCATTCGATCCTTAGATACTCCGCTGTCATGTGTCCTATGCTTGTTGTCCCTTCGCCTTCCGAGGTTCAGTCCAGGTCGAGGCACGTTGCTTGCTGAAACTCCGGCTTGAGGCACTATGAGGCATTTCTACCCAGGCGGCGCAGCACCTTGCAAGCTTGTCGTGTGGAAATTGTGCTTTCTCTTGAGTAAAGAGTATTGGGCTTGGGACTCGGCAATGCATCTGGGGGCTACGATGTTTTTAGCTTCGCCGATACTCTGATAGGAACGGTCAATGCAGGTATGCATGCCGACACTTTTATCATACTCCGCAGGCTAATATCAACTAGCACATGTTTTCCCGAAGCTACCTTGCCATTCGGAATGGTAAAAGCGGTAGCAGATGTGGACCTCGAGAATTAAGGAGGATCCGTAAGCAACGACGGCAACATTACAGGCTTCTCCCACATGTATGATAGCGATACGGGCGGCTCACCTTCCCCTGGCAACTTCTCACTGTTTCCACAGGCAGGTTGTCCAGGAGACGATATAAACGCCTACAAGTTCACCCAGACAGACAGGGCTACTCCTCGAGTCAATGGGGCAGCGAGGGCTTCGCCAGGCTGTTTTGCTGTCTCGCTTGGCGGCAACGGCACAACCAGCAATATTACTGCCGAAATGACGGTAAGCAACTGAACAGCTCTCTACAGATTTACTTTTCCCCAGCACGCCAGCAAAGTCCAACACGACGTTGAGCCCAGCGGTCCTTGCTGATCTTATCGATCTGCCATCATCGCCAGGCAGTGGGACTATTTCGGTAGACGGAAGCACAAGCAGAATCGGGGGGGTTCGGCACTTTCGAACCAAGCTTCGGTACAGGCACGTATAACCTACACTTCTGCGCCGACTTTCAAGGGGCCACGGTTCGAGACACTGGTGTCTTTGGTAATATTCGTGCTGGCACAGAGTCAAAAGATCTGACAATATACCCAGGCGGCATCAACCTGAGACTGGAGATCTTGCCCGCTGGAGCTTGGGTTAGGTTCAACGCACGCGGCAATAGCAGTCAATTACTAGCGAGACTGGGTGTGAGCTTCATCAGTACGTATCAAGCTTGCTCTAACGCAGAATGGGAGATTCCTGACTCCGATTTTGAGAGCACTCAGCAACATGTTAGGCAAGCTTGGCATGACGCGCTTAGTGTTGTCTCGATTACGCCGGGAGGTGCAAGCATAAATCTTCGAACCGTCTTTTGGAGCGGTCTGTACCGCACCTTCACTTCACCCTAGGACCATACTGGGGAGTATCTACTATCCGCTGTAGGATTTTGATGAGCCGTACCATGACAGCTACTATTATTGCATTTGGGACTCCTTTCGAAGCATCCACAGGTGACAGGACCACAGCCTGATATCTTTGCTGGATCCATATTCGCAAACGCTCATGGTGCGCTCTCTAATCGACATTTACCGCCATGAAGGTTGGCTGCCAGACTGCCGCATATCGCTTTGCAAGGGATTCACTCAACGTGGCAGTGAATGCTGACATCTTGCTTTCCGACTTCTATGCCAAGAACATCTCTAACCCTCTATCGACTGGACTACGGCCTGCAAAGCCATGTCAAAGTTGTCGAAGTGGAACACCGACCTGGTCAGTCGAAGGTTGGGGAGGACTGAGTTCGTGGAAGAGCGTAGGTTATATACCAGCCGATGAGCTCGACCCTTACGGTGTGGGACCGTTCACACGCTTCATCTCTCGCACAGTTGAGTACGTCTACAACTACTACTGCATCAGCCTTCTTTCCCAATCACCCCCGTCGACGACCAGGAAGACGCAAAAACATATACGTTGCCCGCCTAACGAACTGGTACAACATATGGCAACCCAGCCAAAATTCTAGCCTAGCAAACGCACAATCGACACTGGCTGCATTTGCTTCCTCCAACCGCGCTATCTCAACGGCATGGTCGGTTTCGAAGAGCCCATCTTCTGTTCGCCATTTATGAGTTTTACCTGCTGCTTAAACCGGGATGGTCATGAAACCTATGAAGGCTCATCTTGGCTGTACACATTCTGTGCACCGCATGACATAGGGAATCTCATTGCTATCCTCGGAGGCGACAACCAATTCGTTGCACGGCTGAACTATCCCCACGAAACACCTGATCTGCTGTATATAGGGGATGAACAAGCGTTTCAAGTGGTCTACCTCTACCACTACGCTGGTCGACCGGGTCTGTCGGCACAGTGCATACACGCGTAGATTCCATCGCAATTCAACAACACCGTCGTGGGCATCCCAAACAACGACGACTCCGGTGCCATGGGCTTATTCGTAGCACTATCGATGATAGGCATCACCCCAATCCAGGCCAAGAAGTCTATTCCATCACGCCACCGTTCTTCGAGAAGGTGAGTATACGGAACAAGACCATTGGAGCCGTAGCCACGACACGGTTCATCAACATCAAAGTGGGGACAGAATATCCGCTAGCAGATGGCACTGGAGTGACCGAGCTAGCAGGATATGAGAACATCTTAATGTAGAGCGCGACAATGAATGGACAGTCTTACTTAAGGAATTGGTTGCAGCATAGTTTCGTCAATGATGGCCGTGTGCTGGAATTGACATTGTGTCCGAAGGAGAGCGAATAGGGAACCGCTGCTGAGGATCGACCACCAAGCTTACCGTTAAGAGAGATGGCGCATGGTGGTATAAAGTAGAATGATACTCGAGCATAGTGAATGTAGTACCAGCTCTAGCAACATATACTGCAACAAAGCAGATCCCTTTCTGCTGCGTGACTGGGACCCGCACCTCCTCATGAGGGGATATGGGTTCATAGGAAATTGAACGCTAGACACTGTAGCATACTTACTCAGCCTCTCCAACAACTCTTGCACCACTTCGTCTACTAGTATTTGCGTCCTGCACATCAAGCCTGGGATCTATCTCTATCTCATCTACACAACATTCAGTGCGTTACGAAAAGCATACCATACCAACTGTCCGCCACCATGGTCAAAAAAGTGCTCGTCGGCTACGGCATCGACGTGGACGCCGTCAGCGGCTGGATCAACACAACGAACGGAACACCAGCCGACGTCACCAACATCAGCCGCGGGATCTTCGGCGCGACAGTCGGCACGGACAGACTACTGAAGATGTTCGACCATTACAAGGTCAAGGCGACCTGGTTCATGCCGGCCCATTCGATCGAGTCCTTCCCCAAGCAGATGGCTAAGGTCCGCGATGCTGGGCATGAGATGTACGTACGGACGGATGGCTGAGCCTATCGGGCGTTGCACGCTGACCCTGACGGATTAGTGGTCTGCACGGATACACGCACGAATTCGTATCACAGCTCGACCTACGGCAAGAGCGAGACGTTCTGCAGAAGTCTATCGACGTGCTAACGCAGTTTGCCGGCAAGAAGCCTCGCGGCTGGACCGCTCCGGCTTGGACACCATCGAAGCATAGCATAAAGCTGTTAGAGGAGCATGGGCTTTTGTACGATCATTCGTTCATGCATCACGACTCGCAGCTCTATTACCTGCCTCATGCTCCGGAGCAATGGTCAGAGACGGACTATAAGAACGCTTCCGCTCACGACTGGATGAAGCCTATGTCTGCTCTACACCCTTCGTCGTTGGTTGAGATTCCGGCAAATTGGCATGTGGATGATTGTGAGTCCCCTTCGCTACCGTTCGTTCGCAGCCCGTCTTCCATTCCCTCGGAGGCTGAGTACTAACGGCTTCGCCCCTCCAGGGCCAGCGTTCCAACCCAAACCCGCCCTAGGCAGCGCTGGCTTCGTCGACCCCCACCAGATCGAACGCTTCTGGAAAGAACAATTCGAGTTCTGCTACCGCGAGTACGACCACTTCGTCTTCCCTATCAGCATCCACCCTCAAGTCAGCGGTAAGCCGCAGATCCTTATGATGCATGAGAGGTTGATTGAGTGGATCAACGGACATGAGGGTGTCGAGTGGTGCACGTTCGAGGAGATGGCGGATGCGTTCAAGAACGGGGAGATCAATGGGGTTGAAGTTGAGGGCGGTGTCGATGCCTAGCGGGCACTGGGCTGTCTGCAGAAGTGGCCTAGCAATAAAGAGGTCTGAATCCTCTCCCTCCAATTCATCGGATCCTAATTCGAAGGAATGAAAGTGAACATCAAATCCACGGCCCGAGATCGATACGGCTCTGAAGAGCCATCGAGTGATTGAAAATGTATCATAGAATGAGGCTGCACCACTGTACGTCAGCTCCTCACCCAGACCGTCCGTGTTTGATCGGAACTGCAGGTTGATCAGGCCGGAGCAGGCACAAAGCGGATCAACCAAGAGAAGCTGTAGCAGGAAGAGGGTGTGCTGTGTCGACTGTAGAGTGTTGGTGACGGTACACCTGACGTGAGGCCAGACGAGCGAATCAGGAATATGGTCCCAAGGTGTCGGCAATGAATGCCTGCGGCCGTACATCCGAGTTACGCTGGAGATGCGGTATGACTCTGCTGGGTGGATTGGGCACCAATAAGACGTGTTGAAGTGGCTCTAGCGGTAAATATTTCCACAATAGGCCCCTTTCCAATGTGACAGGATATCATAGCGCGAAGTCGACGTCCACTTTCCTGCTGACCGTCCAGGGTTCACCAGCTCGCTTCGGCACAGTCCACTCTTCAACCTCAGGGCCTTTACCAGAGTCGAACATGATGTACACGTTTCCGTCGCCGGTCGCTCGGTCGCTCATCGCGGTCAGAGACAAGAACGTAGTATTAGCCTTCTGCAGGGGCTGGATCTCAGCTGTGTGGTCCTCAAACCCAGCGGTGCAGTTCCAAGCGCTCATCACCAGAGAGCTCCGGTCTGGTGTCGCGAAGAAGATGAGATTCGTAAGCGGTGTCTCCTGATAGCATTCCGGGAGAGTGGTGGTTGTGTATAGTGCTTGATTGTCCTGCGCTACAACCGCCAATGGCGCTCGAGCATCGATTGTAAGAGGCGTAGCCGACTGTGAGGTCAGGGAGACCAGAGAAGTCGAGTCGACGCCATCGCTAATCGTGTACTCGTATTGTCCGAGCTTGTCGTTATCGCCGATTCCATAGAGCATCAAATGTTTCCCGCTACGGTAGCTCACTAGAGACATCGCGAAGTTTGCGCCCTTGGGTTGTGCGAAAGGAAAATTGTTCTCAACCCAAGGATTACTGCTGCTGTTGGCACTTGCGTAACGTGCTTGTGTAATGCCATTCTTGAAGTTGTCTTGTTGAAAAAGCACAACGAGCTCTTGAGACACGTTCGCTATGTTCTGGCACCAATAGGAGGAAAGGAAAGTGTCGTTGCTGCCGCTGTAGAGGCCAGTGAAGTTGTCGTCTTCCCAGGCTTGAGAGTTATTGGCTTGTGCTTGTCGTTCTACAAGTTCATTGTCGGTTGACATGTAGTAGACGTTCTTAACCTGTACATGGTCATTAATCGTAGGTACACGATGTTCAAGAAGGTATCTACTTACCAGCGAGTAGTTGTAGCTTGCGTGTGGCCAACCGGCCACTGCAGCGATGGGCGTTCCAGGCTTGGAAGCTTCACTGATTGCATTGATTTGCCATGGTGTATCAAAAGCAGTACTGTTGTCCCAAGCAGATTCTCGGACTTTGTTGTCCTTATCCTGGTAGTAAATGCGTTTGTGCATCGTGCCGTTGGGATCCGTCCACTGCATGGCTGCAAGACCTGTATTCGCAAAGCGGGCCCCGGTCGTTGTATTCGTTGGCGTTGAGCTGTTGGATGCCTGTGGCTTACTGTCGTCCTTCCGGTTCGGAATTGCACCAACGCCACCTCCTACTGCTGCTGCAACGATGGTAACGAGCGCCACTGCAAGGACGACGAAAAAGGTCTTCCGCTTCATGCCCAGTATTCCCGGCTGCGCAGCCGGTTGTGCATCTGGTGGCGGTGTGGCAGCGACTCTTTCTGGCACAGGCGTCTCTGTCACTACTATCTCCTTTTGGGCATTGTTATCGTAGCTCGTCATCTTCTCACTATACGACATCGGCCGAAAGTGCTTCTCCTTCTCACTGTACGACATCGGCCGAACGGTGGGAGCTGCACTTTCGTCATGCTCCACGAAACGACCTGCGTGGACCTCAAGCGTGCTGTACGGGACATTATCGTCGACGTGAGTAGCAGTGCTGTCAGACGTTCCTGGTGACACTGGTGAAAATGTCGTGTGTTCTGTAGGTGCTGGTAAAGGCTTATTTGACGCCATCGCCTCCGTGGGCGAACGTGTCAGATCTGCTATGTGGAATCTCATTGGGAACAGAAAGAGTAGAGTAGAAAAGAGCCAACGATCACGACGGATGCGAGAAAAAGGTTGTGGGAACTGCCTCTCACCGTATGTCCTCCACCACAAGTATCCCGACCTACCTCTGACAGAGAGCGCTTCTGGTGGTCTCATCATAGCATTAGTGGCGCTCATGTTTCGAATGAAACCACCAGTGTTATGGCCGGGGGACGTGACTGACATCGCAAGGAAGCCAGCAGGGTATCTTTCTCAATCGGTCGCTTTCGTGATCCAGACCCTGCAAAAATAGCATCATAACTAGAGGTATGTAGAGCGCCACCAGTGCTGAGGCCAGGAGAAGGGGCGATGTGGAGATTGTCCGGGATCTGTAATGTGATGTCTGTCGTGTTCGACTGTTCCCCCGTCTCACCTCTTCTACCTAGCCGGAAGTCGCTCGTTTAGCCAGCCTTTTGATATTTTAAAGCCTGTTCCAGCCGTCACCACACTCGGCAGTACTTGCTATTGTAGGACCAGAACATAGAGTCTACCCGTATAGTGCGGCGTGGTTGTTTCCATCGCAATTGATTTTCAAAGCTGGAGATGGTCAAGGAAAAGTAGCATATTAAAGGAAGGAAGGATCCGTAGAGTTTCGAGGTGCAGTGTTTCAAGGATGAAATTAGAGCTAGGGGCCTAGCATCAGCGCCTAGCCAATCGGAATTGTGTCTGAGCCAGATTCTGAAACAGCCTAATCAACCACGTGCCCCCGAGTCACTTCACACGCGCCTTTTCTCCATCAGCCTTTCGACCGGCGAAGTGCCCTGGCGGCGGACGTTAGTGAATGTACCGTACACACATCTGGCACTGTGGAATACCCTTGTCAGCACAGGAACGCGGGTACAGTGCACATATTAACAAATCAGCTGACCTGTCCGTTGCGGTCCTGAACGCTAGCAAGGAGGTTGAGATAAGTCCAAGATGGGGCAAGTCGCAAACCACCCAGCAAACTGAGCGTGATGTTGGTAGTGGCCCTGTGCCTCCAGGCACTGTGCTTCTGTTTCGTGGCAACGACACCGACACCCACGTCAAACCAATACCAGCAATACAGCAATGATTCACTCCTCTGGGGACCATATCGGCCCAACCTGTACTTGGGCATACGCGCACGTATGCGCGAAGGCTTACTGGCAGGGCTGATGTGGTCGAACGTAGACAACGCCGCTCAGGTCTCCAAGAACTTGCGACATACATGCGAGCAAGATGAGGGCATGGCAGGTTATGGTTGGACAGCTTACGATCCCCGTACAGGAGGACATGAAGTCATCCGTGACACAGGTAACAAGATCGACCTCAGCATAGACTATGTGAAGGATCACCACAGTCCCGGCGATGACTGGGGCTTACGGGTAAGCGGCCGACTCAGAGCTGATGCTCAAAGGACCCAGAGAACAACAGCGGTGTTCTACATTGGTCACGAAACATTGCATGATGATTTTGAATGTGGAGTGTCGCCTTCTTCTGACGCCGAAGCGTCATGTGCGGGTCTACTAGCATCCAAGAGGTTCACATTGGACATCATACCAGCCACGAGCGCCAACGACATGGACAGCAGCCCGGTCATCATGAACATACAAAGCCTGCAAGTACCTCGAAATACTCTTTGGCAGGCTAAAAGCATCTTCCTAAACCAGCTCAAGGCAGAAGCTCCACGTCAGACATTATTGTCCAGCAGCCCAGGCCGTGGTAATTTGCACCTGATACAGTTGACCTTTGTGGGCGACTTCGTTTTTGACGTCCTGTTTGCTTCCGGCCCACGGATCGATGACCACTCTTCCGAAACTCTGGGGTCCAACATTGATTATGCAGCAGCCAGATTCGAAGACCAGTTCAGGAGAGTTTATAACCCGCAATCACCCTTCAATACGACACAGGACTATACTACATTCTCTCAATCACTCTTAGCAAACCTTATGGGTGGTATTGGCTATTTCCACGGCACTTCAAAGGTCAGCATGGACGCCAAGGCCGAGAAAAGCAGTTTGAAGAGTGCTGACGCGGCAGTTGAAGATCGAGGTCCCTATGAGCTGTTTAGTGCAGTACCTTCTCGACCTTTCTTCCCTCGCGGCTTTCTCTGGGACGAAGGTTTCCACCTGCAGGCTGTCTTGGACTGGGACATAGAATTAGCCATGGAGATGGCCACGAGCTGGTTGAACTTGATGGACGACGATGGCTGGATAGCTCGAGAACAAATCCTGGGCCCCGAGGCAGCAAGCAAAGTGCCCCCTGAATTCCAGACTCAATACCAACTATATGCCAATCCTCCTACAATGTTCATGGTCGTCGACATGTTCCTCGATCGTGTATTAGGGGATGTCCCCTATGATGGTCGTCCCAGCAGATTTATACACGCAATCGAGCATCCCCGCAACGCATCAATACCTGTGGAAGCGCGAGCCTTTCTCGAACCTATATACTGGAAGCTAAAGCGGCACTATCTCTGGTGGCGCCGTACACAAGCTGGGAACACTGAAAGGTACCAGGCCCGACATCAAGCGATGGGAATGGCCTACAGAGAAGGCTACCGCTGGCGCGGCCGCACAGCAGAACATGTTCTAACAAGTGGACTCGACGACTACCCGCGCGTTGCGGCGCCCTCTGACGATGAACTGCACCTCGACGCACTGTGCTGGGTAGGCCTGATGAGCAACACGCTCAGGAAAATCTCAACCGCCCTGCAGCTCACGTCAGATCCTGACTTTTACGCACTCAATACTCACAGTGCAGAAATCGCTGCAACAGCTGACGGTATTCACTGGTCCGACCATGACCAAGCATATTGCGACGTCACGATCTCTCCCGCTGGCCAAATTGAGCACGTCTGCCATAAAGGATATATCAGCCTCATGCCGTTGTTGACTGGCGTCCTCTGGAACCCCATGCATACAAAGCTGGGAGCTGTGCTTGACCTCATCGAAGACCCTTCCCATCTCTGGTCTCCGTATGGCTTGCGCAGCCTCAGCACCAAAGACGAATACTATGGCACCGAGGAGAATTATTGGCGCAGTCCAATATGGGTGAACATCAATTACCTTGTGCTCGTGCGCTTGCTTGAATTGGCAAAACAGCGTGGTCCGCAGCAAGAGCGGTGTTCGAGGATGTATAGCAAGTTGAAAAAGAACATCGTCAACACGGTTTATCGGTCGTGGAAGGATACTGGGTTTGCATGGGAGCAGTATAACCCTGACAGTGGCAAAGGTCAACGGACTCAACACTTCACTGGATGGACGGCGCTGGTGGTAAGGATCATGGCAATGCCGGATATGGAGGGACAGTACATCAAGCCATACCCGGCGGCTGAAAATGCCATCCAGAATCCCTCTGCGACATCAGGACACAGCCTCCTCGTCACGCTTACAGGGGTTTTCATCCTGGGAATGTTGTTCCGGCGCAGGATCATGCAAATCTGGAGGAACGTGATGGAGACATGAATTCTCAGCTACTAGATATCATATATGGGGCTACGTGGGGAAGGGACAGTTAATCGAGGCACCTTCGGGCGGCCCGAACCTTTGGCAAATAGCGTACTCCGTAGTACTCCTGATAGTGCCTTAGGCATTCGGGCTTAACCGAGCATTTTAGTGATGTCACCTAAACAGAACCGAGCAGGTCGAAGTGCGCAGGCAGAACAAGACAGTTCGGTGCAGTGGCTGGAAAGAAGCACTTCCTCTCCCGCCGGACCTAGTGAAGAATGATGCAAACAATCCAACAATGCAGGACGAACGCACGCCATTGATTGCGACAGTGCGAGTGGAACGACAAGAACCTCGTTACCGTTCATTTCCACACAGCACCTTCCGCCGATTCTGCACCATTGCTCTTGGCTCTATACTACTATTAGCCCTTATTGGCTTTGCTTTAGGCTTCTTCTTACTGCCTGCTGGTGGTGATGACGATGACTATCCTGCTCGTGACTACCTGTCGTGCAGCAGACCATACCACAAAGCATGGCCACAAAGTGAGGGCTTGACCTTTGAGGACATACAGAAGATCATCCTTGAGACCCCAGACGAGAATCGAGCCCGAGACTGGAGCAAATACTACACTTCTGGCCCTCATCTGGCAGGGAAAAATCTATCTCAGGCTCTGTGGACGAGGGACAGGTGGCAGGCCTCGGGCGTCAAGGCCGATATCATCGCCTACGATGTCTACATCAATTACCCTGCTGGTCATCGCCTAGCTTTGCTGGAGAAGAAGAAGCACGTGCTCGAGGTCAAATATGAGTGCAGCTTGACCGAAGACGTGCTGGAAGACGACCCGACTACGAACCTCACCGACAGCATCCCCACCTTCCACGGCTACTCAGCCTCAGGGAATGTGACAGCGCCTTACGTCTTCGTCAATTTCGGCACCTACCAAGACTTCGACCATCTCCGCGCACGAAACATCAGCCTCGAGGGCAAGATCGCCATAGCGAAGTATGGCCGCAACTTTCGCGGCCTCAAGGTCAAGCGCGCACAAGAGCTTGGAATGGTCGGCGTAGTCATGTACTCAGACCCGCAAGAAGACGGCGAGATGACTGAAGCGAACGGGCACAAACCATACCCTGATGGCCCAGCGAGGAATCCCAGCAGTGTCCAGCGAGGCAGTACGCAATTCCTCAGTACGTTGACCCTCACAAGCTAACTCATGTCTCTACTAATAGCTGTCTCATTAGGTTCTCTACCTGGGGACCCCACAACACCCGGATATCCCTCAAAGCCTGGGGTACCACGCACCGACGGAAATCTGTCCATGCCTCGCATACCCTCTCTTCCAATATCCTACCGAGACGCGCTGCCTCTGCTGCAAGCATTGAACGGCCACGGCCCCAATGCGTCTTCCTTCAACAAATACTGGCAAGGCGGCGGCTTGACGCACAAGAACGTCTCCTATAACATCGGTCCGACCCCCAATCACATTCAGCTCAATCTGGTGAACATCCAAGAATACACCACAACACCCCTCTGGAACGTGATCGGCATAATAAACGGCACCCTGCCCGACGAAGTCATAGTTCTAGGCAACCATCGCGACGCCTGGATTGCTGGCGGTGCAGCCGACCCCAATTCTGGCTCCGCTGCCCTTAACGAAGTCATACGTTCATTTGGCGTCGCCCTCGACAAGGGCTGGAAACCACTCCGCACCATCGTTTTCGCCAGCTGGGATGGCGAGGAATACGGTCTCGTCGGTAGCACCGAGTGGGTAGAGGAATACCTGCCTTGGCTCAGCGCCTCGACCGTCGCCTACCTGAACGTAGATGTTGGCGCACGAGGCACGCATTTCACAGCCGCGGCGAGCCCTCTGCTGAATGATCTGCTGCACGATATTACGGGTTTGGTGCCGAGCCCGAATCAAACGACAAATGGCCAGACGGTGAGAGATACATGGGACGGTCGGATCAGCACAATGGGCAGTGGGAGTGATTTCACCGCCTTCCAGGACTTCGCTGGGATAGCTTCATTGGACATCGGGTTCGGAAACGGGCCGAAAGATCCAGTGTATCACTACCACAGCAACTACGACAGCTTTGCTTGGATGGACAAGTACGGCGATGCGAGCTGGGAGTACCACACCACCATCGCGAAGATCTGGGCCTTGCTCGCCGCGAAGTTGAGTGAGACACCCATTCTTCCGTTGAGTGCAGAAACATACGCGAAGGGGTTGCAGTATTATCTGAGTACAGTGAAGGAGACGGCATGGAAGAGTAACATCACCAGACACTTCGACTTCAAGCCATTAGAGGGGAACTTGGCGAGGCTGCAGACGAACGCGAACTTCTTCGATACCTACACTCGGAGTCTGAGCGCTGAGCTGGGCGAACATGTCCCCTGGTGGAAGTTCTGGAAGAAGGTAAGGTTGTGGTACCAAGTGAAGGCTGCGAACAGCAAGTACAAGATGCTTGAGCGGCAATTCTTGCATCCTGAGGGCTTGGATGGCGATCGGTCGTGGTTCAAACATGTTGTGTTCGCGCCGGGACGGTGGACGGGGTACGCAGGCGCCACGTTTCCTGGTCTTGTCGAGTCCTTCGAGGATGGAGATCTGAAGAACGCGCATAAGTGGGAGAGCATCATTTTGGGTATCCTCGACCGGGCAGCGGAGTTATTGAAGACTGATGCGGGAAATGAGACGGTAAGCTATAGATAGTTAGCTTTCGTCCTACTGCTGAACACTGTTCATTACTAGCCGCAGTTCAAGTTCAGTTCTGCCTTTGTCGGCTTGAGCTCCTCTCGTAACCAGCTTAATCTGATCTCCCGTCCGCGAGTCCATAGCTGCGATCCCTTCCGGATACAATACTTGACAATGGCATCAAGCTAGCCTCTTTTTGTGCTGACTGACCGATGTCGAGACTCATAGTAGACCTGAGAACTCCAGGCTGATACATAGTAATGTCAGTACAATTATAACGTACTACCTGATGGCCACTACCACAATCGGCTGCATACTACTGGACCTGAAACTTATAACATACCTAACAGAAGGTAATCTATACGATATAACTCGCTTGTCCCAGTATTCGTCACACACCAGCCGTTCTCATCTCATGTCTTAGAAGCGCTGGCTAGGTATCTACAGTACGGTCATGACATCTGAATGAAGATAAAGACCGAGGTGACGGCCTACAAGCTGCTCTGTCTTTAATGTACCTCACCTCACCTCATCTCACCTCTAAGGAACATGCGTGCATGCATGCCGGTCTAAGAATTTACAACCTCTCCTCTCCTGTCACATCGTTTTCAAGTCAGCTGGCGTCACAGGACCAGCTGACTGACTGCAGCGTGAGCATCCTGCATTGCGGGAGAAGAGATGCGATCGATTCGATGGCCATCATGTCCGAGTTTTGAACGCAGTGCAGTGCAGTGGCGCGAGCTCAGACCGGCGAGCAGGCAGGTCTAGTTTACGCAGTAGGGTGCAAGCACGATCTTAGTTTGGAGTGGAGACCAGAAGAAAGGCAGATCGATCGTAGTGGGAGAATCGGAATGGTATGGAGGGAGGCCCGATATAGTACTTATGGTCTCGATGTGAGGTAGGCGGGACATGGTTGGTTACGGTGCTAGTGGGGACACGCACTGTGGAGAGATCCAGGAGGGAGGCACGGGCGAGGTGGACAGGTAGGAATGCGGCGAGGGAGGGGCGACTACGATACTTGCTGTTCGGGAGGGCTCCGTGTTAGAATTGTATGTTAGGTTGATTGAGGGGATGCGGTGCGGTGCGGTTATATTTCGAGGCAGGGTAGGGACAAGGGAGATGTAGTAGAAGCAAGTATTTGCCGCATGAAGGGGAAGTATAACCTAGTTTGAGGCTGTCTGAAACCCTGTTACTTGTCTCGTCTCCCGTGGCAGGGCCATTGCAACGCCTCGCTACCGTACGATGAAAGCCGGGCCCTTGAGTAGACAGTCTCTTCCAGTATGTCGTGAATCGTTCGTAACAGCACCTTGACCGCTCACCAGGTCCCACTTGTTTGTTCGGGAGCACGCCTTACCCATCTCCTTCGTTGGAGCCTGCGGTCCATGTGATGTGTGGCCTGCCAAATCAATGCCTTCTCACACTGTTGGTCCTGAAATGCCCTAGCGGTTCTCCGCCCCTGTAGTCAGCAACCTCGTCCTCGTACTCTCCATCATGCTGCCCGACCTCAGCATAGCCCCTCGGCTGACGCGTCACACCCCCAAACGTGACAGTCGGGGACCCCTGCGCATTGCGCGTAAGAGGCGCCATGTCATCGTCGTCTAATGTCCTTTCTCTCGCCCTCGTCGCCGGAAACTCGCTATCTACCAGTTCCGGACTTCCGTGCTCCCTCGTCTGCGATCGATGCATCTCGTAGCTTAGATCCTCATTCGTCAATTCCCGCTCCATATCCAATGCGCTCTTGCCTGGACTCATATACGTGCTCGCACGACTCATCCGCCGTTCCTCAACGATGGTATAATGCCTCTCACTAATCGCCTTCACGAGATTGTCGACGATGATAATCACGAGCAAGGACAACGCCACGATCGGGATCAACAGCGCCGCAAACCTGAACCGGAAGCTATCGTCATCCTTCTCCGTGAGCGGACTGACAATCATAATTGGCAGGCACATCCCGCCGAGGAGACGAATACCAATACTGGCCCATTCTGTCCGCGTCTTTCTTTTCCGGCCAAACCAGTATAGGAAGGCCAGGATGAAGAGTAACGCACCGGCTGCGATGTAGAAGTACATCACCGTGAACTTGAACCCATCTTCGTAGAGTTGGACTTTCTTCCCATAGTCCTTTTCTTTCTTGAGGGCCGACGGACCCTCGGCGGCGAAATTGTTGTAAATGAAGTACTCGTAGTAGTTGTTCATCTTGACGAGTATAGGACGAACCTCATTCGCCCATTCCGGAGTCGCGTATGCGGCTTTCGTCTTGTTGAGCTTGGTGAGGTCTTCGTTGAATATTGTGTAGACGTCTCCGAGGGTGTAGTAGTGATATCGTGTCTCTGTCATGGTGTACGTATACTTGATTCGAGCCAGGAAGTCGGCCACTGTATCAAAACCTTTAGCAGGATCAGACAGACTAGGCATCACGTCTTCGACGATCAGCGCAATGGCATTTCGACAGGCACTCCAGATGATCAGCGCGCTGGACCCTTCCACAGTCAACAAGATCGCAACGTGTGCTGGGAAGTGTAAGAGCGTCCAGACTTGCTGTCCGATCGATCCGAAGCGGTGATGGTCGATGTTATCGAAGTAGAGGACGTAGATGAGGTAGATCAGCAGAACGGCGGAGGCAACGATTCCTGTCTCTTGCCACACTATCACTGCTGTGCCTTGAATGGCATATGATGTGGACTTGACAAGTCCAATGATCCCCTCGCCCATGATTATTAGGGTTAAGAGACCGACTCGCTCGACGAGGTGGGTGTGTTTGAATGAGAGGATGCGCCAAATACTGCTGATGGCAATTATCGCAACTGCTTCCACACCAACGATAATGTACCATACTTCAACGTGACGTGCTCCATGGTCACCTTTCAGAGTGGCTTCGCCCCGGTCCTCAAGCCAGGTTGCGAGGAAACCGAAACCAGTAAGGACGTAGACGAATATAGTCAGCAGCATAGGGACCAGGGTCTTGTCGAATTCGCGGACGAAGTAGAGCACCACACCGTACTGTATAACCCATAGCCAGCGAGCACCGAACATCACCAAAGCGATCCCCTGGAAGGATCGGGATTCGCCATTCTCTAGGATAGCGGCGTAAAGCTGTGTCAGGCCGACAAGGGACACCATGATGCCGAAGGCAACGAACTTGCAGAGACGTGTGAATATGCTGTCGACATAGAAGCGGACATCGAACACGGAGATATGGAACCATGTCGACCAAAGAATGGCGAAGAAGCCAAGGTAGTTAGTGAGAGACAGGAGGTCGACATGGGCGGATTTCGCGGTGAAGACCGCAAGGTTAGCGACGAAGAAGAGGTCGAAGAATAACTCGAGGGTGCTTGCTTCGTGCTGTTTGCGGAATATTCGATGGGCAAGCGCTGATTCTGATTTGCCATGTGATTGTTCCGCGTCGTACTGGGCAACAGTTCGTGCTCGTTGGACGCCCCCGCCGCCAGCGCGCTTCTTTTGGCGCACCCATCTCAGCGCCTCGGGGTCAACCGGCGATGCCTGAACGATGTTAGAGCCGATCGCCCACAAAACAATGCCAGGAGACTCACTAGAAAGGGAAGAGGTGCGTGTTTGTGGTGTTCTGCGTGGTCGTGCGTGGAGTGATGACTCCGAGATAGTGTGTTGCGTGTTGGTGTGGTCTCCGCAGAAGTCGTCCTGGTGAGGACTTTGACGAGGTCGAAAGTCATCGTGACTGACTGTCGGCTAGCTTTCTCGACTGTTCACCAACCGCGGTTGCTATGGAGTCACTGCATGGTCTAGGCTTCCAAAGGAGCTGATTGTTGGCAAAGAAATCGTCGACTCTCCTTAGTGGTACTGGCTGTCCATGCCAGTCGACGGTGAGTTCCGGTTGTACATGTTCATATGCGGATGTTGACAGTTGACTTGTGTCGAGAGCGAACGATGAGGGTGAGTTCGAAGACTGGCGCAACGAACAAGTGGATAGCAGCTGCTTAAAAATAGTCTGGGCTGAATCGAGCACGCTCAGGTGCAAAGCTTCGAGAGCTTTAAGCCGACAATGTGGTCTATACCCTCGGTAGCGTGAAGCTGAATTATTCTACGCCAGCCATGACGAAGTAAAGCTGACAAGCGTGCAACGATTACCGCAAATCCGGAGTGATACGAATGCTCGACCTCCCTATAAGGCGAAGGAATCTGCAAAGGTGCCACAGTAGCCAGGGAAGACGATCACCAGAAATGGCAACTTCACTCGGACTGTGCGTTTAAATCGAGCGCCGCTGATTGCCATGACCAGGGTTGACAGGCTTGAGGCGGAATCTCATGTGCTAGCGTGGCTGTCACGGCTGCGCATGTTGTCGTGGCAGATTTTGGAGCGGTCGAGGGCATCCACGTCTCAACCATCAGGATTGAACGATGCTTGAAAGTGCTTGTTCAAAGTTTAGCCTAGATTAAAGGGAATACTTAGCAAGTACTTATCTTTCAGCTCACGCATTGAAATCGATAAAAGGAAGTGAACAATTGGCTAGAAGGAGATGTGGATGTGTCAGCTTCGCGCCAACGAAGTCTGACTTGTCAGGCCGCCCAGCAGCCGTGCTTAACGGACGGCTTGGCATAGTGCTAACTTCTCGAACTGAGGGCGCAGAGGCTGAGAGCTGAACATGCAGGGCAACTCGATGGCTGCTGTCACTGCAGGACATGCAGGACAGGTCGTGAATAGCATTAAACCACAACTTCGAGATTCAGATATCTATATAAGACAGCTTGTTTTAGTTATGCTAGAGCTCCATCTAGAAATAATTTCTCAGTATACAAGAGCTGTAGGTTCACAACAAGCACCAGCTTCGCCTTGCTCGTTAATCGAGTTAGTATCATTCCCAAAGAAAAGGCGCGGTAGAGCACTGTAGACACGGAAATCGAGGTTCTAGGCTTCATTTCCGCAGGGTGGCTTGTGCATGCAGAAAGCTTCTCCTATTGGGGTTACGACACGCACATTACCAATGCGATAATGCCAAGTACTACTAAGCTGCACACAGCTGTGTGTACTCGGGTATGCATAGCTCCCTTTGCACTGAGAACAACCACGAGCGGGCTCGCACTGGCGGTTTGCTTCCCCGACTTGGGCGTATGGTATCAACAAGCTCCTCAGAGATAATTAGGCGCGGGTGTAGAGCAGACCACCGAGCAGGTCTACCCCTCGTCTGACGGAATGAGGTCGCTCAGCTACCCCGCCATGCACGTATTCGGGAATGCTGTCTTGTCGAATCAATTACAATCACCAACATGCGAGTGGCTGGGATCGTACTCAAATATCGACAGGTGAAATTCGCTTTTGTCTCGTGCCATATCACAAGCTTGTGACGGCATCCAGCTCAAGATCAATTGATGGGTGCAAAAGACCGAGCGAGGCAAGAGACTTGCATATCCGACCTTGGAGATCAAGTTGGCTGAGCTTTGTTCATTGCTATCTGCGTTCAATAGGCGACACGGGTACGCATGTCTGAAATCTTTCTTTCAACTTCCCGTACAGATCGATCCATCTGGCCAGCTATTAACTCTTTCTTATCGTTGGCTAACAAGAAATATGTTTCGCACATATCGCCATCGATTGTGCCCTTGGATGGAGCATAGTAGGATCTGTACGCCAAATGATCACGACCCAGCAGTGGTGGATTGTGCTCGTTCGCTAATTGCTTCTCCAGCTCTTGGAAGAAGTCGACGTCCTCGCGGCTTACGAAGGGCACGAGTACACCAAGGGTTCCTTGAAGTCCCGTCCAGAAGATAACATCGCGACCGCCAGTGACAAGATTCGTCTTCTGCATGCTGGTCGGAAGGTCACCCGTGAAAAAATTCGTCATGAGACTCACTCTGTTCGGAGCCCCATTCAAGTATCCTCGTTCATGCAGCAGATGTGACCCAGAGTTGTCTTCATCCGCCTCCTCTGATGCTTTCTGAGGACATCTCACAAGCCAAAGGTTGCCGAACTTGTCCCCACCAGCTGTGGTCTCGTAGTCTGCCATCGTGGCAGCTGTCGTCCATCGCGCGATTGAATCATCAGCGAATGGTATAAGCTTGTTGTCTTGAAACTTGTACACGCAGTACGACACGCTTTCTTGCACATCACTGACTATGATTCTGTTGCCTTGGGTTTGAAGGCCGACGATGGTGTTTGGTGCTGCTTGGACTTGGCATTTTCGGAGCATTTGTTTCATGCCGAGGTCGTAGATCCGAAGGTCTGAGCCTACGCCTGCTAAGAGACGTCCCTGAAATGCGAGCAGTGCTGTTGGAGGGTGGTCGACCTTCGTTTTATGAATGAACTCTAGTTCGCGGCCTGCTTCATGGAAGCGATATACACGAAGAAAGCCAGCAGTGTATGATCGTGGGCTAACTTTCAAGTCTTTCGCTGTGCCAACAACAAGGAAGGTCTCATCGTCTTGGCCAGCGAAAGGCGCTGCGGCTATGCTGGTGGCGCATTCATTGTCCTCTAGGTCAAGAGTGTACACTGCCGACTTGGTCAACACTGGATCGATGATTTGTATACATGATGCCCAGTGTTCGGTGCCATGGGGGTTGCCGAACTGGTCTGGTGGCAGAATATTTGCATCACCATTGACGGCTGGCGTTTCGTTAATCAGCTTGTTCTTTGTTGCAGTCGCGAGCGTATTGTTGTCGGACTCGATAACGTAAAAGAGGTTGTGCTCTGGGTGTTTTATCATTTTTCGTGGTGTATAGGGTAGAGAGATGCTTTCTTGAAGCAGGTTTCGGGAGAGATCCTCAATTGAGAAAATCCTGACACAGATATTAGCATGTTTTCGACCACGAAAATCCTATGCAATGGTTGGGTAGATGATTTATCAGTAGGAACAATTGGAGTAAAACGTATAATCTGCAGCAGCCTAGTGGCTCTAAGCAAGAGCATAGTTTTGTATCATCATAAAAGTAGAACGGGGGAGAGAAAGTGTAAGAAGGGACATACCGTAGGTTTTGATCTTGTATGCCCACTATGCCTTCTGGACATTGCTCGCTGCTGAAGGTCCAAGCCCACCTCAGCTCCGCATAGTCGAGTGGTGTTAGCATGAAGCCGTTTGTTTGTGTGTCTGTATAGCCAAGCCAAGCACGGGTGCTGGCAGCCAGTATGCAATTCTGTCCTCCAACGTTGACACGGAATAGCTTAGCTGGCTTCAGGCCAAGGAAGCGTGTTCGAACGTCTGACAGCTCACCAGTGATCTCGTCAAGAACTGTTCGAAGATAGACACCAGAGTAGAGACCGATATGCAAGTACAGTGTTGTGCCACCCGATGTTGCATCTGCCATAGGCATGATAGAAAGAGAAGATGGCGCAGAAGTCAATGCTTGCACGGATTTGTTCTCTAATGTCGAATCCGGATCGAGACTCAGAATCCTGACAGTAGAGTCATCACAGCCAACAGCGAGGAAAGAGCTCCTGACACGTCCTTCTGGAACGTCGCCTAGACCTAGACAGGTCACCGTACCAGTCATCTCTCTTCTTTCATCATATTCGTTGAGCGAGCCGTCAACGTCCATCTCAAAATAGACGATCTCACCTGAGCTCAATGCGACAGCGATCTGTCTCTCATTTGTCGCGGCAGCCACGATGGATCTATGCTGCGGGGCTGGCCATTCGTTAACTCGCTTGTCTGCTCGAATGTGACGGATGCCTTTCGGGTGCACTTGGATCAACGCGTCTTCTCCAAGCTGTTGCACCGCTAGTGTTGGCGCGCTAGAAAGGAAGCCCGTGTCCGTGACTTCCTCGACGGTCTCGCCTATGCTAAGTACAAGGGTACCGGAGTTGAACGACAGGATGATGTACGCGTCGTACTTATCTTCTCGTGTGAGCTTCGTCGTCCAGACTGCGTTAGGCTTGTCAGGCAACTCAGACTCAACAAGTTCTGCAACTGATAGACCATGCTTGAGCGTCTTGAAGCTGCTCCGCGCGCCAGCACCACACAGGGTGTAGATTTGAGGAGCACCGTCGTCGTCTAGCAGATTGGCGACTTTCGAGTCCATAACGGGATTCATAGATTCGATGTTCTGTACGAGTGCAAGGTTGACGAGGGGTCTTGGGTGAAAGTAAGCAGGGCTGTAGGGCTCTAGTGGGTCTGTCGAATAGTTTTCGCTTGAAAACTCAGTCTCATCATCATCGTCACCCAGCTTCTCGAATTGGTAAAATTGATGGTTGCCTCGCTCCGCAGCGACGAACAGAAAACCGCTTTTGAGAATGTGTAAGCTGTTCGCAGTAGGGACTGTGTCGAAGTACTTGATTTTCAGCGCCTTGACTTCACCCGTGGGCTGACCATTATCATCATCAACCATATCAATGGTGGCTTTGAACAGATCGCCGTCTCCGGTCTGGAGCAGCAAGAAGAACTGGCTTCGGATCTTGTGCATAATACCCGCTACGATTGTTCTTTTTCGGTCGGGGTTTTCGAGGATGCCTCTACGGCGTGGAATAGGGACTCGATACGCCTCCTGGTTGTTATGTCGATAGGTTATGCTGTCAAGGCCACACACAAGGACGCCACTAGGACCGTCTGAGCCACCTGGAACGGAGAACAGCTTTGTAGCGGATCTATCAATTGTTTCTGTCCACTTCCGCACGACGTGATTGAGACCAAGATCGAGCTCGTAGTAGACAAGTTGCTTCTCGACCTCGTCGAAGGCCTGACCAGTCGGATCCTGGTCAGCTTCTGAGTAATCGACTTCGATTGCGGCAAAGACGGGGTTCTCATATCCGACGTCAAGTGCTATCAAATCAAAGACCAGTATGCCAGGTTTGTGAGCCTCCAAGGGTGAAGAGATAGTGAGAGCAGCTTGGGCATTTCGATTGAGGACATAGACAATCTTGTTCTTCTCAACCGAAGCTATCAGGCAAGCTCTTCCCTTGGGATCGGCAGCTAAATACTGACCAGGTATGACGCGTCTAATGCCTGACTTGCCAAAGGTCTCGAGGTGTATGCGGCTGAAACGATTCTGATCTCGTAGGTATTCTAATATGGTGATTCTCCCCGAATCTGAGCCCACAATAATGTAGTCTTTGCTGCCGCCAGCCAGTCGGAAAGCGGCTAATGTGCGAACGATACCGAAGCAGTCTTGGGTGAACAGTGGGTGGATCTTGCCCTGGGTCGGGTCAGGCCTGTGAATTGTAAGCTTGGACCCAGATGCCGTGACAATTTGTTGTTCTTTTGTACCGGCAAACTGACCCAATACTGCTGCCGTGATGTCTGATGCGGGCTGCAGCGTCAAGCTGTACATAAACATCGAGCTTGTCGTCGCCATCTTGTTGGCAGCGTGGTTGTATGCGAGATAGGCCGATTCGAAGTCGTGCTTGCTACCTCATGTTGCTTGCTCGCTGTAGCTGTGCGAGAAACATACAATGCGAGCTCAAAATCACCACCAACGCCTGCTAGTAATTTACAAGCGCAACAAGCGTCCTTCGCAGCAATCCCGAAAATTGCGACTGCCAAAAAGTTGTCTGCGACAAGGCTGTGAGAGGCCAGCTTCCACGTGGCAGAAAAGCGCAAGGCTGACCTTTATTTCCCGCGGCGCCGATCGACAGGTAGGAGGGCAAGAGCGATGACGTGCGTGGAAAGTCGCAGATGCCATACGACACTGAGGTGCATTTGATTCCCGTGCGAGTAGCGCTACTGCGATCATACCGGCTGCTGCTGGCCTTCCCGTTGTGCATAGTCTAGGCCACGCAGTTCTGCTTTGTATTATCGTCCTGACTACAGACAACTCTACCTCCGACCTAAATATTCAGTTCAGAGATATTTATCCTAGCCATACCACTACCCTCTCACCCGAGTAGAGACGCTGCCCGGCACCCAGCTCTCCGAGAGATCACAATCTACGAGATTAAGATGGCAGACAGCACAGCACCTGAAGATGCCACCGTCACGTTCAGTGTCAAGTCAGCGAGTGGACCCAAGGTCACAGTGACGTTGCCTTTCACCACGACGGTGGCAGACCTCAAGAACAAATTGGCAGAGCCGGACATGGTAAATGTCCCAGCTGCCTCACAGCGACTGATATACAGCGGGAAAGTCCTGAAAGATCACGAGACCCTGGCAGCGAACAATGTGAAGGAGGGCAACACCATGCATCTCGTGCGCAGTGCAGCCAGCAACCAACGGCAAAATCCTGCCACCCAGTCATCTCCCGCCTCAACCACCTCAAATCAGCAAAACGCTCCTCCTGCGGGCGTCCCTCAAAACTTTGCTTCAGGTACCGGCAACGACCCCCTCGTAGGTCTGACAGGTGCAAGATACGCCGGTTACCCCGGCATGCCTAGTCTAGAGTCGTTAGCACATCCTCCTTCCGCAGACGACATCGCACGACGATTAGAGGATCCCAACTTCGCACAGCAGATGAACGAAGCGCTATCCAACCCACAAATGATCGACATGATGATCAACATGAACCCGCAGTTGCGAGCCATGGGCCCCCAGATGAGGCAGATGCTACAATCAGAAGGCTTCAGAAGGATGATGACAAACCCAGACTCCATGAGGGGTATGATGGAGATGCAGAGGGCAATGGGAAACGACCCTCTCGGTGGTGCAGGAGGGCAAGGAGCATTTGCCATGCCAGGCGCCACTAGCACTACCGATTCACAACACCAGGATCAAGGTCAAGATCAAACACAACAGCAACAGCAACAGCAACAGCAACAGCAACAGCAACAAAACCCATTGGGCAGCATGTTCGGTGGTGGTGGTGCTGGCGGGATGAACCCCTTCATGTTCATGCCGCCGCCACCTGCTGGAGGCGATCGATCTGCTGACCCCAATGCCAACCAAGCCAACCAAGCCAATCCCTTCGCAGCATTGTTCAATCCAGCCATGTTCGGCCAGCAACAAGGTCAAGGGCAGACAGATAGCAACGCGTCGACAAACAATACACCCGGCGCTGAACCAACAAATCCGAGCTCGCCGCCGCCCAACCCTTTCGCGAACAACCCTCAGCTGTCCAACATGATGAACAATCCCATGGTACAGCAGATGATGAACAACCCGGAAGCAATGCGACAAGCGATGCAGATGGTGACGGGTGGCGGGGGCGGTATGGGCGGTATGGGTGGCATGGGTGGCATGGACCCTTTCGCTGCATTGGGCGGTGCGGGTGGTTTTGGTCAGCCAGCAGACAACAGACCGCCAGAGGAGAGATTCGCAACTCAACTACGCCAGCTGAATGAGATGGGTTTCTTCAACTACGACCAGAACATTCAGGCGCTCTCAAGAAGTGGTGGGGATGTAAACGGCGCGTTGGAATGGCTGTTCAGTCAACCGCCGAGCTAAACACTCAACTTGGTCACGCGAGCTCCTCCTGAATGATATAAGACGACAAACTCCGTTCACACTTACTCTTTGCATTTCACACTTCCGTGCACTGTCCAGCATCAGTAGTATACTGAGTATTGAATACTCTCATTTGCGTCTCTTTGACTGGCAGACGGTATCTCCCGACTGCTAGACGGTATGAGATCAAGATCGCCCTTAATTCCTGCCTGATACTAAGGCGTACGCCAGGCATCAAGACGCCTCAACAAAACCAGCAGGGTGCAAGGCCGCACCAGGCTACTCCTACCACATTTTACAGGCTGGTCGGAACTGTTATTCGTCGTCAAATATTATCAAAGTACGAGTGCTGTCACAAGATGGTTGCGGCCTACTAAGAATGGTGCATCGCACTTCAACATGACATCTTCTGTTGTCTGCGCCACTGGCCATCCGTGGTGATTCCCGATCACGCCGTGGCGAGACACGGCTCACCCCACACCTCCCCGAAGCTGAGGCCAATGACTCATGCGCGCCAAACATCCCATGAAACGAAACTTCAAGCCGCGCAATACATGGTATACCCAGGCACAGCAGGCTTCGTACCTGACTGTCAAGCTCGTGATAATGCCAACGAATCATCTGACTTCACCATCTTGATTGCGTGACTGATGCAAGACTCATGCCTAATCTAACCTTGATATATAGATCTGGTGACCGCCCATCGTGGATGAACTGCATGCACCTTCATCAATCTTAGCCGCACTCACGTTCTCGCAGGACAGCACTCATTCTCCGCTGCGATACCGTCCTCCTGACACCCGCAATGGCACACAAACACAATCGCCGACGCATAAGACACCGAAGCCGGCGCAACAGATACGAACAAAATCTTCCTACCGTCTACGAAATACCGTCATATGACTCGCTTTCATCGTCAACGGAACCACATCTCTCCTCCGAGACCGCACAAGCATCTAGACGTTCTAGCCCCAGCTCGGATTATTCAGATAACGCTACTCTGCGAAACTGGCTAGACCCCCAAATGGTAGATTACCGGAGACCTAATCCAGACAACGGCCTGTACCGCGTTGGCCCACAGGAAGCAAGAGCGTTGCAACGATTCGGTGGCGAGCCTGGTGAGGAGTATGACTTGGTCGAGAACATGCAAAAGATGTTTGACAGTACATATATGGAATGGGTGAACACCTGAAAAAGATAGAAGCGTTCTAGAATTAACCGCCTGAGCGTTTGTATCAGAGTCTCATTTGTCATGACAGAAAGAGCACGCGATCATCGCGAGATGGCCTGATACGCTGACACCCTCCTTGACTCACTTTTTTGGAACCAAGAAGTCACGGCTTGTAACGATGAACACCATGGATTGAGGAATTTGGATTGGCGCTTAATCTAGTGACTCTGCAAGGGTGAGATAGCTTCTCGCTCAATCAACCATATCTTCTCGAGTCACTTCGAAGCAGGCACCAGCTAGGTTGGACAAGGAAAAATATGCTCTCCCACTTCCCCTCAACGGGAAGTAGTCCAAGATCGAGCTCGTCTCTAATCGACCAACGTCCGGAACCATGCTTGGAAGGAGTCAAGTGCCACAATGACATGTTCACACTCTGCTCAGCTACTATTATTTTTGCCCCCGCCACATGCTTGTCTCCCTCTGCTCCCCACTGTGCCTGCTGCTGCCTATTTCGCATCACCCCGGTGACGAATACCAGAGTGCTATGGCATAACTCATAGTAGTACTTGGAGTGGGTAATGTATCAATTGCCGGAGTTAGTTCTGCTTGATTCATACACGTCCGTTCATGTCGCGGTAGTCGCCAAGTCACGTGAATTCAGGCATGTTCTTCGCGCCTGCCATAACCTCAGTGACCACCTTTGACCCAGGCACGGGGTGCGAGAGCAACGTGTCCGGTCATAGTCAGTGTACCCATCCAGTGCAGATCTCACTTCTAAGCAGAGGCTTCAGTCCACTACGTATAAAATACCAAGCAGCGACCTACTACCGCTCACAACGTAGAAACCGAAGTCATTATCAATCTTAGTTCTTGTCGGCCTCGGCCACTAGACTCTATTTTTTGCTGGTAAACTTGGTATTGTAGAATAGCGCTTGATTAGGCGACAACAACGATGCAAAACAAATCGTGGAATGTAATGGTATTAGTTAATACTGTTGCGTTGAAGATAAGTTGACGAATACTAGTCGCCTGTCATTAGCGTGGTTCGGCTAACTGTCAATTATTGTAGGCAGAGGGGCTCCTTCCGGACAAACAAAGTGGCCGCCTTTGCTCGCTTGCACACCAACTTGCCAGTTATCTTCTAGATGCAAATAACTCAAGACCACCGCAATACAATATTAAACAAACCTCATATTCATTATCCTGCCATTGCTACGAGCAAGTACATATCAAGTACGATATAAAAGACGAGGTACAGCCCGCTGTCGCGTTAACATAGCGATCAACAGCCAAACGCATGTCCGGGCGGAGGGGGTTTACTGTCCCAATCCATCAGCTGCACCCCTGCAGCTAGGCGTTTTCAGTTCGCTTAACAGAAGCAGACCACAATTCACCAAGTCAAAACCTTGCAATAGCCTCGCTTCGCCATTGATCTCACATGGTCACTCCAGACTTTCCACCGTGTCGTATTCGTCACATTTGAGAGCGCCCCTGCGAGACAAGTGGCGGAGTGCAGCCATTGCAAGGGGTTGAACTTGGAATCGCATGTCAATGGTAGATATTGATCTGTCATTGGAAGCTTCAAAGTCGGGCGTCAGAAGCCATATGTGCTAGTTAGCGCCACGGCACAGCTACAGCTCAATTCGATGCCACAAGAGGTGAGTACGTAGCCTTTCTAGGCTTCGTGCCTCTAAGTGTAAGCAAAACCCGCCTTGTGCTCCAACGTCCACAATCGATGTGAGCTTGACCTGCTCCGCTATACCATTTTATACTCGAGGCAGTGAGGGCGCACTCACCAAGCTATTTCTTTTCTGCTACCAACAGTGAATACACCATTTGCTACTGCCCTCAGTATTACATATATTGAAACCATCTACGCGATCGTGGTACCATCGCCAGCTCAGTTGCAACAAAGGCGTCTTGTCCCTGTTGAGGATGTCCGCGTCCACACCGAGTCAACATAGCCATACAGCTACCATCACTCAAGATGACACAGACCCGTCTCGCGAGGTCAGTGAGTCGAGGTGCGTCAAAGAGGTTTCCGACACTATCGAAGAAGTCGCCCAAAGCCCTCACAGCACACAGCCTGTTCGACGACTTCCTCTCAGTACAGGACTCGCTCGCAATGCTCTATCCTGGATATGCTTAACTTTGACGATACTGTTGTTCATCTTGACCATTGTTTATGCATCTCGGCCGACATTCTTGACGAAGCTGCGTGCTATTCGCGCCTCGAGCAGCTATACGATCCGCGTGCTTCGGATACTCTCACAGATCGTCGACGGCTTGCTCGCAATCTGTTTGGTGATGGCACTGGAGAAGATGCAATGGTACCACATTGCACGCGAAAGATCAGGCGAAACCTTCGAGCTGATTTCAGCGATAGCCCCTAGCACAGGAGTCGTGGGCATCCTGCAAAACTTGTGTAGGAAGACATTCAACCTTGGAGCAGTGAAACTCTGGAGCCTAGCTCGACTCTGTTTTCTGGCACTGTCGTTTGCTCTAGGCTTGCTGATCATGGGTATGGATACGTGCCTGTCGAGGGAGAAGGATGGCTGATTTTGATCTAGGCGACGTCCACCCAGACTCGGGCTATCACCTGGTCGGACCATCCTTGGAAGTGAGAGCCTACCAATTTCGACATTTCGATTCCTCTGCAGCTGCAGTAGTGGCAACCAGCGCGCAAACTACTTACGTTTCTGCTGCAAACTATTTCCTGATAGATACCAGGGTCATCGATCTAACTTCAGCTCGGGATCCGGACCAGTCATGCTCATCTGGGTATGACTTCAGACGAAATACTGTCTGTAATCGAGCCGTGTTCCTACCCATAACAAACGTTCTGGCCGCCGACGAGACCTACCCAAATGCCGATCTAATAGTTGTCCATGGTGTTCAAGGCTATTATTTAGACTTCGGTCCGTTGGCTGCAGGCTTCACATTTGACAGCACCTCACATTGTCGAATATATGGCATAGACGAGATGGCAGCACAGTACTGTTTCGCTCCTGCGAGCGATAGTCGCATCGCCGCAAGTAAGTGACCAGCCCTCAAGCTTTGCTGAATAAAGCTCACATGGATTAGAGTTGAACTACTGTGTCAAGGGACAGACCACATATCAGAGCTGTTTGAAATCAATCGAGTGGGCAAGCGAAACAGGCATCACAACTCTGTTTAAGGTCCAGGATGGCGTAGCCGATATTGCATACCAACGACGCACCAACGCAATCGTGTCCCATTCCTTCGAGCAAGGGACGAGTCCATCATTGCTTGAATGGTTTGATTTGCAGGAAGCTCATCACATCATCCTCACAGGAGGCAACCTCGCAAATATATCAAGCTCTGACCCGTTCGGACTGGAGTCACTGGGCGATCTCATGGACGACCTCACCGACGCTCTGGGTCCAGAAACGAACACGACAGCCGGGGTCTCAACTAACATCATCGACACGTCGGCAGTTGCAGCCAACACACCTTCCTTGCTGATACCGTCTGTGCTCCATGTAGTCAACATCACATACCCGAGTCCTGCACGAAAAGCATATGCTGGAAGCAACATACTCCATAACATTTTAGCTATCCCATTGACCTTCTGCTCAACCTCGGCCGCGCAGAATGTGCGAGTGGGAGACCTCAGCTCAGCCATCCCTCCACTTTCCAATAGTCCTCGAGTGTCTTTCGCGGAGACCCGATATACCGTCCGCGTCGGCCTGTGGTCCATAGTGGCATATGCCGTGGTAGGCTCGCTTCTGATTCTATTCTGCCTGGTAACGCTCGTCCTTGCAACCTTTCACCCTAGTTCATCTCGTCTGCCAGATTATGGTCCATACCCACTGTTCAATTTCCGGAGATGGTGCAGCGTCGAGGCAGAGTTTGGCGCGAGAAACACAGTACCTACAATGAAATCAAGGGTGCAACTTGCAGAGGACGCATCAAAAGCCCAAGCATGAGGTTCTCGCGTGATTATGATGTTTATCCCAAATTTGGAAGTGTGATATAGTGAGGAGCTTGACAGTTGGCTTTACTCTGTAATTGGGGTCAGTAGGTTCAGGCAGCAGCTGCTTGCACAGTCTAGTTAAGGCGATATTAGTCAATGACCTGGTCGTTGCTGTCTATTTCGTACGTCCACATCCTGTTCTGCAGCTTAATACCAGGTTTATCCTTCCACCCGCTGCCGATGCATGCAGGAACATAATTTTGCCTGAATATTTCAGGCATCAAAGTCGCCGAGCGGCGCTTCGGGGTGGGGAAAATCGTGCCGAGGCATCTCGTGTGGAGCTGAACTTGCCAGTGGTATTGTACCCGTCAATTCTGTCCGCTGTCCACCACGAGCAGACACAGTAGACAGCTTCTGGCCAAACCAGCTATCTTCGAGTCGTCTTTAGCAACACCAACAGCGCCGAAACTAGGTCCCCTACGTCAGAGGCAAAGGAGGCAAGCTCGACGTATCGCCCAATATCATCATTTGCAGATACTTGTCATCAACGGACGAACTCCTCAACCACACAAACAATGTCCGCACCACAAGAAGCGCCGTGGAAAGGCATCGCACGCCGCAAACAAGCCGCACGTAACACAGCACTCCATGAACCCTCCTCAATCTCCATTGATGTGCCCCCAAATCTCCTGCCCCAGGACCCACCATCACGCAATTCTGGTCCCCAACCAGTCCATCACATCCCCGACCAACTCCTGTCAGCCCAAGACCGCCACATCACGTCCCTCTCCATCGCGGACCTCCTCGCCGCAATCCGGAGTGGCACGTACACCTCAACCGCCGTGACATCAGCCTACATCCGCCGCGCCAGTGTTGCTCAACAGCTCACGAACTGCCTCACTGAACCCCTCTTCACACGCGCTCTTGCCCGCGCCGCGATTCTCGACCGCGACTTCCAGAACGGCAGTGGGAAGCTCGTCGGCCCCCTCCACGGTCTCCCCGTGAGCATCAAGGACGGGTTCAACGTCGCCGGGTACGACAGTAGTATCGGACTCGCCAGTCTGTGCTTTAAACCCGCGAGTTCTAATGCACCGCTCGTGGATCTACTGGAGAGTCTGGGGTGCGTGATCATTGCCAAGACGAATATCCCACAGACGCTGGCAAGTTTAGATAGTGTTAACAATGTTTTTGGACGGACGTACAACCCGTTCAATCGTCTGCTTACAGCTGGCGGGTCATCTGGCGGCGAAGGCGTGTTGGTCGCCATGAAAGGCAGCGCGATAGGGTTCGGGACGGACATTGGTGGGAGTATCAGGGTGCCCGCCATGTGTAACGGAGTTTATGGCTATAAGCCTAGTGTTGGACGGATACCGTATGGCGGACAGCAGCTGACGGGGCTGCAGGGGTTGAGTCGGAGTAGTGTGCAGTCTGTTGCGGGGCCGATCGCGCGGTCGATGGAGGATATTGAGTGTGTTTTGAGGGAGGTCGTGCCGAACGCGTGGATGTTTGGGGAGGACTGTGTGAGTTTGGGGAAGGAGTGGATGGCTGTGCCGCTGGCACGAGATGCTGGCACTGCGCGACAGCGGTTCAAAGGGTCTGGACCAAGTGGTGAATTTGTGATTGGTGTGCTGAGGAGTGATGGGAATTGTCAGCTCCTGCCGCCGATCGCGAAGATGATGGATGAGGTTTCAAATGCTGTGAGGACAGCAGGGACGAAGATGAACGTCAAGGTTGTGGATCTGCCGACACCGAAAGCGTGGACCAAAGCGCAGAGTGTAATGAGTAAGCTCATGGGCGTCGATGGTGGTGCTGAGATGTCAAGGATGCTCCTCGAGACACAGGAGCCGCTTGTGCCGTGGATGAGTACACGATTCAAGCATAGTGGAAAAGCACAGAAGCTGGAGCGGGTGGCAGAGATACAAGCTCAACGGACGCAGCTGGAGAAGGAGATACTACGGGACGTTTGGAAAGTGAGTACCGACGAGGTTGGGCGCAAGAGCAGGGGCGTCGATGCGGTTATCTGTCCTTTGGCACCGCATCCTGTGCCCGAGATTGAGCGGTACAACGCTGTGGGATACACGAGTAGCTGGGTGTTGTTCGATTACCCTGCTGGATCCGTGCCGATTAGACAGGTGAAGGAGAGTGATTTAGAACTGGGCAAACCATTGAATACGAGCTTGAATGTGCTTGGGAGCTGGGATGAAAAGAGTCGAGAACTTTGGGATGAGAACAAGACTGACAGAAAGGTGTACCTTGGAAGCATGTTGAGCGTGCAGTGTGTTACTGGCAGACTGGAAGACGAGAAACTGGCCTATGTCATGGGACTCATTGATGAGGCCGTGAAAAATGCAGCAGGCAGCAGAGAGGCGAAGCTCTGAGGAAGCCATGACCCGGGGGGTTCGTCAGCGCAGTGGTTTGTAAGCCTCGACGTAGGAAGACCATCCAGTTTCCGCCCTGCTTTCGATAACTGCTGGCGGCACGGCCCGCTCGTAGATGTGGTCAATGGTAGGGCTGACACGGCCTCATTGACAGACTTTGCTCCGTCGTCGCACTCGGAGTTGAGGCCGCTATGTGCCCTGCCGCACTGCATATATCGTAGCCCCGAACGATTGGAAGCACAGGCGCCGTACATCTATCAGGATATAAACAGCTCTATCGGCTCCTATTCGGCTCGTGTTCATCCGATCTCCGGAAGTGCTGCAGGTACAAAGGACTACGAGTAGACTTCCCGATTCATGCCCCGCAATCTGTTGGAGGAGATACACTGTCAAGAGCCTTCGCAACTTGGACCTCGAACAGACCTGATTCCGTGCATATCTTCTCGACTAGTCTTTCTTATCAGGTCCAGTCTAAGACATTCGCTCTCCGCAGCGAAATCGTGCAGAGAGTGATGTCGTGCTTAGCCCGATATCTGTGCCACGATCGACCCCGAACGCTAGCCGGTTTTGGGGGCCGCTGCTAATTCAGGGTTCAGCTGCAGGCGTCAGGGCCTCCGATCATGATGTCCGGTCTAGCGCCAAGTCCCGAGAGGGGCACTAACTCATGCACGAGAAAAAAGTCGGTCTGTTAAAGACATCTCAACGCCTTGCCTGAGACTGATTCTTCCATCTTCTGTTGTCGAAGTAAACCAGTAAAATCTCAGGTAAGCAGCTTTCCTTTGTCCTCGAAACCCCAGCGCGAGAAGAGCACAAGTGGTGCGGGGAAACGGCAACGCCGACCATGTCTGCTGATCTTGCTGACCGGAAGAGGAGGAGGGTCGATACTGTTACTGAGAGCAGGCATGTCCCCTCAGGCTCTAGTAGAGTGCATCGCATCATGACTACAGGTATCTCGGCAAGGACTTACGCTGACCAGGCTTTCTCTGCAGTATGGCATCAACAACATCTCTTGAGGGCAAGGTAGCCCTTGTTACCGGTGCCGGCCGTGGTATCGGCAAGGGCATTGCTCTTGAGTTCGCCGCCCGGGGCGCCAAAGTCGTGATCAACTACCGCAAGTCCACCGACGATGCCAATGCTGTCGTCCAAGAGATCAAGAAGCTCGGTTCCGACGCTGTAGCCATTCAAGCCGACGTCACCGTAATCTCAGACATCATCAAGCTCTTCGAAGAGGGCAAGAAAGCCTTCGGCCGTCTTGACATCGTCATGTCCAATTCCGGAAAGGAAGACTTCACCCCTCTCCTCGACGTCACCCCAGAAATTTACGACGACGTCTTCAACACCAACACACGATCTCAGTTCTTCGTCGCCCAGCAGGCATACAAGCACCTCGAGAGGGAAGGTTCGGTTATCCTCATGTCTTCCATCGCCGCAGGTACCCGACGCCCGAAGGATCACTCTCTCTATGCAGGCAGCAAAAACGCAATTAAGGCTTTCGTCCGAACGCTCAGCACTGATATGGGTGACAAGCACATCCGAGTCAACGCTATTGCCCCAGGAGGTGTCAAGTCCGACATGTTTTCCCACGCCGCGTGGCGGTATGCTCCTGGTGGAACTGCCGATATGAGTAAGTGACGCCCTTTATGAGATGCGTGTATAGGCACGGCTAACATATTTCGCAGAGGTCGAACAGATGGAGTCTGGTCTTGCTGGTATCACCCCTCTCGGTCGTGTTGCAGAGCCAGTCGACATTGCCCGGGTCGTGTGCTTCTTGGCCAGCAACGACTCATACTGGGTTAACGGCGAAACCCTTGGCATCTCAGGCGGTGCCCCGACATAAAGCACGTACATAGCATGCTTAGTGCGGTCGTTGTACTTTCGGCAGCGGTTGACAGGTAGACAAAAGAGTGGTGGGGAATAGATAGTACAAAACTCTTCCGATTCGCTCATTTGCCAAGCATTGTCTCACCGTAGGAACGTCTCCTTGGTATGGCCGCAAGGTTACGCATACAGCTTCTGCCCTCATGTCGAGATATGGCGTCGGATGAAGAATGATTTGTGGCTGTACCTCCATCTCCCCAACCACACTCTGATTGCTTAGGCGAGATCCAGCCATACGGCGGCAGCTTGATCATCGCGATTTGTTCTTGCTCACGTTTTTGAATCGCTATGCAGTAGTAGCAGTGAAGCCACGTACCAACAGCAGCCAGTGAGCAACGGGCATGACAAGGACGCACGGAATGCACTAACCTTGATCGGGTGTAGTGCGTCTCGAAAGAGCTTACCCGGCTAGTCCTGGTGGGTGCTCTCCAGCAACATTCGGGCTAGCCTTCCGCTCCAAAACTCCGAGAAAGTCGACAGGGTTTCTTGTCATACTGAAATCGTGTCCATACGGACTAGCAGCGGGAGATGTGAAAGTCTCTATTGACCCAGGCTGCACATTCATGTACGAGGCAATGGCACGAACGTCCGCAATAAGCAAGATCTCCGCAGATACAGAATAAGAGTTCTCTCCTCTTCTCCTTCCCCCAAGCATACATACCGCATACTACATACCTAGTCAGTGAGCAAGTCGTAAAGCCACTCACTCACGATTGACTCCCAACCATGGCTAAACGCCTCTCCTACAACACTCTCGATGTCTTCACTACCCAGCTCTTCACCGGCAACCAGCTCGGCCTCGTCCACGTCCCAGCAGGCACAACCCTAACACAGCCCCAAAAGCAACGCATCGCAAAGGAGTTCAATTACTCCGAGTCCGTGTTCCTGTACGAACGCACACCAGACTCATCTGCCGCAACATACGATGCACAGATCTTCCTGCCGACCGCTGAGATTCCCTTCGCTGGACACCCTACCATCGGCACCGCAGTGTGGATCTTCGACAATCTAGAGAAGGATAGCGATGAGATCACGATCAACCTTAAAGCCGGACCCGTGCCTGTGAAGTTTGACCGGGCGACGGGGACGGCGGCGGCTACGATCCCGCATAACGTGCGTGTGCATTCAAAGCGTATACCTTGGAGCAGGGTCGCGGAATGTCAGCCTGGCCTCGCGTCGGCGAGGGAACCAGGACCAGATTCCTCCGTGCCGATCGCATCTATTGTGTCGGGCGTCAGTTTTGCGCTTGTGGACATGACGGCTCAGCCGGAACTGCTCGCCAACGTCGTTATCACGACGGATGATATTGCCGAAGCTGGCGACCTAGATGAGGGTTGGCAGCATGGGCTGCTGGGGAACGTCTTTTACTACGTTAAGCCTGACCGGGGAGATGGTGTTGTTAGGATCAGACAGCGCATGATGGCGATCAATCTTGAGGACCCGGCGACTGGGGCGGCGTGTTCTGCGCTTGTGGCTTACCTAGCCTTACAGAGGGGTGGGCGGGCTGAGAGGTATAAGTTGGAGATTGAGCAGGGTGTTGAGATGGGGAGGGCCAGTGTGATATTTGTGGATGTTGTGTTGCGAGAGGATGAGGAGGGTGTGGAGAAGATAGAGCTTAAGGGACAGGCTGTTGAGGTTATGGAGGGAAGCTTGAGGGTGTCGTGAGTAGTTGATGTTGCTAATTACAGTAGAGAATTCCGAGACTTTGTCTGCGACCTTGGTTGAGGCAAGTACAGGATCGCCTATATCAAATCCGCCAAGTCAAACTGGATCCGTACGCATGGGCACGGGCATGGGCATGTCCCTTGTATTCATCTCTGCTTGAAATTACCCAAAGTCCCGAGCCCCCTGTCCGCAGACATTCAGCACCACAACTATGTTCTGGAGCGCACTCAGCTGGGTGAGGCGTTTCTTGAATGCTACCAGGTCTGTGTGGCGCGGAACCGATATCGTGACCCTGAGTTCTTCGATGTCGACAAGAATCAAAGGTTCTCTGGAGTCCGAGGGAAGCCAGCCTACCATTGGTAGAATAGTTATTGAAATCTTGGCTGCAATGCTATGCCTGGCGAAAATATAGTGGTCGAGAATCGGCACGAGGAAGAGCCCTTCGATCTTCAAAGTCTTCAGTTGGCTTGGAAAGCCGTCTTTTCCGGCGATACGATGCCATATGCTTGTGAGCGTTTGGAGGTATTGCCACTGACCCAGCTCAGTTCTTAATACTGCATGTACGGCAACGTGGTGAACGTTTGGCAGGGCTCGGCGCGGCGTTGTCAAGAAGTCTCCGTGCGGCAGTCTGCCACTGTTCCAGCATGGGCAATTGTCTATCGTGAACCTTGTCTCTCTGAGAAAGACTTCTGTGGCCTCCTTTGAGACCAGGCGGTTGGCGAGTAGCAGGTTGATACATTGTTTCTGGTTTTTTCGGATACAACACCAGTATGAAGCATGTTGCGAAGAGTCTGCTTGCAGTGAATGTGTTGATTCTTGAGGAATGTCATGAATAACCACTTCGGTGTCTCGAAACAGGATGTGGTAGATGAGTAGTCGCACTTCAGCTGGCATGCGGAGGAGGGTTGGAAGGGCCATCGTGACCATGTAGCAGAAATCAATGCGTTTGGACTCTCAGTTGTTGGTGATTGAAGTGGTTAATCGATGTCTAAGTGCACAGGATGAGTCAAGTCCAGTAGGAGAATTATTGCAGGGTGGTCGAGGGAAGGCTCGTTTTTGAGCTTGTCGTAGGGAATTATGCGCTTGCATGGTGAAAGCATCTGCAGTTGCACTGAAGCCAACTATCTGCAGCACTGTGAGTTCAAGCTTTGTCATTGAGTGTCGTCTTCGGCGATTCGCACTGAAACATTGTGAATGATCTATAGATGTTCAGTCAAGGCTGGATCTTCACTAACCAGTTCTTAATAGGCACTTGATTAAGCAAAGCTGACCACATGACCATATATACGTGCACGGCTTGTACCTACCTTGGGCCAGTTTGTTTAATTATGTCTCAGCGCCCAAATGAGAGCTGTCACGCTGCGCTGCACTGGCCGCCAAAAACCTCTAAAGCTAGTTCGGATGGAAAGGCGTGCGCCTTCCTTGGGTGCCCCCATGGCCCATTCCACAACCTACCTCGATGCGCATCTCGAGACGCCAATGATGGCTCGCAATCCCACTGAAGGCTGCAAACGTCCTCGAGCCATTCTAGTTCCCATCTGCTACGGTCGTGTTCCTGGCGTGATGGACAGACACAAGGAACAGAGGATACCGTATGCAATAAAAGGCTGTCATCATTCGGCGACTCATATGTGCACTCGTACTCTGGCTTGGAGGGATCTAAGGCTTGGTTGTTAGCGCGTTTGTGGCCGTGACATCCAGTTTGTAGACGTACAGCGCATTGTGAAATGTCAAAACGGAGATAGCGTCTGTCCCCATGTCACAGTTGCTGTAGCTGCTGTTCTCCGTCGAGCGAGCAGAGAAGTACTGTACGACAGCTGTTTTGGTGGAAATGGTGAATCATAGTTTACTTTCGTTCTT
>Ga0210040_10000121_pt1 | contig 154012 bp, 33 predicted proteins | sample CryGeyCG12114_NA_FD_185462 | JGI IMG/M metagenome (GOLD analysis project Ga0210040, IMG submission 185462) | Groundwater microbial communities from aquifer - Crystal Geyser CG19_WC_8/21/14_NA (SPAdes) (version 2) | ecosystem: Environmental > Aquatic > Deep subsurface > Groundwater | place...
GCCGTACTATAGCTACTAGTTAAGTATATTAACCTCGCTAGTCTTTAGTACCTTATAAATATAATTTATAAATAGGTCTTCGTACGTAATCTTATCGATTAAGGTATCTCTATTAAGTATAATCTCGCGAGGTATTAGTACTTAAGTCGATACTAGCTTATTAAAGGTACCTTATCGCGATAAATAGTATTCTTACTAATACTAGTACACGATTATAATTATATTATCGATCTTTATTTTTTACTAATTACGATTAAAGTATACTTTATAATTATAAGAAGCTAGTAGTATTACTACTACGTATATTATTTTTATCTTATCGCTAAGTCGCTAATAAATATTAAGTTTTTACTAGTAATTTTAGATCGTAATAGTTATCGAGTACTTACTATCGTAGATTTTTTAAAATTCTTTTATCTTATCTTATATAAACCTATAGAGATACTTAATCGTTAATAGCTATTCTTAAATAGAGCTATAATAGCCTTTAATTATAGATAATTATAGGTTTTTAGTCGTAGTATAAAATAGCTAAAAAACGGTTATAAGCTACTTAAATATTACTTAATCGTACGAAGTAAGTACTTTAATCTAGTATATATCGCGATAAATTAAGAAGAAGATTCTTAGTTATAATCTAATTAATATAGCTCGTTTAATAAAAGTATAGTATAATAACTATTTAATATTATTATCTTATAAAGACTATAGTCCTATAAGTTAAGAAAATAAGCTTAGTTTAAATAGTATAAACCTCGAGAGCCTTACTTAATTAGGCTTAGTAAACCTTAACGCTAAGTCTTATTAAGTAGTTAATATCTAAATATAATAGCTATTATAATAATAATAATACTATAGATTTAATAATTTTATATTACTACTACGAATAAACTTACTGTTAATAGCTTAGTTACTCGTTATTATCTTCTTAAATAACTTACTCCTTTATAAATTAATATAAATAGTCTTAATAAAATTATAAAGCTTTCTAATCGCTTCTCTTAATCGCTAAATATCTTAAGTATATTGTATTAACTCTTTACTATATTTAAGTTAAGTATTTAACTAGCTAACGACTTAGTTATAAATACGTTAACGTTAATTTTAAAACTAGATCTCTTACTATAAGGTTAATAATATAGCTAATATAACGAGAATAACGTTCTTCTTAGTACTAGTATATTAGTTTTAATACTTTAAGTATATCTCTTATAGTATTATCGTTAAATTATAAGTTATCGCTTTAAAAGTAACTAAGTCGCTAATTTATCTTAAAATCTAGTATAAGGTTAACGATCTTCTACGATACTTTAATAGTATTATACCTATTTCTTATTCTCTTTAATCTAAGTAAGATAGCTTATTTTTAAAATAAGACCCTATCCTCTATTTTAATTTAACGTATAAAGTGTATAACTACTTTAAATATTATAAAATAGTTTAGCGATAACTATATATTAAAAGAGATATAAATCTTAGACTTAAACTACGCTAGTAGTACTTTAATATTAGCCTTCTTAACGTTAAATACCTCGAATACGCGATAATATAAGGTTTATCTTAATAGCGTTATTTTACTAGTTTATAAGTTTAATAATTATAGTAGACCTTAAAACTTCTCGTTATTAGCTCTTAAAAATAGATCGTAGTTAATTATATATAATCGTAGTAGTTATATCTAGATCTTACGTTTATTAACGATATAAAATAACGTCTTATAAGTACTAACTTTATTATCGTTTACTTTTAAGCTTTACTAATTACTTATAGATATTGTATTCTTTATTACCTTCTTCTTAGCGAAGTTATATACGACTTATATATACCTTTAAGCTATATATACCTCGTTTTTCTTTACTAATATAAAGCGACTATCGTAGCTCTTATAGTAGTAAGGCTAGCTAGCAAGTATACTAGTTCTCTTAGCTAAGACGTACTTCTTATCGAAATTTTACTACTTTAAGATCGTTCGCGATTTATTAATACCTCTAAGGTCTCTACGAAGATATACCTCCTTACGGTACTTTTACTTTACTAGTAGTTTAACGAGACTTATTACGCGTAGGCGCTTCGCGATATTAGCTATTTTAGACGATTATAGTAATAGCTATAAAAAAAAGTAAAGAGTACTTACCGTATATTAAAGAGTAAAGAACGAGTATTCTACGCCTAAATTAGCCTAGTTTAGCTTATAACGAAGCGATAGCGACTTTATAACTACTATCTACTATAGTACGCAGCCTTAGAGGGCTAGTAGTGTATTACTACAGTATACTATAGTATTTAAAGTACATTACTATTAGCTAGCGCTAGTTCAGGGTAAGGAGGTAACCACACCTAAGAAAATATACTCTTACACTCTTATCTGAATTGAGGTCTGCGACTAGATCAGATGAGTAACTGGTCTAATACGCGTTCGAAAGATGCATCAAGGCTGTAGAGCCTGACAATAGGGTCACCACGACGCTGCTCAATTGAATGTGTTGGAGCCAGCCATATGCTGCTCAAACCAGGGCATCATGTCTCGAGCACTCTCAGCGCCCAGACCAAGGTCAAACTCATTGAACATCGTGTCCCAATCCTGAGGTAATAATTCCATATCCTGCCAATCCACCATAGAGAAGTCTGTTGCATCCGGGAACACCGGGTCGAGGTCAGCTGTATATCCACTCGATAGGGGTTGTTTGCCACTATCTTCAGAATATGCGCCCTGCTCATGTGTTGTGGTCGTCAGCGGTTGCATGGCTTGATGTTGCTTTCGTTCTCTGTTGTTGATTGTGCTTGTCCAAACCTCTGCGATCCTCAATAGTCGCGAGAATGCCTTGGAAATAGTGTTCACAGCGCTGCTGGTTTCTTCTGCTATCTCAACAATCCTGGCAACGTCGCGTAATAGTGTTAAGTCTTCTTGACTTCCTGTGGCGATCTGATTTCCGAAGACTGCAAGATATGGCATAAAGGGGATTAAAAACAGTGTCCACTTGGTGAATAACTTGGCGGCGTCCTCCTCGTCATCGCTCGAAACCGCTTTCCATCTGTATAGCAATCCTCTTAGGGCTGCGCGTCCGGCTTCGACGCACAGCGGGTGAAATTGGAGAGGATGGGATTCACCTGTCATCGTCCCATTTGCATTGACTGAGTCTTCCGTTGGCAAAACTCGATATATCAACGTTAGGATTGAGGAAAAACCAATGTCCATGGCAGAGGTCACCTCGCGTGCAATAGCTGGGAAAAGGACGTTGTCTTGAGTGGGTGCTGCTATGAATTTGTCCTTCATCAGCAACAGCTTTGCTGCACATTCGTGCGCTCTGCGGACACGAATCGTCGTCGGCTCCTGCTGAGCCTTCGCGGAAAATAACTGCTTGTAGATGTCATACTGAGTCTCCACAAAATCGATATGTCCGAGGAAGCTAAGCCCCCACTCAAATCTGAAATCCTCAGGATAGGTTGGTCGCTCCGTGGTCACGTCGTAATCTTGAATCGTTGGACTTCGACCAAAACTGAATGCCAGTGACTTGTCCATGCTATAGATAAACCAGAACAGCTTGCGCTTCTGAGACCTCTGTCGGTCGCCATAGCCTGGAGGCAGGCGGTGATAACCCAGATCAATGCTCATTCTAGCGGCAGCAGATATTAGCTGCCAGCCCAGGGATCCTCTGGCGCCTTCCGTGTTCACAGCTGTGGCACATGCGAGCGCATCGACAGCTTGAAAGGAGGATCCGACACAAAGCTTCAAGCTTTTCACAGCTTTATCGATGTTTTTGGAGCAGATGGCTACAGCATCGGAGACTTGGCCTTTTGTCATTTGTAGCTTGTCATAGTGGGATTTGTCCAGATCTCGGAAAAGGTAGTACAGTCCACAGTTCACACTGATCCACGCGAATATAGTGAAGGGTTGAGTTGGAAAGTATAGCTTCTGACAGAGCTCCGTGAATTCCTCCTCGTCTTTGTGAACGAATATAACGAAGTACCACTGCGGCGAGGCCTTCGTAAATGCTAGAAGCCGAAGCACAAGATTCTTTGGAGGTAAGCTGAGACCTGACAGCTCCGGATAGTCCGAGAAGGCACACGAGGTCGATCGAGACGGACCCTGTTCAAATGTAGGAGGATCCGGAGCTCTCGCATCTTTGACCAATTTTTGCACAAAATCATCACCGGTAGTCTGTGTCATGTACCTACCGACAGTCTGCAGGTCTGTAGCTTTAGCTGAAGCGGATGACAATGCTATACCCAAAGCTTCTGTCATTTCCTTCGACTGTGTGTTGAAAGAAGATTGCCCTTCGTAAATCTGCTGGTCAGTAGGCGTCTCGCATTCTTCGTCATGGAATAGCGTAGCCGCTGCAGGTTCGTTTGAGGGCGGCGAACCGACACACCCATCACTTGACTCTCGTCGACTGGATACTGCGTCCTCGCCCTTAAGGGTTTGTAGAGTGCTTGATAAAACTTCAAGCTGACGATTGATAGTGGTCAAGTTCTCCTCGTACCGACCAGAAGGAAGGATACGTTGCCTCTTCCGCGGTCGCTTTTGGACTTCAAGACATTGGACCTTGGCTGCCACACAACTTGAACACGGTTTGGCGCGATTGCACTTGATCTGTCTTCTATAAGCACTGCTAGCACTCTCGCCGCCCTCCGCTACCTGGACGTACCTTTCTGCGAGCACAGTTTTCACAGGCAGCGGCGCGTGGCGTCTTCTCGTTGTCTGGCATCACGGAACTTCTGGTACTAAGGTTTTACACGGTCTGTAGTAACTCGTTTTAGTCTGGTAGAGCTCAAGTTGTGTGTATACTGTGAGAACCACGGATGCTTCAGGTCCCGGAAGCCGAAAATGCTGACGTCATCGATGAGTACATATGGTAGTAGGGATCAGGCCACCAATCGGGCACATTTATCACCTCTATTTTACTCCTCGATCCCGGCGAAGCGAGGCAGCTGCGAACTGGTCGTTCTTGAATGTGCCTTATGTGCTGGCGGCGTAAAATAGTCATGAATTGGCTTCAGTCGCGCACTGAAACACGCAAAATCCTATGCGTTTTACGAGTTGCTACCGAAGGGTCGCTTCGTCAGAACTTGATCAAAGTGGGGTTGCACAATTATTGAATCTGGTCTAGGGACTGCGCCAAACACATGGCGTAGTACCTTCCTTTGAGCCTCTGCAGCTCTTCATGAGTGCCCATCTCTGCGATTCTACCATCTCCAATGACATAAATCACATGTGCATGTCGAATTGTACTCAGTCTATGTGCAACGGCGATGGTTGTCCGACTTGACGCCGCTTCATCGAGCGCTCTCTGTACAATCCGCTCGCTCTGGGTATCCAAGGCAGAAGTTGCCTCATCAAGCAAAAGTAGTCGTGGTTTCCGAATCAGTGCCCTGGCCACTGCAATGCGTTGTCGCTGTCCGCCAGAAAACTGAAGACCTTTCGAGCCACAAGGTGTGTTTAGCCCTTCAGGTAATGACGATACAAATTCAAGAGCATTGGCTTGGTGGCAGGCTTCGTACACTTCCTCATCGGATGGGCTATAGACCAGACCCAGTGCTATGTTTTCGCGAACGGAACCGAGGTACAAAGGGGGTGTTTGCTGAACCAAGGACATACATCGACGGTACAGGGCTGGAGACATGAGAGAGATATCGTCTTCGTTCAATGTGATGCAGCCGGATGTTGGATCGTAGAAGCGTTCCAAAAGCGAGACGATTGTACTTTTGCCACAGCCGGATGGTCCAACAAATGCAGCGTACGTTCCAGGCTTAATATCCAACGAGATACCTCGTAACACTCTGGTAGCTTCCCGTTGTTTGTACCGAAACTCCACATTTTCCAAGCTAATGGACACGTCGTCTCTGGACGGGCCTCTATCTCGGTTTTCCTCGGTCTCGCAGATAGTTGCTTTGACGGTCCTGAGCCAGAGAATGTAATTGGCACTCCATTTCGCCTTGCTGAGGGAGGTGGTGTACGAGAAGAATTGTGCGGCACCCTGACCCCCAAATATTACAGCGATGAGAATGACAAAAAACTGCGTGGAGGTATATTCTCCCTGTACTAGTAACCGAGATCCGTACCAGAAGCCAAGCGCGTTTGCGAGAAATTCGGCTGATTGTGAAAGAGCGTAGGGACCAAGCGTCAGCACCTATTGAACGTTAGCCATCATCCTTGTATGTGCACAATACAGCTTCATGGCTTCATCACTTACTAAATTCCGAATGACCTTGGCCATGATAACGTCAAGTGTCTTGTTGTATTCTCGCAGAATAGAGGTCTCGAGTGTGAGCGAGCTGACGGTCCTGATCGATGCGACTGCCTCCGTGGCCAAGCTAGCGCTGCTTGCGAACTGTTCCTCTATGGAAGCTTCTAGCTTTTGATCGAGCCGAATCCGAAAGTAGCCGCCAGCAACAATGATAGAAAGTCCAGCAAATACCATAGTAAGGCCTAGCTTCCAGCCAAATGCGATCGCTGTGACGCTGCTAGCTATGATGTTGACCGTAACATTCCCAACGAGGCCAAGGTTTGCAGACATCAATTCTTGCACCGCCGACGGAACAGCAGACAATCTGGCGGTTAGAGCCCCAGAAGAGTTCTCTGGGCGATCAAAGAAGTCCTGGTCAAAATAGACTATACGCTCAATCATCTCTCGACGATACCGGTGCGTGAGTGTTTGGCCGATCGTGTTGGTGGCTAACCCAGTGCAGAAGAATCCGAGGAGATTTGCGAGTGCCAATACAAAGAACAGAAGAGCGTAGAAGTTAGCCTGTTCTTGTCCTTCCGAGCCTTGTAGTGTAAAGGCATTGATGAGGCGAGAGAAGAGGATCGCTTGTGCTGGATACGAACCACCAGCTATCAGGCAGGCCAGAGCGATAAAGAAGTACCATACGTATAAGTCTGGGTGCTCCTTGAGCATGATGGCGATGCACTTGGTGAGCGAATAGCCAAGAGTTCCAGCAGGAAGCTGCCCGGCCTTGCGATCTGAAGCCTTCGGCATAAGTCCTGACTCCAATGTTCGAAGTGAGACTGTTGGCTCAAAATTCGCATCTAAGTTGTCTTCATGTACCACCTCGTCGGAATCTCGGTGAAAGTCCTGTCCTCTAGCATCAGCCCCAAGATCTTGCGCACGCACCATAGCCGCATACAGGCCGTCGCGCTCAAGGAGTTCACTATGAGTGCCTTGTTCAACTACCCTGCCGTTTCCCATTACAGCGATATTGTCTGCTGCCATGACTGTTGCGAGTTTGTGGGCAATGACAAGGGTCGTTTTGTCAGCGGACACTCGATCAAGGGCATCTTGAACGACTCTCTCTGCGCGTGGATCCAGCGCACTAGTTGCTTCGTCGAATAACAAGATTTTTGGATCGGAAATGATGCTCCTTGCGATGGAGAGCCTTTGCCGTTGGCCACCACTCAATGAGCCGGCACTCTCGCCAAGCTGTGTGTCGTAGCCATCAGGAAGTTTCTCGATGAATTCATGTGCATAAGCGGCCATACAGGCCTCTTTTACAAGTTGCAGTTGCTCCTTCTCTGGTAAATTGACTTGCTCGCCGATAAAGCCTTTGGCGACATTTTGAAAGACTGTGCCGGTAAAGAGGGTAGGCTCCTGCTGCACCAGTCTGATGTTGCTTCGCAACCAGTTTGTGTTGAAGTCGGCAATGTCGTAGCCGTCAAGAAGAATCTCTCCTGAAGTAGGCTGATACCATCGCTCCAACAAGCCTACTAGAGTTGACTTCCCACAGCCGCTGGGTCCAACGAGAGCTGTAGTCTTACCAGATGGTATAGCCAAATTCAACCCCTGAAGCACTGGCGCCGTGGGTCGCGAAGGATATGCGAAGCGCAAGTTGCGTATTTCGATGTCCCCTGCACAGGCAGTAGGACGTTTGCCTTCGAAAGAGAGGGGGTCAAGCAGAGATGGCTTGTCGATGATGGAGAACAGTTCTGCTGCAGCAGAAGACGCGTTTGTAATGGCCGTCATTGAAAACATAGTAAACATGACGGATGTAGCACCCAGGGTTACGCTGAGAACGACGGTGATGACTGTGCCGATAGCTTCAACCTCCCCACTTTGGAACATTCGATAGCCCTGCCAGAAAGCAAGCGCAGTTCCCGACATGACCAAAAAGGTGCTGCTGGAGAAAAGAACGCCATAAATAAGCGACTTTTTGTTGCCTTCCTTATGGGCTGTTTGCAAGTGTTCATCGTATTGGTCTACGATCTTTTGCTGCGCTCCAAAAGCGCAGATCGTTTTGATAGATCCAATTGCGTCCTGAGCGATTGTAGCTGCGTGAGAATAAATTCGCGTCTGTATAGCACCAGTTATTAGGAACAGGCCGTCTCATTAACGATCGTTAACCACTTACGATACGTGCCTCTATAGGTGCGTCAGTACTAAGACATCCTCCTACCACCAATATCATCGCTGGTACGATACTCATTGTGATTAACGCAAGCTTCCAGTGAACAGCAAGGGCAACAACATATGCGGCGAAGAACAGCGATAACCCCGTGATGAATGCATATAGCTTTTCGGCGATGCCTTGATTGACTCGGTAGCCATCTAGGATTCTCCGTCAGTAACACAAGCAGACTGGTGGAAGGGAAAGCTCGTACTGGTGGTGACCTGCGTCGCGGCAGACCCATTTCCTTCTATGTCGAAATGCGATACCTCCTTCCTAAGCAAACTCTCTAGAAACGCCTTCCGCAAAGAGTTTGTAGTTCTGGCAGCGGCAACACATATGCATAGCGTTGCCACATAACCAATGATGAAGCGGGCAATGAAAAGATACACGAGGTAGAGCACCAGACGATTTATGTTGTCTTGAAACTGCCGCGAGTCACCCTGGCCAACCGCGTAATCGTTGAACGAACTTGTCGTGGAGCCGAAAACCAAGGTCATCAACGGCAGACTAGCGCCAGAAGCAACAGCACCTACCGTTGCAATCGCGTATAACACAAAGTCGAGACGGTCCGCATATTGGAAAATTCGCTATGAGCATGAGGTCAATGCGACAAGCCCGATCGTACGCAGTACTTACAAAGTAGTTGCCCAAACCTCCTTGGCTCTTCTTCTCTGGTGCAGCGTCTTCCTCGGACAACTTGGCATCATACGGTGAGTTTTGCTGAGGCTCCGCTTCGTTTTTAACATTGTCCGTAGCAGACTGCTGTTCATTCAACGGCTTCTCATTAGTGAGAATTCTTCCTGCGGTGGCTGCTTCAGTCGTCAGATCTGTCATGCTGAATTAAGAGATACTACCAGTAGTGGTACAAATCATTTGGGATTCGAAGAATGAAGAGCCTGGCGAGTAGTTTGGCATCCTTCACAGCTCTGCAAGTAACTGGCGTCCATATATGTACTTTACGGAATGCGGGAATTTGTAAGTCCCGAATCTCCGAAGGCGAGATCTGACCAACGATAGACCTGGCATCTCGATGCTGATCGATGCTGAATTGTGCCATCAGGTCCCATGTCTGAAAGTCCATGATCACATCGGAAGAGTTGGGCTGCTTTACAAGCGCTGCAACGAGCTATTCTACTTCATGGACTCACAGACGTGGAAGTTGAGGATTCCCGAAACCCGCCACCGGGCGGAAAGTTAAGCGAGGTCAACCCGCATCTTGATGCCTTGGCCGTCTTCGCGCTTACAAATGTCAGGCATCAACGCTTTACTACCTAACATACACGTGATGTAATGATTCTTACAAGTCGATCGCAATCACTAGCTAGAAGGAGAAGCTGTAGATAAAGCTCTTTTCGTTAGTACTGTATTAGTTGATTCGCTATATAACCTTAACTTGTATATAGAAGGGTATAGCTAGAGTGTCTATTTATTAATGCGAGTAGAGCTACCTTTTTAAATTATACTCTACTAGACTTATAGTAGCCTCTCGGGACCGCTTAGTACCTAACGCCTAACGCTTAAGCTTAGCGTTAGCTTCGCCGTCGTAGATTAGGCTGTTGTAGTAATTTGTATAAGGGGAAAAATTAGATCGGCGCGCCTTAAATATAAGAGGGACTATTATTACAACTACTAATTTCTTTACTTACTATTTACTCGATTTAGCTAATTAAGGCTGCGCTAGCGATTAGTATAGATAATTTACGGTATTAAATCTTATCTTATACTGTTCTTAATACTTATATAACTCTTGCTATTTACACTACTCTTACTACTTATATAGCTCTTACTTCTTAGCCCTCTTTTTCTAGCTATCGCTCTATAATAGTATACTATAGAAGCTCGTACCTCGCCTTTTACGCAATATTTTTACTATAGTAGTTGGTGGTACTATCGCCGCTAGAGGAAGAGGTTAGATAAGTAGCTTAAACTACGATCGGCGTTACCTAAGTATCTCGATATAGGCGATACGACCCGCTAAGTTAGATTCTATCGGAGGCGAAGGGCGACTACGTTAGGACTAGCTACTACTTTAAGAGAAGGAAGATAAGGTAAGAGAAGAAAAGTACTACTAGGCTATAACTATAATACTACGAGTTTACTATACTAAACGGTTAGCCGGCTTTACTATCGACTAATTAAGTAACTAGTAAGTAGTAAGTAGTAATATATACGATTTATCCTTAGATTTAAAGCGTGCTAGCGTAATTTTTTCCTTTATATAAATTACTATAATAGCCTAATCTACGACGGTAAGGCTAGAATTATATAATTAAGCATTAAGCGTTAAGTAGTAGGCGGTCTCAAGACGCTACTAGACTTATATAATATACCTATCTACCTAGTTACTACTAGTGCTCGTAATAATAAATATATCCGCTAGTTAAAGACTCTAAAGAATTAGATTATTTAATAAATTAGGTATTATTTATAGTATCTAGAATATCTTACTACGTTCTAAATCGAGCGTAACTTCGAGGTATATACTATATACTATATACTATATATACTACGTAATAAAATACTAAGTCTCTAATTAGTTAACTTATAGTACGCGATATACGTTCGCGTTCGTCGCGTCGGCCTTCGCTATTATCGTATTAATCTTTACTATCGTTACGTTCGCCTTCGCTTACGCTAATTATTATATATATTTGAATTTAAAAGAGTATAAGCTAGTATATAAAGAAGGCTTACTATCTCGGTTTATTACTTAAATAGAAAGTACTACTTTTTAATAAAGGAGTTCTAGGTAACGCGAAGGTCTATAACTAATAGAGTAAGTAAACCTAAGCTTAAGCGGTACTTTTTATTTTTATAAGGATATACGATTATAAGAGCTAGGATTATTATAAGATAGCTACTAGCTCGTATTTAGCTTCTTAAGCCTTACTTTATAATAAGTCTACCTTTATATCTCTAAGCCTTAGTAATACTATAAACCTATAGTATATTCGCTTTAGTAATTCTATTAGATTAAGCGATTTTAGACTACTATTAAACTAAATTATAGTAAGTATACCTTATAGATACTTTTAAGCTATATTATATTTACTAGAGTTAACCTAAAAGATAGTTTATCAGTTATATATTCTAAATATTAAGTAATACGCGTACGCTATACTTAAAGTAAGCTTATTTTATTTATTATAAGAGCTACTACCTTAGTAATAGTTATAGCGTTAATTAAGAACGATTTAGTACTAATCTTCTAGCGTAGTATACGAAGGTATATTTACTTATACTATAGAGCTATACGAGTAAAGACTAGGTGATCCGATTAGTTTAGTAGAATATAGCGATATATACTAAGAAGAATAGCCGTAACTATAAGGGTATCGTTAATAATAGCGAGGCTAACTTAATCTTAAAGTATCTATATTTAGTAGTCTTTTAGGTAGTTAAATAAACCGTAATAACTAATTAAATATAATATAATAACCTAGATATCTACGATCGAATTAGAAATATTAGAACGAAAGGAATCTAGTATATAGCTAGAGGAGAAACTTATACTAAAAGTTAGAATTATAAAGTAATACTCGAGTAAATAGTTAAGTATAGTATTTATAAATATATAATAATCTACTAGAAAGTATTCCTTAAACGTTAGCGGTCTTACTAAAGATAAGAACGGATCCTTATTATTAGTAAATACTTAGCTTAAAGGGCTTAATAGAATCGATTTAAAGATAGTTAGATCCTACTTTATTTTATAAATAACTAATTTATTTTAGTATCTCTATATTTATAGGCGCCTTTTCTTAGTATACGCTTAACGTATAATATATAAATAAATTAATTTACGAGACTTAGAGAAAGTAGATTTCGTTAGATTTAATATAGTAACGAATTAGAATTAGCGAGCTATCTTTAAAGCTTAACTAGTAAAATCTTATAATAAATATATATATTAGCTAGGTAAGCTATTGATTTATAGATAAGATTAAAGAGGATAGCGGTAAAGAAGAAACTAGGGGGTAGAATTTAAGGCCGAGATTAGATTTATTAAACGTAGTCCCTACTAAGCTATATAATAACCCGATTAGGAGGTACGTAAGATATAGCGGTAGCGCTATCTCTTTAGTATAGTATCTAAGTCGTTTATAATAAACCTTATAAATTCTATTACTTAGGCGCTACCTACGAGCTTAGACTATATTATTTCGTTATTTAAAGACTAAGGACGAGAAAAATAATAATAAGTACTATATAGTAAGGAACTACTACTTTAAGAGTCTTATTAAGTATTTTAAGAAAGGCGGAGCTATTAATACTTATAACGATATACCTCTATATATACGCGACTAATTCTACGCGGACGAAGCTTAGAGGGCGTAAGGTAAACGAAAGAATAGCAATAGCTCTTCTACCTTACCCCTTATTGATATTAACTTACTATCGAGTAGCGCTACCGATAGTAGTATAAGTGCGACGAAGGGTATAGTAGAAAGCCCCGGTACGTCTAAGTACCTCTATACGCTATTCGTCTAGTTTAGGTTAAATTAGATATATATTCTCGCCTAAGCGTGCTTCGACCTCGAGATTAAAAAGGATCTAGTAAACCCTTTAATATATTATCTGCTGATTTTCTTTATCGTTTAAAATACGGTATTACCTACTTAGTAAGGCCCTCCCTACCTCTACTTTCCGGGCTAAGGCTAATTTATAGCGAATGAGTAAATCTTAATTACGTAAGATTCTTAATACCGTCGCTTAACTTCGTATACCGCTATTAATAGTATCCTAATCGTTAATAATTATATTACGTATTCCTCGCCTATTAGAAATAGAGGCGTTCTCTTCGATAATAAGCTATACGCTAGATATTCTACCTTCCTAAAATAACTATTATAAGACCCTTAGCTTTACTTTCTTACTAAGCAACTCCGTAGTCTATCGTATATAGCACCCTATAGCGCTATAGAGATAGTTAAATAAAACTAAGATAGCTTATAAATATAGTGCGACTTTCGTTAACTAAGCTAATATAGAATTATACCGTTATCTTCGTAAATAGTACGAACGATCTTAAAGATCTTTGATCTATCGATATTTATCTTAGTTGCTACTAATAATAACGTTAGAACTAGCTAGTAGTCTTATACTAAACACTTTATAGCCTCGGCTTTATGTATTTATATACGTATCTTAGCTACTCTCTACTATTGCTTAAGCTAGGAAAACGCTGGTTCTACTAGTAGCTTTACTACCGCCTTATATCCGCCTTCTACCGCCTATAATAGTAGTATCCGGCCTCTATTATCTCTCGAACTAGTCTAAATATTAGCTCGTTTTAATAAGAGCTTTACTACGGCTCCGTAGCTACTACTTATAGCTACTAAGGCTGGTATTACGCCCTACGAATCTCTAAGATCTGAATATACACCTTACTTTAGTAACGAGTCTATTGATTATCCTAGTCCGAAGTAGGTAGTAAGATATAAGCCGGTCTATTTAGTTACTACTTAACTGTACCCCTAGTATCGATATATAAGAATTAGAAGAGCCTAGCTGCACGTAGAAACCTTACTCTCTATTAATAATAAACGTAGTACTAATACTACTACTTTAGGAGATACTAGCTAACTGTAAGAACCCTAGTTTCGTACTGTATAGACGTATAGTAGATTAAGCTATAGCCTTACCTTAAAGGTCTTATCGGAGTTACTAAAGCCTAATTTAAATATATTAAATAGGAGGTATATAATATAAGTTATTATAATATCGATCTAAGTATAGAGAAACTAAGCGGACTATTCGCGTTCGAAGAACTTCTATACCGTATAGTGTACTAGGCGAATAGGTTAACTTTCTTCGTCGATAACTATAAGCCCCGAGTAGACGGAAACTATATCTTCCGCTTCGGAAAGATTATCCTCGTCTAGTACGTAGGTGTCCCGTTCGACTGTAAGCGCGTGTTAGAGTTTCTGTTATTATGAGGCGTCGTCCTCTACGTGACTAGTAAGGGTACGAGTGGAACCTCTTATTCTACTTAAGTAAGCTAGGCGAGATGGTATATAGATGAGTCGGGGCAAGGTCTATTATATATAGGTAGGGTTCTAGTATAACTTAGGTTAACTATGGAACTATAGAACTATATATAGGAGTCCTATATCTATATACTCGTAAGTCCTAGTTCCTTAATCAGCTTGATCACCTATAATTAGTGTGATCAGTACTGATCGTACTGATCACTCTTAATTATACTGATTACTACTACTAGCTACGTAACTCTATTATCTTATCTCTACGTACTAGGCTTCCTCGTTTAAGTTACCTATATATATATTAGCTGCATTGTGATACACGGGTAACCCGCTAGCCGTCCGATTATATCTCTTAAATCGTAATATCTATACGATTAGAGGCCTCTTAGCTATAATAGAGCCTATAAGGCTAGATCTTAGGCATCTAGAGTTTGTCTATTAATGCGTTCTATAGCCTTTATATACGCATCGTTATATACGGTAGATCCTAACGGGAGTGTTCTTAAGCGCGTACGTAGGACTTTAGGTGATTTTACTGTAGTTAAGGAGTCTAAATTAAGCTAGGCGAGCAGGAATCTATTATTCGTTAGAATTGCCAACTATCAGATCCCTTAGTATATACTTACATCCCTTTTACTGTGTCGGCGATAGCACTCTTAACTTCCTTTTAGAGAGTGGTATGCGTAGTATAAAGTTCGGCAGTTTATGCATTCGCCGCTCCAAATATTGTCGAACATCCTTATCGCTAGCTCGGATCTCTAACAATTCGTACCCTATCCCTAGCTCCCTAGAGATCTGTAGGATCTTACGTAAAGTCGCGAAAAAGTTAGTATAAAGGGATGCCTGTAAGCTAAGAAGCTTAGAGATAAACTGTTATCGCCCGCCACCAGTGATAGAACACTCATCTAGAGTATCAACTAGTACTGGTAGAGGAGTACATTCCCGAAGTAGGAGAGCTATACTATACCGACTAGAGTGATCAAAAAGGCTTGAATAGACATGTTAATGGGACCTAGAAAGAGAATAGAAGGTGATCCTCAATTCTATAAAGGTGGCTATTTAGAAGTCTTAAGCTTCTATATACGGTGGATGCCCACTTTTAGTTGCAAATCCTAGAGCGGACTGCCACGAGAAAGCATGGTTTGTAACTGCACGTATGCCTTGGGATATCGAGAAGAACAACGGCTGAAGACGTCTTGACCTGTAATTAGCGACTTCCGCGAATGCTAGAATCGCTATGATGATGTCTGCGACACGCCATGTTGCCAGCTGAAACCATGGACAATAATAAGACCTTCGTGTAACGATGTGAGAAATCGTACTGGTTAGCCCATACAGCACATAGTAGAATATTGTCGGTAGCTGGATAGTCCAAAGTATGGCCAAGACCTTGAAGTTCCAGACAGAGTCTGGCAGCGACATGATCAATCAGTCTTCGGGCCTTTCCACAGACTAAATGTCGTTAGAATCAAGAGAATCGATGGGCGATATATTCGTCGTGACTCGAGTAACATTATGAAGAGGAAGACAGGCGGCCTTGCCGATTTTATGCCTGAAGCTTCAGGCCAGACGCGCCTGCAAATCGACGAACCTTTAGAAGATATGGTGAGCGAGGAGCACCAGGAGTGCTGTCTTTTCAAGAAAACCCCAAGAGTACTTGCATCACCACCAACAGTTCTGCTAAGAGGTGAAGGAATTCCGCGGTCAACAACACTGCGCATCTTCGCTTTTCATGATATTACAGATCTGAGGAGATCAGGGAGGCTAATGCTGGCGAGTACTCAAGTAAACATTTGGTCCCAAGGAGGCAGATAATTGGGTCTGGTGTTGCGGTTGCTATTTACATCAGCTTGAGAGCTGCTTGTCGTGCCAGTGTCAGTAGCTGTGTTATTACTCGCGGTCGTGTTACTACCTGCAATTTAATTGAGGAAAACATCTCGAAGACTATCATCTTTCCACCGTGCTCGATACTGTTGTCTAGCGGTGTAGTACTTGCTTGACGATCTTTGATGCCAACGAGGTCATGAATCTGGATGTATAGCAATCTATCTTCGTCGTTCTCATCCTATTGACAGTGTTGCCATAGGAATTTGGCTGGCTTTCATTCTAACCTCCCACTGCCTGACGAATATGTTGGGTGGCCGGACCCAAAGCATGTGCTCAGATCAGTGGTCTACGTGACTCGAGCATGACGTAGTGACGTCATTCATAGTCTTCCTTCAAGCTCGTTGAGGATTCGCATGATGTACAGGCATCAAATGCCGCTAACGAAGCTCCCTGAGCTCCTAAAGAGGAAGCTTGTGTACTCGTTGACACATGTAGGGCTTTCTATTGGCTCCCTCAAGAGCTGGCGGTCGTTGGCATGCAAGTGAACATTGCGGATCCGAGCCCCGACCGCCTTGGAATATATCCTGCCCCTCAGTTCGTTGCATCAAATACACGCTATAGCGAAGTAGTCACTTAGTGGTCAAGCACGTGGACTTCCAGCTTGCTGGCGATTCGTACTTGCTGCCAGGTACACGTCGAGCAGTTCCACTTGCGGCATGCATCTGCATGACCGACTCGTTGATCGACGGGCAAGCCCTACCAGGCTCTGTAAGCCCGGGACAACCATGCAGCTGGCAAAAGAAAATGCCAGGTTTCACTAGCTACAAAGTCGAAGTCCGGCGCAATCTTCGAGCTTGTTTCTGACTTCATTGTGCTGTTTCAGGTGAGCTGCTGCGACCATGAAGTTCCAAAGTGCTGCCATCCTCTTGCTCGTGGCTGCAGTGTCTGCGAAATGGACAAACAACCTCAACTATCGTTCTCCTTCCGAGCATCATCCCTTCATGGGAATTGCAATCCATAAGGTCGTTCGTCGCTCGAATTATGCCACACCTTTCAATGCGAGCCAGTTGAACTTTACTCACGGCGTTGCTAGTGGTGACCCGTACCCGGACTCTGTAGTGCTAGTACGACAAGTCATAGCACGTCCTCCATAACATCGCTAACGAAAGAAGTGGACACGATGCTCGCCCATGTACGACGATGACAGGAGTAATGGTAAGCGCACAGAGTAAATTCGGTGAACAAGTGCTGACACATTACTAGTCACTGTCAGTGGGACAGTGCCTCTATTCAACCATGACACAAATGAATATGTTTCTGTCTCTACAGCTCCAGTTTGTGTAGACTGGCAGGTGTCAGCGTCGCCGAACATGACCAGCCCTGTCAGTTCTGGTCGGGCATATACCAGCTCCGATATCGACTATACCGTTAAGGTAGGCAGGAGCGCATTGTCTTGGAAGCCAACTAATAACAACAGGTCGAAGCAACCAAGTTGCAGCCATTCACGCAGTACTACTACCGGTTCGGCGTCTGTGACTCCACCAGTTACAGTCCGGTCGGACGAACGAAGACCACCCCAACCGCCGACGATGACACCGCAGCTGTCAATCTAGCCGTCTTTTCCTGCTCGAACTACAACTTCGGCTTCTTTAACGCCTTTGGGAACCCTTCGAGAAAGAACTCCGTGGACTACGTACTCCACCTCGGAGACTTCATCTACGAGTATGCTGAAGGCGCCTATGGCTGGGGTTGGTCCATTGGCCGTATTCCGCAACCGAACGCTGAGATCAGGACGCTCTACGACTATCGTAAGCGACATGCTACGTATCGAGCCGATTTAGACTCAATCGAATCATTCCAGAACTTCGCATGGATTCCGGTCTGGGACGATCAGTGCGTTGTATTCACCCTGAAACTGGTGCCCAACTAATACTTGTCAGTGAGGTCGGCGACAACACCTACCGTGACGGCATGGCAGATCAGAACAACACTGAGGACAGTTTCGTCCAGTATGGCATCGAATATAATGGTGAATATATCTCTTTTGACCAGCGAAAGATGAACGCTGTTCGAGCAGTAAGTGGTGACGTGGCCCTGTCGCAAACATCCGAAGTCAATATCGAAGCTGACATTTGACAACTAGTACTTCGAATGGATGCCAATTCGACAGGTCGAGATGGACGACAACCTCCGAATCTGGCGAAGTTTCAGCATGGGAACTCTCTTCGATCTGATGATGCTGGACACCAGGTAAGCTTCTGATATGCAATCTCCCGATTTTCTTGTGTGCCGATAAGAGCCTAGACTGATAGGTGGCGCAGAAACTATGACCGTTCGATCACCGATCTATATTGGAACACCGACTACATCCACCAGATCTCGGACGACGCAGGTCGGAGCATGATGGGCAGCAGACAAGAGAATTGGTTATATGGTCAGCTTACCGCTTCTCAGCAGAGAGGCGCGACCTGGCGTCTTATTGGCAGTCAGACCATCTTCTCGCGCCAGAACCTGTCACTTTTCCTCGGTGATACTGATCCACTTAACTATGATGCTTGGGACGGCTACCAGTCGAACAGGAATAGGACATTTCAGCATCTTTACGAGAACAATATCTCGAATAACATCGTTATGGCTGGCGACTCACACGCGTCCTGGGTCTCGGATCTCATCTGGCTCGATGAGCATCCATACAATGAGTCGACTGGTGCTGGATCCATCGGTGTCGAGTTCGCTGGTACCGCTGTCAGCTCTCCTTCTCCCTTCGGACAAAACGTTAGTCATATCACCGCGGACAATTACTCCAGTTGGCTAGTACACGCCAACAGGGAACTACAATGGCAGGACGTCTACTTCAGAGGATACTACGAACTGGCCATCTCTAAAGAGAAGGTCGATGCCAAGTACTTCGGGATCCCATCGATTGTCCAGCGGCTGCCTTACGAGATCAGTGTCGCGAACTTCACGGTTATGGCGGGCGCCAATGCCTTGCAGAGACCTGTCGGGGGAGGTGTTGTCGAATCTGGAGCATTGAAGAATGGTCTCACGAGGATGACGAACATTACCAACAACACGCTTACCGGACAATATATCGTTACTGATCTAGAGACTTTCGGGTACGATCAGGGTCCGGACGGCAATTGACATAGGACTGGCACGGGCGACGGACGAGTACAGCTAGTGAGCCGGGTGTACCTGCTCCTGCGAGCTCTGCGTAGGATGCTGCTGAGACTGCTCCTGCAGGTATTGTGGTGGGACTGGTCGTTTTGTGGTGCTGTTGGTCCGTACTCAATATGCAAGGCGTAATTGTTGATACTTCATTGGCCAGCCGGAGGGAGAAAGACACCCTATGCTATGCTTGTCTTAGAGAAACACACGCTTACGCGGACGCGTTATGGCCGCGTGAGCTCATGCCACATTCGCACGACTAGTGGGTGTGCATGTAAAAGCTGAGGGTGAGCAGAAGCGGCTCCTGTCTAGGCCTAAAACGGCAACAGAACTGGATGCAAAATATGACCTATAATAGATCGATAATCACTATACTAATAGGGCCTAACCGATCCGATAATAGTATAATTATTCTTACTATAAGGCATATTCGAGGGGTGCTGAGACTTATACAGTTAGGTTGATAGCAAGCTAGAGACAATAAGCGTCTTCGTTCTAATTTCTAACGTCTCTTAACTGTACTAACTTATACTTCTTCTTTTCTTATATAGGCTTAGCGTAGACTAACGCGATTATATATGACTTTTCGTTAATCTAAATCTCGCTTACGATTTAGTATTACGAGGCTATACTCGTTATAATAAGCTAGCGCTTATATATATTATAGTAGGTAGTCTTCTACTAAAGCGGCTAAGTATATAACTTATTTATCCTCTCGTTAATAAATCTATTATATATTATTATTAAAAGTACTTATATATTTATATACTTCTTTATAGCGCTTTAACTTCTAGTTAAAGAAAGATTCTATCGTATTATTACTATATCTCGAGTATAAGTATCGAGCTTAGATACGTCTCCTATTAATATCGCTACTACTATAATACGTGCCCTTACGATATATAATTAGGGAGTAGAGAAAGTCTAGTATTCGTTAAACCGAATAAGGTCGCGCTAAGGGTACGAGATTCTATTAAGCTGCACGTAACTTATTACTCCTAGGGTCTACGGATCGTAATAAGTATTAGCGTCGTTATTAGGTAATATCCTAAACGATAAAATATTCTTAAAGCGAAGTATCGCTAGTAGCGAGCTCGGTAAGTATCGACTATAACCGCGATAGATCGATATATATATACTCTAGTATATCGATTAGTAGCTTAGCGAGTGTATATCTTAAAGACGTATATTATCGAGGGACAACTCGAGTATATAATAGATTACCGAAAGCGTAGTACGCCCGCGATATCGAGATAATCACGAATTAGTTCGCTCTTAACTATTTTACTAGCTAGAATAACGACTTGGTTGTATATTATAAGAAAGGATATAGTATATAGTTTTTAAAGCACGATCGTTTCCGCATATAGTGTAACGACTATAATGTAAATCTAATCTATTTAGGTAAGCCTAGTTGTAGTAAGACTATATTAATCGCTAGTATTATCTAGTAACTACACCGAGTATACGAATACGAGCTAGCAGTAGCGATAGTATACTTCTACTTCGATTCTACCCGCTATACTGAGTAAAGTTATCGATATATACTAGCTACCCTAATTCGATAGCTATTTTAGGAAAGGTCGTCCGTCCTAAAGGCTATAGGTAAGGTCTACCTACGATACTATAAACGTTATATACGACTATCGGTCGACGAGTTAAGATCACTACTTCGATCTCTTATTTAGGAGTATAGCAGAGTTTTTATGCTTGTCGACGCCCTAGATGAATACAGTAACATCGATCGAAGTCGAGACCTCTTGCTAGAAGTAGTAAAGTGCATCGAATGGACTATACAACATAGTGGAAAGAGAAAGAGAGTAGGGGATGGGCAAGTGAGGGCAGAAAAAGCAACGTAGAGTAGTAGGTAGGTATCGCTTGCTCATAACGCGTAGGAATGACGAGTGGAGATGACGAGTGGAAGTGACAACATATTTCTCACAAGAGCTTATACTATTTTAGATAGCCAAGGTTTGGTCGGCCGACTGAAGTGTTCTACCTAGTTAGTTTCTCGGACGAACATTGGTCCAAAACCTTGTCCAGCAGGTTGACCAGGCGCAAAGCTTTTGTTTGACAAAACGCCGAGCGGTGTCCCATCTAGCTCTCCGCTGGTTGGGTCTTTGCTCAGAGCAACCAGTCCATTATCGCCGTTCATGTTGGCGACAAACAATATATCCTCATCTCACGAGGAGACACTCTCGGTTTCGTTTCTAGTCAATCGGTTGGAAACGTAGATGCCGATTGTGCAATGAGTAGCTCACCAGCTCTTGCCGAAAGGCGGGTCCGAAGGTCGAAACCGCCTGGACGTGCTTTAAAGTCAGGTGAGTCGCGTCGTCAGTACACGAGGCTGAAAACAGGTGGATCGTGCTGCTAATCTCGCAGACCACCGCATAGTGGGTCGCCTGTCTGCCGCCATCTAACTGTAAGAAGCCGCCATGACGAGGTCCGCAACCGGGATCCGTTGCTACCACGTTGATGATGTCGTACTGATCTGATGCCGCGTCGAGAATGTGGATCATATCACCACCAAGGTCGTTCACCACCACAAACTTGCCCGTAGGGTCAACCACGGCCTGGTGGGCACGAAGCCGAGTCTGTACGTTCACGTCCGGACCATGTGAGCCGCCAGGGATGGCGGTCTTGAGAGGCCGGATCGTGCCATCGGCGGCAGAAATGTCCCAGATGTCGACTGCACCCTTGCTATACGAAGAGCCAATCAGACGCTGCTTGTCCTGTATAAAGGTCAAGCGAACGACGCCTGGAGTGCCTTTAAACAAGATGGGCTCACCGGTTAGAGCACCAGCGGCGGGATCGTATATGAAAAGACGAATCTCGTTACTGTTCTCGTCGAAGCTTATGAATGCTAAGGTCCGGTGTTGTGCATTTAGCGGTAAGGGATCCTAAATGCCGACTATGATTGTGTGCCGTAGTAGCTGAGATAGCCGTGTCGTAATTGGTACGCAGATGGGCTAATGCTGTGCTAACTGAAAGAGTAAATAAAAGTTGCACATACAGCGTCCTGACTAAGATGCTCATTTGTTGCTTAATGCGAATTCTAGAGGATGTTGACATCGTTTTTAGTCCTAGGGTACGAACCATGTACAACGTGAGTAGTAATCTATATATTGAGGTCTAACCAATCAGCGTAAGGGCTTTTTGTCTGTTTTTACCATTGCACCCGACCGGCCCTTAAGGTTCGGTGGTTGATCAGCAAGTGCTGGTCGAGGCCACGAGAAAATGTGGTTGCTCACGTCGACCGGCGGGTATATTAAGGTACCTTTCGCCAATACTTAACTGTGCTTACAAGGTTGGTAGAATCTGTAAAGAGGCTACCACGTGTACTTCTGGCCCTCGCCGGATTGCTTTCTGGTTCGTTGCTCGTTCTAGCTAAGCCCGTAGTAGTCGTAGTTAGTCGGATAATAGGGTATTATAGTGTCCTATCGACCGATGACCTAAGCTGCTATAGTGTTAACGTGGGCTAGATAGTCGTAGTCGAAGAATCCTAGAGCCTAGTTCTTCGAAGGATATAAGAATTTTATACCTAGTTCTTTTATCTCTGCTAGAACACCGTAGAATAGTAAAGGATAGAAGCTAGTAATAGGTTAAACTATAAATATCTTAATGTGTTTAGAAATAGTTAAAAAGACCTTTCCGTTCTATAATCGATAAAAGAAGATTTTAGAATTATAAGAAGCTTAGTCGTACTAGAATTTAGTAGAGAGTAACGCTGTATAGTTATTAAAGACGAGTGTAGTTAAGGAAGTAGTACTTGATAAGATCGGTTGTTCTACGAACGTTTTCGTAAGTATAGCTACTATTATTAAAGATAACTATTTAATTACTCGGCTAACCTTTTACTAAATACGATAGCGGTGTCTACTCTAGTATACAGCTCTAGGATATAAAGCTAATAAAAAGTAGCGTTAATAAACGGTACTTTAGTATACGCTTATATATAGATACTTAGATATTCGAAGCGGTTAAAATAGCTAGAAGGAAGGGGCGGTCTTTCTATCGTAAGAGCGGCGGTAGATAGAGTTTTAGTTTAATAGTTTTCGTATCGTTGTAATCTAGCCGGTCGGATAAGTTGCTTAGGAGTATAGGAGGTAAAGGAGGTTTAAGGCGAGTCTAGGATCGAAAGTTACTAGCGATCTTATTACTAACCTAGCTAGTAGTACCTTATTCTATAGTAGCGATAGCTATTTTCTCTTCCCTTATAATTATCGCGTAAACCTATAGTAGAGGCGTTCTACTACCTTTATCTACTATATTAAACGCTAAGTATATTGCTATTTTTATCTTTTATATCGGCCTTATGATCTACTCGTACTAGTAGAAGCTCTACTACTCTTATAACTCTAATTTTAGCTACTTAAGATAAAGAGCCTCTATCTTCTTTATCTTTATATTTACTTTAGTACTTATATAGGTAGATTAGATTTATTCTTAGTAGCTGTTTAGAGACGTATTACCTCGCTCTAATAAGGGATAGATACCTTAACGATTTTCGATCTATTATATTATATAGTACCCTACGATATTCTCTAGTATTAATTTAAGATACTCGTTTATAAGGAAGCGTAGAACCGAGAAAACTAAAATATTATATTATAGCTCTTTACCTCGTTTCTCGTAGTAGGCGGCGAGGATTATTTAGTAGCTTTTATACCGAGTAGCTCGACCTTTTAGATTTTGTATTATAGGTAGGGATTCGAAGAGCGGGTGTTCTACGAGAGTAATATATAGTATATAAGTCCTATCGAGTCTTACTAAGTCTTATCGAACTATATCTATAAACGAACGAGGTATTTATAAACCCTAGTATTAATGTATTTAGAAGTACTTTTATTATTAAATAGTCTACGTACTATATTTAAGTCTTATCGTACGAGTCTCTTTTTATTTACTCTCGTAAATATCTAACCTCGAACCTTATCGAAGTTAAAGCCTTAAATACTATATATAACTTAAGTTAACCGTTACTACTACTATAAAACTCGCTATAATAATATAGTATCTACGGAGGGTTCTTACTCTTCTTACTAGCTTAGTAGTAGCGCGGCTAGGTATTACGAACGATATAATTATTTTAAGGTCCGTAGTATATATTTATTCTTAAAACGGTATATCTCTTATAGTAAAAAGTATAACTATAGATCTCGATAGCTATAAGCTACTTATCGGCGGCGTAGGTTAACTTAGAGGAATCGACTTTAATGATACGGTATTTACGCCTTAAGAGAACGCTTAAGTTAAGAAGCTAGGTAAAGCCGCTAGCTAAATAACCTTTAAGGAGCCGAACCTACTATATATTATAGACGAGAATAGTAACGAGGTTCGCCTCTTTATATATAACTCAGAAGTCGATACCTTAATTAAGGAGCCTTAGCCGTTCTAAGGTACTCTTAGTATCGTCTACTTAGCTTTTACCTAAAACTAGAAGCGCTTTATCGCTTCGTTATACGAGAAGAGCGTAGTTAATATTTAAAATAGTTTAGCCGCTAATAGTACCCTTTAACTCTTTAAGACTATTATACTTACTAGTATACTTAGGTTAAATACCGTAGTATAGACTCGATAATAAAAAGGTATAGATAATATAAGGTATAAAACTATTAAACTAGAAACCTTAATAGCCTCTAAGCTCGTAAGTTAAGAAGCCTTAATAGTTAGTACTTATCGAAAGTACTAAGCTAAGTCGAGTATAATTAAGCTAGATCGAGTCTAACTCTTATAGACTAGCTTTAATAGGGTTATTAGCTTATAGTTCTCTATCTTAAAGTAAGTTAAAACCCTAGACTATCTTTAATCGTAAATACCTAGAGCTAAGTTAGCTCTCTTAGTATATAGTATAGAAGGTTAAGAGTATATACTCTAGCGCTACTACTATAATACGAGTACTAATAGAGCTTTAGTAAAATATCTTATAGATAAATAGGTCGACTTATACTTTCTATACTAGCGGTTCTTTAGCTATCTTAGTAGGTCGAAGAAGTTAAGAAACTCTAGAAGTCGTTTATCTTAACTTAAGCTACCTATATATCTAATATCGAGCACGCCTAAAACGGCTGCTAATATAGTAGAAAGGTAAAACTTTAACTTATAATAATCGTTTATAAGCGTAACTATATAAATTAAGATATATAAAGTCGAGTATAAATAAGGTAAAGAGGACTATAAGATATATTACTTTACTAGCTATTTATATTTCTTATTAATAAATTTTCTTAGTTTACTATATATAGTATAAGCTTTAGGAGTAGTAATCTCTTTAGCTTCTACGTACTAATATAAAGTAGCTACTTACTCTTACTAATCTCGCTCTTTATATATTAGTTAACTTATTAACTAAGCGAAGCTATACCGTTTAAGAGAAAATAGAAAGAAGATAAAGAAGATACTATCGTTATTATTATTTTTATTACTTTATTTACTATTATTATCGCTAGCTTTAAGAATAGCTTTAATCCGTTTAAATAGAATACGTTAGGGTAAATTTAAAGTATAATAGTAACTAAACTATATCCTTATAATATAACTTATACTTTATTAATCGTTTTTACTCTACTTAAAGATATATTTATAAGATTAGCGAGCTTACTACTTTATAAGTACTTACTAGCTATAAGCGATAAGCTTACGAGCTAGAATAGCGCTTCTTCTCGTTAGTATTTATTCTTTAGAATATTCGTCTACTTCCTACTCTTATCTATATAGCTATATTTAAGGTATTACCGAAAATAATTTACTTAATAGAACTTCTTCGTTATATTATACTCCCTAAGCTTATAGATATTAGTTAGATACTCGATCCTTTCTTTTTAGTTTAAAGAGCGATCGAAGAACTCTTTATTATAGAATTTATAAATAACGGCTACTAGATTTTAAGGATTTAAGACTATCGCTAGGTAAAAGGTAGCCTAATATATACGACCATAATTATTTACGAAGATAAAGAGAGTTTTAGTATTATCTTACCTTATTCTTATTCTTAAAACGATTATTATAGTATATATATATATATATATATTACTTCTTATTCTTATAAGTCCTAGTATACTATTAGAGTAGCTATAAGTAAGGTAAATCGTACGTACCTTAGTTGCTCTTCGCTATTAAATTTTCTTAGCTTTTTCGAATAGTATATATATCTCTAATAGTTACCGGTGCGTAACGGCTTAGTAAGAAGGTTCGCTTATATCGAGATCTTATTAGTAAATAATATATTTAACGAGGTAGGTAAATAGTAGTTATTACTTAACGTACTAAAGGATAAAAAGCTTACCTTAAAGGGCTAATTCGCCGCTATAGCCTATAAATTAGGTCTACTTTATAGCCTTCTTAGAAGTTCTTATCTCTTCTTATAGCTTACTTAGTAAGATAGTAATAAGGCTCTTCTTTTAATATTATAATATACTATTAATCGAAGTTTATTATTTATAAAGCGGTATTTATTACTTATAGAGTAAGCTAAATCGTAGCTTTTACGTTTTAAGCGCGTTTTATTATTCTCTAGGCTATATATCGATCTAGTTCGAGGCTTCGTAGTTAATTTAGAGTTAATACTATAGAGTATACTTTCGAAGATAAAAGTCCGCGGATTTATATTATATTCGCGCTAACTAAACCTATTAGTAGATAATATAGCTAATAAAGGACTTATCGTATATTTATTTTATAAGGAAGATTTCTAAATAGGCTATATTTAAAGGTTCGAATCTTTTATCTAAATTAAGAGCTTCGACGATTAGTCTTTTAAATCTAACTTAGAATAACTAGGCGAATACGACTTATCGATTTTTAAAAGTAAATACTTATCGTAGGTATATATTAATAGGCTATAGTTTTACTATACTAATAGATTTTTATTATAAAGTTTATTTATCGTTATTAGTATTATAGAATATAGATAATATAGTAAATAACGTTAAAATATAAATAAGTTAAATAAAGGGTCTCTTACCTTTAATTTATACTTAATAATAAAGGCGATCTCTCTTTAAAGCGCTAAAGGGATATCTTTTATTCGTACGCTTAATATAGTTATATTACTTTCTATGCGACTAGATTCGAAAGAGGTCTAAGAATTAGAATATAACGAACGACGCTAATAGGATTATAATATAAGAGGTAGAAGAGCTATTAACGACCTATAAAAGATATTCGTACTCCTCTTTTATTATAATTTTTAAATTTTCCTTCTCGAACTTCTTATAATAGAGGTAGTATTCGCGTACTAGGCGGGAAGTAGTAAGTACTATAGCCGCTAATCGCGTTACGAAATACTAGCCTTCGCTTATACTTTAAAGTTTAGATCTTTCTTAAGGATACCGGTTATTTACGAGTACTAGTGCGTTAATATTAAGGCTCTTAGAGCTAGTAAGGTCTAATATCTCTAAGCTAAATAATAATATAGAGAGAAGTAGACGTAAGTATAGATAAATAATAAATGATATAGGCTATATATTTTATAGGTATTATAATATAGTATTACGCTTAAGGAACTATATATAAGTAATACTTATATATATAAAAGAGAGCTTCTTTCATTTATTATAAGCTATATATCTAATTAGCGTTAACGATTAGGGTCTTTAAGTACTAATTAGTACCTACTAGTATTACCTTATTAGGCTAAGAGTTCGAGTATCTTTAGAGTAAGTATATATATAATACTTAAGTATAGCTTAGTATCGTTTATAGAGCCTTAAGATAGTAGAGATACTAAACTTAAACGCTTAAGTTTAGTATTCTCGTTCTAGTATACGATTAAAGCTCCTTAGTATATATATAACGATCGGCTTAAGATAAAATAAGATAAGTTTTTATCTTTATCTTAGATAATAAACGCGCGAAGCTCTAAGTAGATCGATCGTATCTTAGCTAAGATCCGTTAGTAGCTTAATAAGAATAAGTAGTTATTAAAACTTATTTAATTTACTAGTTAACGAAGGATAGGTAAAGGTAGATAGTCTTTATAGTAGAAGCGATATTACTTTTTCTTTTACTAGAACCTAATATTATATTAGTAGTATAGCAATCTATAAGTTCTACTCTTTTATTCTTAGTCGAATATATAGTACTAGTCGATTAAATAATACGATACTCTTTTACTACTTATTAATACTATAATAAGAATAAATAGTTTTATTTATACTCGTAGCGGCTATTACTAGGGTTTAAATAACTAGTTTTTATAGTCTTCTTAAGCTATATAAGTTATCTTACTTATACGTTACGAGCTATCTCTTTTACCTATTCGCCTTTAGTTAAATCTTATCTACTTAGATTACTACTATCGCCGATATAGACTATAATAAAGAAGATAGCGAGAACGGCGATACTTCGACTATAGTTAGGCTTAAAGTCGTTGCTTCGTACTTAAGCGCGCTAGAGTAAATAGAGCACCGTATAGTCTAGGCTTAGTACTAGTAGTAAGAGCGACGCGCTCGTAAAGATAGCTACGTTATATAAGAACGAGCGATCTAAGATCGAAGATTCTAACGACTTATAGATATACGAGGTTACTAAAACTCGCGTATCACTCGACTTTAATAGAGGAAGAATAAAACCTTTTACTATTACTACCGAGTAATAAACGATCTTGAGAACGTAGGTAGTATACCTTACCTACTAAGTATAAACGGTATAGCGTTTAGGACCGCTAAGCCTACTAAAGATATATAAGTATCTAGTAAGGCTAAAGCTAATAGTAAATAAATCTAATTTATATATAATAAGTGCGTAGAATTCTTTAATAAAGAGACTAAAATCGAGTTATCGGTACTTTTATAGGATAGACTCTCTTTATATACTTATTTATTATATCGAAAAGGATATAATCTTAACGTACTTAGTTCTTTAGTATCGCTTCTCTAATACTTCGAACGATATCCTTATTAATAGGTCTCGTTACGTTTAGAAATAATAGAGTAATTTATAGTAGGTACTTTCTTCTAGTTTTAAAATAGGAAAATATAGTAATAGATAGTGTATATTCGTAGGTATTAATAGGAATAAACTATAAGCGACTATAAGTCTACCTTACTAAGGCTACTAATATCGCTACTACGAATATTACGCTACTAGACTATATCTCGTTATTTTATATATTACCTACCTTATACAAACGCGGAGGGCCGTATCTACTCTAGAAAAAGCTAGGCGCTATTAGCGCTATAGCCTACTAAGGTTATAGTAGGAGTCCTAAGGATATATTCGCTATACTCGACTAGTACTACCTATTATAAGACTAACGTACGATTACTTTATTTAACGTAGTTAAGTCTTTAATATAATAGATAGTCGAGCTAATAAAGTAATATACGTAGTATAATTATCGTAGGAATACGATCTTTCTAGTAGTTAATAGTAAGAATAGCGATTATACGATACGAGTCTTTTAGGGCCTATTAGCTATAGCCCTACTTATTTAAATCTAAACGCTATATATATAAAGTACTTAATATCGACTATTAAGTTCTATATAGACTCGTTACCGCCGAGAAGATTATCTACTATATATCTTAGAGTAATCTTTTTAATCGAGTCTACTTTAAATCTTTAAGCTAATACGATCGAGCTTAGTTATCTTCGACTCCGCCGATCGATTAAAGACGCTAGAACGTAGCTCGATATAAAATAATTAGACGTTAAGCTCGATATTCTATAAGCGTTTTTATACCGTAGCTACTTAGTTCTTCTTCTTCTTCGTTAGGTCTCGGTCGAAGTAATCTCTTTTTTAATTTTATATCGCTCGCTAATACTCTACTACTTTATTATTATTTAGAACTATAATCGAGTCTATATTATAAACTTTAAGGTAGTTATACGACTTTAGATACTTATACACCTAAGTAAGGATCGAGTTAATATTATAAACCTATATCTTAACGACTATTACGAGAACGTAGTTATATCGATCTTTTTTAGCGGTAAATTCTTTTAATATTATAATATTAATATTAGCCGTAGTTATTATTATATAGCCGTACGTATTAACTAGCTTTTCGGCGTAAGAGCGAGTACTATAATTAAGAACTCGAACGTAGATAATCGTTATAGTCGATAGTATAACGAAGATAAGCGCCTTTATTTCGTCTTTTAATAGAGTCTCTAGTATATTTAACTAGTTCTTATCGTTCTTCTCGGTAATATTATAAGGCGAAGAACTCGTATTATTTAAAAGAAGCTCTCTTAGCCGATCTTATAACTCTATAATTACGTCTTTTTAACTCGTAAGGGAATCTATAATCGCTATTATACTTACTATACTCTTTATAATAAGTCTAGGGTCTATTTTCGTAAAGACCTAAGCTTTTAACTTACCTAGCGTTATACTAATCTATACGCGATATAAAGAAAGATTAGAGTAGCCTTATACCTAATAGAGTACCTACAGTTAAGTATAATAAGTCTCCGCGTTTTCGATAAAAAAGCTTAGTACTACTAAAGTATATAGTTATCGCGATTAAGAATCAGTATACAATATAAATATAATTATATACCTCCGTAGCCTAGTTAGTTAGCCCGTTTCTTAACCTTCCGTTTAATACTAATATTACCTTACTAATAATCTATATACTAGCCCTATACCTCAAAAACCGCTCTAACCCGATTAGAAAGTAACTTAACTAGTACCCTTAAGTGTTTTGCTACTATAAGATTCTAACTATACAATACCGCCTATATAAATTTAGCTCTATCCTCTTAAGATCCCCCTCTATCTAGTAAATAATAATAATTTTTTTAGAGTTTACTTTTTAGGAGTGGCTAGGCCTGTTTAATATAGTTAAGATCCGGCGAATTTAGGGGGATCTAGACCTACGTGATATTATACTCCTTCAGCTACGTACGGCTGATTTTTACTTTCTAAATAGGCGCGTTGTCCTAGAGGAGGTAGAATCCGTTAGCTAGTAGATCCGAGAGTATATCCTCTATCGCCTAGATATAGGACTGAGCGGAATAGCCGTTCTTTTTTACCTCCGAGTCTCGCTTTATTATAACGATAGAGCCGTGCCCCTCTCGATAAACGGAAGCTTAGGTCATTATCGTAAGATCCTTCTCTTTCTTTATAGGACGGATCAAATCTCGTCGTAGCTTCTCCTAGCTAAATCGCCACAACTATATTCGTTTTGCTTCGGACCCTCTTTCTACCGAAGCCTAATCTATTAAGATAACCTTTTTCTACTAGCGTTTCGTTTAATTTAAATAGGCGACGGCCTATTTATAGCGAGCGCGGGCCATCGCCATCGTAAGGAGAGGCCGCTCGCACTATCTCTAGTACCCGAGATTGCGCGAGCGGATAATCTTAAGGAAGGTCCGATTTAAGAGGTCTAACCCCGTAGCCTTACGAATTTCGGAGTAAGTTGCGAAGGGATAGCGACGAACGTACGTATAAATATACTATACGTCCCGGTCTATATATTTCTTAGGTCTCCCGGCTCTAGGGACCGACTCTTAGCCGATACGAACGTTCGCCGTATTAAGGGTATACCTTACGGTTAATTCTATTATCTTCTTTAACTTAATAGCGCCTATTGCCTTCTTCTTAATATCCTTATAATTAATAGGCTTTATCGATCTTAAATAGGCTAGATTTATACTTACGACGTAGTAAAAAGGAGAATAAAGTAAAGAATTTCGTATCGATAAATAGTATTTATTTATATTAAGATATAAGAGAGTACTATCGCTAAACTATACTAGGTTATTTTAATAACGCCTTTCTATTTAAAAGACTAGGTAAGAGTATAAGAGTTACTTCTAGGTGTATAACTATCTTATACGATAGTAGTATATAAGAGTAGAACTTACTCTATTATAGTATTAACCTCTGGAAACCTTATACGTAGCGCTAAATATATTCGTATACGTTAAGCTTACTTCTATAACTAAACGACGTAAGAGTACGCTATAAGCTAGTACCTATAGAGTATACGAAATAACTTAGCTCGTATCTAGGTATATTACCTAAGCTTTTACGTACTATTATCGCTATTTAAGGTTAGAGTCCTTAGAGGATCTTATAGATTTTATAATAAATAGATACTATCGGAAGATAATAGAATAATAGATTTATCTAAACGCTTTAGTAAAGGTATATACGCGTTATATTCGACTTACGAATAGTATTAGACCCTTAGATAGTATACTTATCTTATAATAAACTAGGTTAGTTATAATAGTCGCGTCAATAATTAATTACGAATAAAGTAAGTTCTAGTACTACTCTATATACTACCTTTATATACGTAGTTAGTACTCTTACGTAGAGTACGCCGCTTCGCATACGATTAATTAAGTAAGACTAATATAAAAGAAGAGAAATAGCGTTTAGTATACTAGTAGCGTTTATATTAGAGCTACGAAGATACCTACTACTAGTAAGCTATAAAGGATAACGAGATAGGTATATAATATAAATAGCTTTTAATATTCAACTAGTAAAATACCTACTATAAGGGCTAAGCTTTATAAGTAGTTAGTCTTACGGTTAAATACTACGTTAAGATATTACTAACCTAGGTAGTAGTTTTTAAATAAAGTACCGCGTATAGAAGAAATAAGAGCCTATAATCGTTAGGTTTAGTAGATAAACCGTATTAATACGATATATAGAGTAGTATTAGACTAGTTAAGCTTAAAAGTAGATACTATAGCCGAAGATTATTTAAGAGATTAGAGGATTTCTTACGAAATACTTAAGGAATACTATATATTTAGGCGATAGTATTAACGAGACTATAGCTAATAAGAACGCTAACGACGACCGTAGTAGCTATAGAAGAATTAGATATCTTAGTATAAGCACGAAAAGAGCGGTAAAAGAAAGTAAGAGAAGGTAAGAGAAGGTAAGGTTACTTACTTATAGAAGTAGAGCGCTCTCGTTAGTTTAATAAATATATCCTCTTAAGCTACTTATCTTCTTAGACGGCTTACGTTAAAAGCCTCGTTTTCTCTATTAACGCCTAGGCTCGTTAGTTAGGCTTTAATCTTAGAGAGATTATATAAAGAGCTTATATTACAAGCGAAATAAAATAATAAAACCGGACGTAAAACTTACTCTTAGAAGTAGGAGATAATATATAAATCAAGGTTCTTAGTCTAACGTATAGTAGTAATAGTTTATACCTTAGTTAAGAACCTCGACTTCTATTCGAAATCGAACTTAAATTATATCGTATTACTCTAGGATATATTATAAAGCCGGTTTAAATAACTAAGAAAATACGTATTATACTTAACTCGCGACTAAAGGTTACTTAATAGTTTATCCTTATACACTAACTACGCTAAGGCGCGGGCTTCTTTTTACTTAAGCTCTACTTATCTATAAGGTAAATAAGTAGATCTTTCGTTATTAGTCGATCTCTATTTTCGTTTATTAACTTCCTTTCCTTTTACTTATACTATAATAGGTACGATATATAGCTTTAAGATATATTCGTTTATTTAAGAAACTCTAAAGTAGGTAAGATATTATAGTTTTAAGCTAGTTCCGAAGACGAGTACTCTATTATAGCTAATAGTAGAGCTAACTCTCTCTAGTTCGCGAAGGTTCTAGATCGTACTCTTACGAGCTTATACTCTCTTAAGCTTTAAGACTAACTCTATATATAATTTAAAGTAGATAAGACCTAGAAAAGTAGAATAATTAAGAGTCTATTATCGTACCTAAATAGCCGGAGTACGAAGTTACTAGACTCGTTCGCTATTATAGTATATCTATCGAGACGTAAAAGTAACGTATAATCGCTTAGTAATAATACACCCTCTTATTTCTCGTAGGAGTCGATTTTTACTTTAGTATTATCCTCTTTAAAGCTCTATCTTAGCGTAAATAAGTAATCTATAACTATAGTATCCCGTCTTTAACGTTATAGTAAAGTAGTTTTATTACCGAGTAGTAGTTATACTATAAGGTAAAAGAGGATCTCTTAGATACTAACGTTAGAAAATAAAAATAATCGTTATTATATTTACTTATAGGTATTATATATATAGTTTAGCTATATACTCGTTATAACTATTATTATACTAATTCTAGTAAGTCCGAAGGCGAGAGTTAGATTTTATCTAAACGGATTAGAGCTATTCTTAAAATCGGCGATAATAATAGTAAATTAAGTAATGAAAATAGTAATAACGATAGTGCCTCCTTTACCTCCTCTTTTATCTCCTTTTAGACGGTATAGCTTCGCTTAGTTAATAAGTTAAATAATATATAAAGAGCGAGATTAGTAAGAGCAAGTGGCTGCTTTATATTAGTGCGTAGGAGTTAAAGGGACTACAACTTCTAATATCGAGAGATCTTCAAACCCGTTTAGCTGCAGTCTATATCTGCTGTTGAGCGACTTGATTCATACTCTAGTCTGGTTGCTTCATCCATAGTCTTCTATTGAGACCCACGATCTGTCAGAAACATGGAAAGCAGCGGCTCCCACGCATGATGTTAGCTTGCATCTTGGGGAAGCGGTAAGCCGCTTAGCGTCTGTTGGACTCAGTTCCGGTGTGCACACGAATCTGCTCGACTCGGCCAGGCTGGTATTGTCATGTGCTCCGAAGTACGGCGAGTTGTGCAGTCGTATCATGAAATGAATTTTTGACTTGCCACCGCCTTCAGCCACTTTCAGACTACGATATTGGTCGATTTATCCTGCCTCCCGAGGTATTGGCTGAGGTTGTGGGACATGCATTCACGGAGGGTATCGGCTATGGTGTGATACACCAGTCTTGTCAGGGGCAAGCAGACACTGCGGGTCTGGCCACGATGCGGTTAGTATGACTCATGAACCCATTGGACGTTCAAGGTGACTATTGCCTAACTAGGCTTAGTGCGTAGACTGCTAGGGATAGCAAGGAATGTTTTCGGGAGACAACAGCCCCAGCAGACCTAGCAGGGCATATGAAAGATAGATACCTCTCTAGTTCTAGCCACACTCCTTAAGTACTCTTCGTGACTAATGGCTAAGTTACGTACACTATATCCAGTTCCAGCCTAGCCCTAGTATAGAGGTACTTCATACCTTACTATAGTTAAATCAACTGTATACGTCGTCCCTATAATTAAGTCCAAAGGGTGCCTGTATTACATAGTTTCCATGCTGTCACTCTTTAGCAAGAGTAAAGCTGGGTCAGACAGCATTACCCACAGAGGTAAGGATGCTTCTTATATGCTCATGGGCAGGATCTGTATCAAGTAGAATAACCAACGTTTTGGTTCGCTTTTGTTGTCAATAAACGCCACCTTGTCATGGATTTCTGTCGGCGGCAAACGGTTATGCTCCCTCCTGAGTGAGAGTAGTGACTAGGGCCACCCTTACCGATGTTATTTTCAGGTAGGCGTAGTTCGTGGGTGACCAATTGGCACCGCTAAGATAGCGTGCTGTGTGTCGCAGGCGGTGAGAGTCAATAAAGTCGATACAAGACTTGTTCTAAAGCAGGGCGCAATGCGTAGATTGATATTTGATGCATTATTATGATGGTTGACGCTTCGATCGACGTTCCGACTTCCTGTCTGGCATCGAATATCGTACCCGAGTGTTCGAGAATATGTCACATATCGGTAGGACTCTTCATGCTCGGATGCCCCTGAGATCTTGCAATCTAAATTGGGGGAATCGCCGCCGTCCGGCAAAGGTACTACAAGCTCGACACTCCGAAGCTGTACGGTCTTTATACTAATGCCCTGGGTCCAAGGAATGTAGTGCATCGTGGAGACTTAAAATCAGGACGAGGACTCGGGCTATGGCTTCGCAGAAAGTCGATAAACCGATGCGAGACGCCAAGGAAAATATTACCATTGATAATAAAATCCTTGGCGCTCTGAGCTTGCGAGGTGGCTGGAGTATTAGGAAGAGGTTTCTCTTTTCTGAATCATTGTTGAGCGGCCTTGCTTATCCACTCTCATCTATAATGCCAACCGCGAAGCATGCTACAAGCACTGTATTGGTGCGAGCTATTGACAAGCTCAACACAAGCCCGCTTCAGGTTGTCGTACCTCTTCTGATCGAAAAAGCTCCAGGACTATGCTGTAGAATATTGCAGTTGATGCAGTCGCAGTGAGTGTCACGATGGGCAACTCTCGACGAGTACGGTGAGCTTGCTGTGCATGACGGGTGCCACACGCCCCTTGCACCACACTCTGCCGCTACCTCAAAGCCCTTCCTTATGCCTGACTTCGTCTTTCCGTAGCTTTGGCAGACCTTACCATTTTAAAGCTATCCTGCAACTAAGCGCTTCGAGTGGAACGCTTATACTCAGTCCATTCCTGCGCCATGTCTCCCGGTACGGCAGCTCTTTAACCTAGCTTTACAGGGCACGTAGCTACAACACAAGATGCCCTCATTCTCTTTGAGGCTTGCCTGCAAGGATATCTGTCCCCTGTTAGCCGGCGTCCTCTCGACAGTAAAAGGAGTACTTTAATTAGAAGTGGGTCGGTTTTTATCTATAAGGAGAATACCTCCGGTATTAAGAGATAGACGGACGGAGTGGTCTAGAGTCCTTCCCGTATTCTAGATAGTTTTCTAGTGTATCGAGAGCTCGATAAGCCGTTTCCTTCGGGCGAGAAGAAGCGAGCGATTAAGAAGAGGAAACGGAGGGCTAGTATAGTTAGTAGATAGCGTCCTGCTTCTAGGTAATTCCCTAGGGATAATATATCTTCGAAGTGGTTTAGTTAATAGAGCAATGATAGGCTATATATTATAGATATAGAGCGATAGCTAGTCGGTAGCCTCGTTAGTTCCTATAGCTTTAAAGCCTATAGATTAGTTAAGAAGACTATAAGTATCACTATGTAGAAGGTAATATACTACCTAGTATCGTACTATAACGTTGAAGATATAATAGCTAAGAACTTATAGACCCCTTCTCGAACGGTGATCCTATAATATATTCGACTACGTCCGCAACTGTTATTAAAGCAAAGCTTTCGATCTCCTATAGAGAGTAGGGAAGACGTTAATAAGCCGACTCGTTAAGCTTTATCTCTTAACGTACACAAAAGACAACCTTATACGTACTATCCCTTATAGCTGTATCCCCCTACCTTAGGTAAACTGCCTATTATACCTTAGTATCCAGGCTCTATTCCTCTCGAGGTCCCTTATACTTCGTAAACGATTTTGTACACAGGTTAAATAGGCTAGGATCGATTCGACTCCGATTAGGACAATAACTACTTCTATTTAAAGAGTATTGCGTTAGTGTCGGCAGGCTCTATCCCGTTGTAGTTGCCGGAAGGAATGGACTAATCTATATATTCGCTATATCCTATAGGACCGTCTACCTCAACTTTCCGGCCTATACTATGGGTTTGAGCATCTACAGCACCGATCTACCCCGAGTGTACGAGGTAAGATCGCAGTAGTCATCTCCGCCATTAAGTACTAGGCACCGAGGCCAACAAGCAGTCCGCCGTTCGTAGCTGCGATCTAATTAGCCTCTCTCGTCTTATGGATCTGAACTTATTCCGTAAAGCTTGAATTACTATGGACCAGATCCACTTTTCTCAAACAATGCCGTGTTCATTGAGGAGTGATATTAGCTTTGCGTGTTACTGTCCTGGCAAAAGCTAGATTATAACGTTGTTCTTTACGGTACTATGATTTCAGGTGGTCAATGGAATCATGGTTGAATGGTCGAAAATATCGCCTTCCGTCTAACCGTTTGTAGTAGAGCTCTTGTAGTAAGCTTAGTGACTCCAGTCTTCCACGTTAATAACAAAAATGCTTTTGCTAAAGGTGACACCGCAATTGCACCTGTCTGTATGTCATGAGAATCATGGCCGGAAGGCCTAAAGTGCCTCAAGGGCCAGTGTAGGCTGGGCAGGCATGACGCCACATCTGTGCTCGAAGCAGCGACTCGGCCTTTATGCTGAAATAGGAACCATTCGTTGTGGCACAGCAAAGAAAGAGCACAAAGTAGACGCCATAGGCAAAGTCAAAGACCCTGCTCAGCGTTCACTATATTTGCAGACTTTACCGACCGAGATCCAAGCCAGCTGTAATGAAGAAGTGCTTGTTGTGTGCGAGCGAAGAACGGTTCAGGTGGGAGCGCTGAACAAAACGCCGTACTTCAATCCCCACTTCAGGATTACTTGGTGCGGTAGAGATTTCCAGTGTATATCCACGTGACTTGCTCCAAGCACCATGGCGCACGTCACGGGTAGGAGCTTCCGAGTCCAGCTTAGAGTTGGGTCCTAGTACGCTATATGTTGATGTTCTCACGGGTACGTATTTTTTTTTTTCTTCAAGCAAACACGTGCCTGGTTTTAGGGAGCGATGTGCTGGAAAGGAGATAGAAAATTGCCGGCGAGCCGGGCACACCAGTGGCCGACAAATACCTCAGTACCTGGTGGGAGGTGTTTGTCATATTAGCATGACGGCCATCGAAACGGTCGCGGTGATGATGAAACACACTAGTATACACTACGAGTCGGGCTGCAAAGCTCGTAGACACTGCTACTACCAAAATAGGTAGCAGAGTGTATGCGTGTCATACTACTTATTTTAGTTCTAGCAACCTGCTTATCTAGAACAAAACCGTAGGTGTATAGGACGAATAGCAAAGTCTATTACTAAGTAATAAGGCTAAAAGCTAATCTACGAGCTAATATACAAGCTCGCAAACTGGCGTTTCCTATAAGAATAGATCAGTATTCGATAAGATCGCACTAGAAACGGGGATAAATACTAGCTTATAGGGGGTACTCCTGCTATCCTTATAAAGTTGTGGAAAATTTAGCTACAGGGTCCTGTGGTAGTAGGGATAATTCTGCTTGTCTTGTAGCGAGGAGTTGTTTCCTCGAAACTAACGCTCTTTGAGCGGCGTAGGCAATAATCGTGCTGTCGTGTTTTCTATAAGTGAGTTCCTACTCGAAATGCTATAGATTAGTGCTTTCTAAGCTTATTAACGATATAAGAGTATCTACTATTCTTGTTAAAGAAGGGAAAGAAAGGCGTATAGTCTCGCTAGGACGGTAGAGTACTCTAAACGTACTCGTACTGCTTGCGCTCGCGAAGAACCGTCGGCCTTATCGACGAGTATACAGCCTCTGTTTTAGGTAATATTCCCGGGGAGAGGCCGCCTCTTAAAAGTAAGAAGATCCCTCGCCTATAGGTTAGTAGAGCATTTTATCGATAAGAATACTATCTTAGTTATAAGTCGAATAGAATAAGCTCGACTTAATCTAACGAGGTAGATCTACGGATGCCTACTCTATAAAAAAAGATTCTTATTAGAATGTTTTTTAGAGGAAATAGGTTTTATAATCTACAATAAAGACTATATAAGAAGAAAAGAAAAAGAGTAAGTTATACTTTCTCTACCTAGGGCAATATGTTATTAATAAAAAGTTGCTATATTACCCTCCTCTTAGCACTAAGGATGGCTAAATAAATCTCGAAGGAGATCTACCCTAAATACTATACTCTTAGAATCAATAACAATCGGATTTGGTAGACTAGCATTTTGTTCGCTGTGATAGATGTGGTTCTAACCTTATAGTGCAGCTCTTTCTACGCTCGGATTAAGATCCATTAAAAACATGATGCGAAGCATTTCCTGCTAATCTTCTACAACTCCTTGGTTATCAGGCGAGTCGCTATATTTTCGGATTATCACCTCTCTGACTCTTTCGATAGCATTATCACGCTCATAAGTCACATAAAATGCTATGGCAGCAGCATCGTCATCTTGTAAAGCATGTTCAACATTCTGATACTCCTCTGGCCTTGCGTGTTGGATGACTTCTGGTTCTTCAGCAGCCAAATGCTTCTTGATAAATTCGGTGCTGAATCTTAAATTGCTTCTCCATCGGTACGCACCGTCACTCAAACTCTGCGGCCAGTAACGTCGACAATAGTGAATGACTTGGTCTTGCCGACATGTAGAATCTTGTCCTTCCTCTATCGTTTCAATCCCATCCAGAATTTGACCAATTGTTAAATGCGTTGGAGGTAGCACTATGACATTGTTTCCCAAATCGTGTGCACTGCTTTGGCCTTCTCCAATTGAGACGCTCCTGAGCGTCGGGATACATCCATTGTTGAGAAGCAAGGCCAGAACGCAAAGAGAGTAGCTATTCGTTCTTTGGAGTATTTCTTGTAAGTTGAGACACCTCTGGAATTTGCAGATGTTGGAAAGAACGGATAACCGATCTGAGACTATTGTGTTATCACACCGTTCGATTTCGATGAACGTACGGCACCAAAGAGGTTTCCTCCAGAATGACTGGTCCGCAGAGTGCCAGATTTCATCCCTCCCGAGGTTATGCGAGATAATCGTTACAGCTTGAAAGCCAAGCATATCTGTCAACGTTGTAGCAACCTCCGCTATGGCTGCTGCAATATCATGATCTTCTGGTCCGAGAAGGTTTGACCATCGCGTAATGCCTTTGTAGAGGTCAGTTAAAGAGACCACAATTTCACCTGGTAGGTCCCTGATCTCCCAGTAGGAAGTTAGTCCGGGATCATGTGGAATGAGTAGTTTCATGTGCTGTGCTGATTTTTTCTCCTGTAATGTCCATGTTCTCGAGAACCATCGATCACGGCTAGTGGACCGTAGGTGGCGAGCCATCCTACGTATGGCTGTTGGCTTGATCACGATTGGGGATTTACTTGAGAGAGCAGATATACGTCTGCAAGCCAATCTTGAGAAGTGAATAATGTGGTCAACAGACCTATTGTATGTCTGCTTTGCGAGAAAATCTCATGCATACATCGTATGTAGTATTCCTTATCAGCTGGATCGTCCTGCTCGATACACTCTTGGTCGATCCAGATGTACGGGATTCTTTTGCTTTGGGCGTAGCGTACCGCCCGGAAGAGCACTGATCTTGGACATCTTGGCTTCCGTGTCTCTTCTGTAGTAACCATGAGAAATTGCTGAGGCAACTTGTTATCCTCCAAGGACCTGGAGGACTCCCAGCAGTATGAGACTGCTAGATAGTTCCTTTCTCCAGGATGATCATTTGGTCCTGAAATGTAAAGACGTGTTGGAGAATCAGGGTTGTTGCATGTGTAAGAAGATATCAATCGGAGTCTCCGAGACGCTTGAGACTGCGCTTCGACTATTTCGAATGTTTCACGCTGAATGTCACCGAGTTTGAGGAGGACTGTAAACAGACCGCCAGGAATGGGACCCCTGTCTGGTGGTGGGGCGTCCAAGTTAAAGCTGATATCATCTAGTGCAAGGTCAACGTCCCGTAGCATTTGGTTTGGCACGAAAGCCTCGCTGAGCAACTGAGATTCAAGTAGTAGCACAACTAAGCAAAGAGTTGACTGCGTGACTTCATGAGTAATGCTCGCATCAAGATTGTGCCGTATTCATGATCAACTATATAGAACTCAGTAATATATATAAGTATAAAACGCCGCTAATAGTACGAGAAGTAAAAGCGATCTTAGATTATATTATAATAATCTATAACCTCTTTAATATAAACCTTCGTAAACGATACGATACTAGTTTTTATATTATAACGTTCGACTTATTAGTTAATATATTTTGTAGTATACCGATATAAGAAGTTTTATAAGCGATTTATTTACTACTTAAAGACTTAAGACTAGTTATTATTTTAAAGACGTTAGTCTTATAGCTAGTATATAATAGTTTATCGTATATACTTCGCGTACTTAACTTAATATTTAATACTCTTATATTTATCTATAATAAAGAAGAGTAATAAAGAAAAAAGCTTAGCTACTAGAAGTTATAAATCTCGCTTTAACTATAAGCTAAAACGTTAGTTAAGTTAAACGATTTTAAGAAAGTACGTAGTATTATTTATAATTATCGACTAATATACGATTAAAAGATTAGTATAAAGCGTAAGTATAATAGCGAATATTATTAAGTATACGTTTAGAAATAGAGTAATAAGAAAAAGCTAGAGATTAAGCTTTTCTCGAAAAGTAATCGTAACTCTACTTACGATTATATTATAATTATATTAACCATATAATAATACTTAGAGCTAAATAAGATATAATATAAATTATAAATATACGATATTCTAGTCGATAAGCTAGTTGTATAAAACGATAATACTAATAATATTATACTATTTTATAAAATTCGCTACTATATTACTCGCGAAGATCGTTATTTAAAGTATACTAAAGACTTATTTTTAGACTTTAACGAATATCTTATAGTTATCTTTTACGATATTCTACTTTAAAATAAGCGTAAGTATGTTAATAAGACCTATAATTAGCGATAATATTACCTTTACGAGCTTATATAATCTATCGCTAAGCGAGTAGCGATTAGTAAGTAAATTATAATAGACTTTTTTATTACTAATAACGAATACCGCTTTACTTATTAAATAGCCTTCGCTTTATTACGAAACTAAAAGAGACTAGTATTAAAGGCTTATTAAGATCCTTATTTTAATATTAATAACGCGATAGTACGGTATATAAAGCTAAAAAAGAACTATATTTCTAGCTTAAAAGACTTAATCGACCTTATTATTATTAAAGGTTAATATAACTTATTAATCGTAGTAAGTTTTAGTCTTAAGCGAGAATTATAAACGACCTTATTTCTTATTTATTAAAAAGTAAAGGCTAAAGATTATAACTAAGAAGTAATTATATACTTTTATATTATAAAATAAGTATCGCTATCGTTAATTACTATCGCTAATATTCGATTCTTAAATACGTATAATCGACTATTATAAATACTATTCTCTCTTTAAAATAAAAGATTACGTATTATTATTAAGCTAAAAGATAAGGCTTTATTTATATATCTATTCTCGTAAGCTATTATAGTAGAAGTTATTAAAGTTAAGTTTAATCGTTTAACTAATATATAATATAATACTCTTTAGTTCTTTTATATTATTAAGATCTATTACGATCGTAGCCTTTAAGAGGTCGTTAACTTTATTAAGTACTAAAAGATAGCGTAAACGAGTTATAAAGCGCTATAAAACGATTTTAAAGGAATTAATTAATATTTATAGTTATTTAGACTAGGTTATAATCGTTTAGACTATAAGAATAAAGTAGCTACTTTATCTTAAGCTAATAAGGTATATAACTTAGTATTACTATTTAACTATAATTAAAGTATTTAAAACGGCTTTACGATAAGTATAAAGCGATAAGCTAGCGCTTTATTAATTATAACTAGTATTCTTAAGAAACTAAGATAAGTAAGTACTAAGCTAAAGGTCTTAAACGATATAAGCGTATAATAGTACGCTAATCTCTACTTAATTAAGACCTCTAATAGTTAAATGAATAATAAAAGCTTATAGCTTTAAGTAGTACTAAATACTTAATAGAAGAATACTTAAAGTATTATATCTCTTAGTAAGAAGAAGAGTTAGCTCTTATATTATCTTAGTACTATTCTCTTATAAAGTACTTAAAAAGAATTACTATTAGTAGAAAGTCGTATTATTATTATATAACTTATTATCTTATACTAGCTAAACGTTATTTATAATAAAGATTAATTCTAATTAAACGTTTTAGTATAATCGAACTAGATATAAATTAAAAGTAAAGTATATTAATAACTCTACTTTATTCTTATTAAACCTTAAGTAAAAGGTATTCTTACTATAATAGTTAGCTTTATACTTTTTACGTTAAAGTAATATTATCGTATACTTAATGCGTATTTATTAAATAAAATTAACTTTATAATATAAAACGCTATAGTAAGCGTATATTCTTAGAAAATCGAGCTTAATAACTTACTAGCGATAAAAGCGTTAAACTATATAATTATTAACTATAAGAGGTATTTAACTACTATCTAAGTAAGCTACTCGTAATAACTAAAACGTAATATAATATAAGAATAAAAGAATAAATAAATAGTATATCGTAGGTTAAGAACTAGTTAATAAAGACTTAGTAAATAAAAGTTAGTTAAAAAGGCTATTATTCTATTTAATAATAATATAATAACGGAATCTATTTTTATATTAAGTCTAATAACGTAATAGTTATTAAGGCTAATAAATAAAGCGTAGTTTTCTTTTATTAAATATAATATACTTAAGTAATATTTAAGATTAGCTTTAAACTATTATAATCGCGTTAAACGTATATATAGGTTAAGCGAGAATAAATAACGATACTAAAAACGCTTCGTAGCGTATTTTAGTATAGATAAAGTAGGTAAGATACTTTATAATTTAGCGTTATTCTTATTATATTTTCCTTAGATGTTATAGCTAAATATAAAACCTAATAATTAATTTTACTTTACGTATTATATAAGCTTTATTAATACTTATTTATTCTTCTATTTCGTTATATAATATAATAAGACTATTCTTACTTTAGTTATATATAATACGGCTTCTTTTATATATTTTAACGTATTATAGCTATATTATAGCTATTAATTTAGATTAATATAATATAAAAAAGTACTTCGCTTTATTTATCTTAGTTAATATAAGCTATTCTCTATTAAATAAATAATACTACTAAGATAGTTTATTATAAGTTTTAAAATTATAGATTTAAATAATACTATTCTAAGCTAATTAAATAAATCTTAATATTTTAAAGACTTTTATAAAAAGTTCTTACTAGTTATAGTTAAGTTTAAAATAAAGATTTAATATAAAGTACCTTAAAAACTCGTAGGTATTATATATTATATACGCTCTTTATTAGCCTTATACGCTATTATAGTAATTAAAGAAGTATAAGGTTATTAAGAACTAGAATTATACCTTATTAGATAATCTAAAATAGTTTTAGAGTTAAATAAATTTTTACTTTATTTTCGTTTTTTAACTTTATTTTATAGTTATTTTTTAGTTTATAATTATTTTAATTAGTTATATATCTTTATCTTTAGCCTTTATAATAGCGAGTACTTTAGCTTTAAGTTATTTTATAAACTATACTCGGATTAAACTTTATTATAGATAGTACTTATAAAGGCTATATAGTACTACGTTATAGTTATTTATTATTTAGACTTAATTTTTAAGTTATTCTTTTTAACGTTCTTCTAAATATTATAATTATATAAGTAGATCTTTTCGATTAGCTTTTATTCGACTTATATAACGGTAGTATTAAGTCTTAACGATATAGCGTCTATAGATATCTTTACTATTAAGCTTATTATAAAGCTAAAGAAATAGAGTATTATAAATAATATCTTATTTCTATAGCTTAATAATTCTTTTAGTAGTAAGGTAAATATAATATATATAGCCTTACTACTATTATAATATTAAAAACTATATAGTATTATACTCTATAACGTTTTCGCGATTAAGAATAAAATATATAACTAGTATATCGCTATAGCGATATATACTTACTATCTTTATACTAGCGATTCGTTTACTATTATTATAATTAAAAAGAATAGTTTTAATTTATTAAAACCTTAAATAATATATTATAAGTAAAATAAACTAAGCTCTATAAAGGTTATAAGTACTATAATACTTTATAGGTAAAATAGTTTATAAAATATATACTAGATTATATAAATAGTTATTTTATCTAAAAAGTCCTTGCTACTTAGTGCTAATTAGAGCGTATAATCGGCTAGTCTCTCGCGACTTATAGCCTAGCGGCTAAGTAATACTTTCGAGTAGATAGTTAGTAAGGGATAATCGTAGATAGCTTTAGCTACGATTAGTAGCTCGAATATAATATATAATCTAGTAGTAGCTTCTTCTAGTAGAAATATAAGTTTTAGTATCTAATTATAGTAATACGGCTTTAATTAATAGAATAAGAGAATAGTACTTTTATAAACTACGATTCTACGTAATCGTATATCCTCGCTTACTTTAGCCTACTTTAGCTTACTTTAGCTTACTCTTAACTTACTATAACGTACCCTTAGCTTACTTAATTAAGTAAGCTAAAGCGATAGTAGCTTACTTACTAATTTAAAACGAGAATATTCGTCGTAAGAATTTAAACGATTATCTATAAGTATTATAATCTATATCGTATACGTACTTTAACTTATATTATATATATACTTTATCTATTATCGTATACGTACGTTATCTTATATCGTATATATACTACCTTACGTCGTACGCGTACTCTAACTTATACGCGTACTTTAGCTTATAACGTACGCGTACGTTAATATACGTCGTACGCGTACTTTACTAGTAACTTACGTCGTACGCGTACGTTAACTTATATCGTACGCGTACGTTAATCTATATTATATACGTACTCTAATTTACGTTAAGCGCGCGTACTCTAACTTATACTATATACGCGTACTATAACTTATATCGATTACGTACTTTAACTTATATCGTACGTATACTACGACTTATATCGCGTCGTATACGTACTTTACCTAATATCGTATACGTATATTACCTTATATTATATATATACTTTATCTTACGTTATATACGCGTACTCTAGCTTATATCGTATACGTAATTTAACTTATACGTACTTTAATTATATTATATACGTACTATAGCTTATACTTATACTCTATACATACTATATCTTACGTAGTATATATACTCTTACTTACGATCTCGATTTCGTTCGTAATTATTATACTAATATAACTTATAGCGTATAGCTAGCCTTACTAAGAAGTAAGGAAGATAGAATCTTAATTTATTATATTACGTATTTATATCGTAGCTATACTTCTAGTCCTTACTATATTAATAAATAGCGAGCTTTCTTAATAGATTAAAAAAAGCTAAGCGAAGTTATTTAACGCCTACTACTACTATAAAACTTAAACTAATAGTATATTGCTCTTATTATATATACGTTAAATTAGCCTCTTTATACGTTAAACTATAAGTAAATAGAGTTATTAGGCGCTAATTTTAGCTTATATCGTCTTAAGTACGTTTTAAGCTTATCTTAGTTAAGTCGATTATATATTTCTTTTATTATAGTATACGTTAATCGATAACTTCTTATAATAGTAATTAAGCTTTTATACTAGTTAGCTTTAGCCGTTTAATTCTCTATCTACGCGTATATTTAAGTATAGGTATAACGAGTTAAAGAAACGGATTTTTAAGTCGATTTTACTATATATAAGATATTTATTATAGTTACTACGATTAATTACTTAAATTCTCTACTTTCTTTACTAAAATATATAATCTTTAAATATAAATACTAACTTAACTCTTAATCTTTATAAAGAATACTAAAAGATTAGTTAAAAATATACTACTTCTTTTTTTACTAGTACTTCGTTTATTATATATAATCTAATATCTTTTAAACGATAAGCGAGAGGAAGTTAATAATCCTAAGATTTACTCTTAAAGGTACTAATTAAGTAGGTAGTTATATATAATTAGAATTATTACCGTATTATTATAAGAATTAAAGAAAACTTTTACGTAATAAATTAAAGAGTATCTCTAAATTAAAAGATTTATTATATAAAACTTTTTTATTTAACGATTTAAATAAACCTATAAAGAGATTTAAATATTATATATTTTAGTAAGAAAAGTAAAGAATTTAAGTAATTAATCGTAGTAACTATATATACTTATAGTACTAGCTAAGAGCCTTAGAAGTTTTTTTAAAAAAATAATAAGTTTTTACGAAATTATATTAGTATAGTATTAATATAGTATTAATTCGCTAATACGTACTTAGTACGTATCGTATATTATATAAGAATCGAATAATTAGTACTATACTAGTATATATACTAGTAGCGTATTAGTATATACTTAATACGCTATTAGTACGCTATTAAGTTTTAGATAATAGGTAAAGAAGTATCGCGAAGGAATAGTTAAGTCTTTAAGCTTTATATAAGTACTCTATCGTATTCTATACGACCTTCTCTTTCTTTTATACTAAGTAGCTTAAGTACTTTCTTTTTAAGTAATTTAGCTATTTTACGTATACTTTCTTCTTTAATAATTCCTTAATACTACTATTTATTAAATCTTCTTTATACTAACTATAAATTAAAAAGATATAAATTACTTAGAGAACTACTATATACTACGATTCTCGAAGTAGCTATTACTAAGAAAAGACTATTTTTTACTATTAAAGAAAGTCGCTACTAGTACTAGTCTATTTAGCTAAATAAATCTAAAGGGTTTACTACTTCTTAGGCTTAAGAAGTATAATATAATATCGAGTAACTTAATACTAAGACTTTAAGTTAATATAGTAAATTATACTTTATAGTAGTTAAGATAAGATCCTATAGTTATATATAAACGACTATAATCGTTATAGTACCGATATTAACGTTTATAAAGCGATAAGTAGATAATTAAAAGCCCTAAACTATAGCTTTTAAGAGGCGACGATAAGCGTTAAGCGTAGATATTACGTTTATTATAGTATCTACTTATATTATTCTTCTATTAATCGAGCTTTATATTAGAGTAAAAATATACTAATATTCGTAGTAAGAAATCGTAATTTAATAACTCTTACTAAACGTAACTACGTACTTATAAGTAGTAACGATAAATACGATTTAATAATAATACCTAAGCGATTTATAGTCGTCGTATACCTAAGAATAGTACTACTTTACGCTACTACCTCTACCTAATCGATTATATAGATAGTAACCTCGTAAATAAGCTAATTTATAAAGATAAATACTACTTCTATTAAAAATTAAACTAAACTAGAAAGTCTTATCTAGCTAAGGTTATATATATTTATAACTACGTTGGTTTATATTATAAAGAAATAATTAAGAAGCTTAAAGCGATTATTATTCGTATTAATAATTAATATAAATTATTCGTTATAAGAGTAAGAGAGAATATAAGAATAAACGATTAGTATAGTACTTTATAAGTTATATTTATAAATTAGCGCTACTCTACTTATTAAAGTCTTAGTACTAGACGATTTCGCTTAACTCGCTTTCGAAGATAGTTATATTAAAAGATACTCGTTAAGATTATACTATAAGTATTTCTATTCTAATATATTCTATTTTATATCTTTATATAATATAGTTCTTTACCTTAAACGCTATTAAAGAATAAAGAAAGACTATAAGTATTAATATTTAAGACTTTATAAAGATATATATAAGGTAAAATACTAAGTCGTATTACTTAATATCTCTTTACTATATAAATATAACGCTAGGTAGCTAAAATATTATAAAGCGTAAATACTAAAGGAAGTTCGTAATTATAAAATACTTATATAAAATAGAATAAAGAATAATATTCTTTTATTTATTAATAATTTTATACCTATATATTTAAAGTTTAATTTCTAAGCGGATTATATAAAGTAGGTCTAGCGATTCTTTTTATACTACTAAGATACTCTAATTCTAAATATAATTTAATAATAATATTCCTTACTATAAATTAATTACTTTAATATCTTTTAATATTTTTAATATAGTAAATATAAAGGCTTAATAGAACGTTAATATAAGAATAACTTTCTTAAACTTCTTAAATACTCTTTATTACCTTCTTTTATTTATCTTTACTTTAGTCTTATAATAATCCTATTATATCTTATTAAGAAAGTTTACTTTTTTAAATAATAATAATAAATATATTAAATCTTAACGCTACTTAGCTCTTTTTTATTAAAAGACTAGTTACTATAGTTATAAGCGCTAGTTCCGATTTAGATAAAGTTATAGCTTATACTTTAAATATTAATAGTATAGCTAAAGTCTTTATTCTTAGTCGCCGAGAGTTTAAACTTAAGAAGGTTATATTAAAAGCGATATATAATAACTTTTAATTCTCTCTTTTAAGCTAATTACTTTTTAGAAAAATAGTTCTCTTATTTTAATCGTATATAATATAAGCTTAAAAGAATTCTTATAGGCTATAGTATCGATAATTAGAAAATTAAACGCTATTTATTAATCTTCTTATCGCTAATTTAAGCTATCTTAAGAAGGTTACTAATATAGCTTTTAGGCTAGTAAAGTAGACTATAAGTAAACTTTAAATAATACTATAAAATAAGATAATCTACGAAAACGTAAGTAAGATTATTAATACTAATATAATCGAATTATATTTTACTTTTCTCGCCTTCTTAGGCTTATTAGAAGCTAGTAATACGTACTTTAATAGCGTAGAAAAGAGTAAACTGTTATAAAGTTAATTTATTAGTATTACTAGTTTTAGTAGCTTATATTAAGCTAAAGCTCTTAGCTATATCTATAATACTAGTAAGGCTACTCTAAATTACTTAACGAAGACTTTATTATCGAAGTATACTAAATATAGTATTTAAGTTAATAAGTATAATATTAATAAAAAAACGTTGAAGTAATAATTTAATAAAAGTAAATCTTATAATTTTATAAGACTTAATCTTAAGAAGTTATTTATTATAAAGTTAATAGTCTTAATTGATATTATAAATACTTATTTAAGTTTAGAAACCTTTTAACTCTTTATTAACTATTAAATTTAACGAATAAGTTACTTTAATAACGACTTACTAATATATATAAGATTTATATTCGTTCGCTTAATAAATAGATTTTACTAATAGAGTATTATATTAATATTAAAATAAATTACTATTAAATTAAATATAAACTTAAGTTAAAAGTTAAGCTTATTTATTATATAAATTTAAGAAGAGTTATTTAGATTTATTATAAGATAATAATAAACTTTTAAAAAAAGCTTACTACTATTATTAAGTAGTATTATATTTAAGATTTTAATATTTAAAATATAAATAAAACTAGCTTTATAATAAGTTTATTAATAAGTATAAATACTTAAGTTAATCTTTTTACTAAAGATAAAAAAAGATTATAATAAGTAAATACTAATTTTAAAAAGTAGCTATTTATAGTTAAAAGTATTAATACTTATAATTATAATATATCTTTATACTTTATCTTTAAAGGTAAAATTATACTTAAATAATACTTTTATTAGTATAATAATTAATTTAAAGATTAAAAGAGTAGTATTATAGCTTAGATTCTCATAAATAAGCCGCTTAAAAGTACTAAGTATTACGCTCGCTTTACTTACTCTTTACTTACTTTATACTTATCTTATACTTACTCTTTACTTATTTTAAGTTACCTTAAGCTTACTCTAGCTTACTTTATTTTATTATAACTTATTCGAGCTCGCCTTTAATATAACTCTTAACTTACTTTATAATACATCTACTAAATATTATATACTTTTTACTATTACGCTTCTTTCCTTTAGTTATAAAAACTATAATAACGTAATTTACTAACGCTTATATAAATATACTATAAACGAATTTTTCTTTATTTTCTTTTATTTTCCTCTTACTTCTTATTCTATATACTATAAAATCGAAGTTCTATTATATTTCGTAGTTTATAAAGACTAGAAATAGCGCTATAAATATTATCGACGAGACTATAAGTATAATATATTTAATCTTATTTTAATCGATTACGTACTTAGATACTAAAATATTAATACTATTATTATACGAGAAAACGACTCGTAACCTTAAATAGAGTATTATTTAATAGTTATAAGATTATAAGAAGAAAATTAAAGCGACTATAACGAGTATTATATATAAGCCTATTATATTTAGTATATAGAGTTCCTACTAGCTTATATTACGAAAATAGGATATCTCTATAAAGGAATATAATAGCTCGCTAAATCCTACTAATATTAAGATCGCTAAAGACTTTATTTACTATTTTAGTAACGGCCGTAAAGGGCGTAATAAACCGAGCGATTATTTAACTATAGCTTATACTTATACTACCTAGAAGTTATTTATAGTTATATAAAGTCGTAAGTACTATATATCTTTTTTAAAGAGTTATTAAGATACTATTTTAAATTTTATTAACGAAGAAGAAGAGTCTAGCGCCTTTAATTTATTACGAAAAATATATTCTACTCGTAATTTTACTTAAGACGATTTTCTAATATATATCTAATAGTTATAATAGAATAATTAGTATAACTTTATTTATAAACGATATTAATAGAGACTTTATCTCTTACTTTTACTTTATTATAATACCTTTAGCCGTTATATTAAGTATAAGAGAGAGCTAACGTATACTAATATTTTAGTAATTATAGTCTAGTTAGATAACGTCTTTTAGTTTTAGCTTATTATTAATTTTTAACGTACTAAAGTAAAGAGCCTTTAGAGATATAAGTAAGAGTAATTATAATATATATTATACGAGCTAGTCGGTATTCTTTATTATTATAATAGCGTTAGATTCTTTATAGCTATAATACTAGCGAATAGAGTTTTACGTAACTACTATTCGTAAAATAAAATTTACGCTATCGAGCGATTTTTTTAATAAAAATATATTATTCTTAAATATAATTTAGAAAAGAGTAACTAGTTAATTTTTCTTTAGAGCTTACGAGTTAAGTAGCTTAACTATAATCGATACTTAGCCTCTTTAATATTTAACGTACTATTTAATTTAGGCTTTTAAGACTACTTAATTCGATATATCGCTTAATAAGAGGTTCTATTATAGGTCGATAACTATAAGTACTTTTATAATAAACGTATACGCTTCGTTACTTATATTAATCTTAATACCTACTATTAATTATACTAGATATCGATCTTTATTATAAATAAATAGGATTCGTACTTCTAATATAAACCTTATAATACTAAGCTATATACTCTTCGCCGTAAGTATTTATAGCGGTATAATCCTTATTATTAGCTCGAGCTTAAAGAGGTAACTTAAGTCGCTAACTAGTATAATATAAACGAGAAAGAGGAGGACTTTAGAGATAAATTCGCTTAGAAGAACTAAAAAGAACAATAAAAGGTATATAACTAATAACGAGGTCGACGAGATTATTTATTACGCTAGTAGTACTCTACTATACTATAGCTTAACGATTAATCGTACGAGTTAGATTTTAACTAAATATAAAAACTTATACTTAAACGAGATTAACTAGGTACTAGCTTCTTTATAAAAAGAAGTATTTAAAACGATATAAGGCGTATTATTATAAATAACTTAATCTACTTATATTAGTAAAAGGGTTTAACGATATACTACTTAGGTCTTAACTTATTAAGTACGCTATATACTACGTATAGCGAGCGTAGTAGAAAAAGTAACGAATATTCGTAGTAATTATACCTTTATTAATATTAAAAAAAAGCGATATATCGTAATAGTAACTTTATTAAATTCTGTTTCTTATATTTCGTTTAGTATAATAACTATAATACTTAAAAAAGATATATTTAAAGATATTTATAAGACTTATTCTTAAAATATAATATAGTCGTTTTTTATTATAATATAATACGATTTATACTATATTTAATATACTTTAGCGATAAAAGTTTAAACCTTAAATATCGCTTTCGATAGTACGTTAATCTTATTACTTAAAAGAACTATCTTTAAGATTACCTCTAGTATAAACTTATATAAATATATTTATATTCTTAATATCGATATAGTTTTAAGAAGAGCGCTAAAAGCGAGGTTTTAGTTTACTTAATAAATATATATAGTATTCGTTTTAAGAGTAAAAAGCGAAGTAAATCTAGTAAGAATATATTATTTAGAATATCTAAAGGTATTATAAAAAGTTTTAACTTCGTTTATATTAATTTTAGTAGAGTTAAGAAGATCGATAAGGATTTTTATATAAACGCTAAAGTACTATATTAAAGCGATAAAACGTAGTTAAAGTCTTAAGTTAAAAATAAGAAGATAATAACGATCGAGTAAGGTCTTAACTACGTTATACTAGTATTAAAAGAAGGCGATTAAGCTAACTCTACTAATTCTTTTAAAGTATTAGATAAGGTAGGTAATAATTTTTATAAAGAGTTTTAGCCGACTCTGATAGTAAGTTTATTTAAAGAAGTTACTACGTTTAAGTCGAAGTTATAGAAAACTAAATAAACGCTAATTTAAAAATAGTTAAGCTTATTAATTAATATACCCCTTATATCTAGATTATAAAAAAGCCGTAAGAAGCTACGCTTAGTAAAGTATACTAAAGATACGACTATACCTAAATTAGTAGAAGAGATTAGCTAAGAGAATTCGTTATAACGATCTTTACGCGAGAGACCTTATAGCTCTTATAGTAAGGACTATTATATTAAGTATAATACTAAGCTTCTTTAGCTAAAGGCCGCTATATATACTAAACTCCTACTATAATAAAGAATAAATACGAGTTTTAAGTAATAATATAAAAAGACGACTTAGATATATCTCTTAATAAACTAGTACTATAAGATATACTTAAGCGTATATAAGCGCTAGTAGAGACTTCTTTTAAAGAGCTTAATATTTCTAACTTAAAGAGAATTATATTATATAAAAAGTTAATTCTTCTTTTAGAATATTCTTTATCCTAATCGATTACGTAATAGATAACCTATTTAAAGTAGCTAAGCTTAAATATAGAACCTTAAAGATATTACTTATCTCTATATTATTTAATTCTTATATACTAGTATATCTTATATAGTTTAGTATTAGTATAGTATTTTAAATTTATTTCTTTATTAAATACGTATTATAGAAAATATTATTTTTAAAATACTCGATTAAACTATAATACTTAAGGTATATTATAAGTTAATAAATATATTAGCTACTTAAATACTAAATATAACTATAAATTTATCTATTTATATACTCTTTTATAAGGTAAATATATAATCAATAATACTAAAGCGATTATATAAGTATAGTAAATAATTAATAGCTTCTTTTAATAACTAGTAACTATTAACTAATTCGAAAGATATTTTACTTCTCTTCTACTATTTATATACTAGCTTATAAATATATTATAAAAGCTATTATAATATTTACTTAACTAGGTATAAGATACTTATATTACTTTAGCTTTAAAAAGGTATTAGCGACGATTAAGAGAAAACGACTATTTATATTCGAAATACGAATAAGCGAGAATAGTTATTAAAGAAGATTAACGATAGTAAACTATACTTAAAACGAATATTAACTAAAGAGAGATTCTATTAAGATTAAAAGTATATATAGTCGTATTCTTACGCGTTCTTTTAAATCTCTAAGTATAAGGAATATTTCTAAAAGTTATTATATTATAGTTATATACGAAATCGAAGTCTTACTAACTAATATATATTCTTTAACGTATATTTATAGTAAATTATAATTTCCTATAAACGATTAAACTTAAAATAATAACTACGCGATTAATTAAAGATTAGCTTATAAAAGTTATATATTTAAATACCTTATATATAATATTTAAATATAGTTATTTAAACTTTAGTATAGACTTTATTTCTTTTCGTATAGTATTAGCGCCTTATCTTAATTATTCTACTAAGACTTTCTTCTTTCTTCTTATAAGCTAGGCTTTTAACGTAAGATTATTATTTACTCGACTTATAATACCTAAATAAATAAGAAACGCGAAGAGTAGCTAATAGCGCCGCGTTAATATAAGACGATATTATTAATAAGTTAATCTACTCGCTAGTATTATACTCGCAGTAAGCTATCGCGTATAAATAAGGCGATTAACTAGTAATACTTCGCTTCTTATAATAAGCTAGCGCTATTATAATACGTATTATATATACTTAAGTATAGCCTAAGACGCTACTATATCTCGCTTAAATTATTCGTTCTTATAAGAAAGTACGATATAAGAATACTATTATATAGTATATCTCTTAGCATTTTATTACGTTTAAAAGAGCTATATAGTTCCTTTCGTTCTTTATATTTATCTATATTTTAAGACTCTATATTAATACCTTAATAAGCTTAAAATATAATTTAGAATTAAATAGGCCTTAAATAGCTACTACTTAACTAATTTATAATATAAGTAGCTAAATTAGCTTAAAGTTATCTACTATAAAAGTATTTTTAATACCTATTTTTTTTCTTTAATACTAGATAGATTAATACTAACTAGATATTCTATAGTTTAGATCTATTTATACTTTATAGTAGTAAGATAATTATTATAAACTAAAATATTAACCTCGTTAATACGTAGTAGTTTAAGGGTTTAAATATAATCCTACTAATAAGCGATAAAAGTAGCGCTATATATTCCTTATACGTAGTTCTATAGTATATCTCTTTAATCTAACTCCTACAGAGCTAGGATATTATTGTATATAACTACTTTAAGGTATACTTATCCTATAATAAATTATGTAAACGCCGCTAACGAGCTTTTAAAACTATTATAAGAAGGTAGATTTATTATATATCGATCTTACTAAAAGATCGTTAGTAATATCGATTATAGTAAGTACTTATTTCTTTTATATATCTTATTATATATCTTCTTAGCTTCTTCGTAACGCTTTTATATTATAAATACGATTATATACGCTTCTTACCTTTTAAAAATAGGATAAGAATAGTTCTTTTATAATATAATAATAGCTTCTTACGCTTTCTTCTCGAGTTATTTATTACTCTTAAGGTGTATAAATAAGATTAGTAAACTCTTATTAACTTTTTTAGCTAGCTATTAAAGACGTTTTTAGTATTCTTAGCGTAATTTATATCTCTTACGTATAAGCTATTAGTAGATTACGTTACTTCTTTTACGGTATATATAGCTACTCGAATAGATATTCTTAAAGAGGCTATTATTACTATAAACTAAGTTATAAAATAATAAATACGTAGACTCTACTACTAGTAAAGATTTAATATCTAGATTATAGAAAATAAGAAGTATAAGCCCTATTAGTAGCGCGAAAAATAAGATTTTAGCGAGTATACTTAGGCTAGGGTATAGTATCGATCGCCTAGTAGTATAAGGTAAATATATTAATCTATAAATAAGTTAACGATAAGCTCGTTAAGTATATATAGAATACCGAATTTATATATATATAAATAGATTATATTACTATACGTTAAGAAATAATAAGTAAGGCTTTAGTAATATACGTCAATATTAAAGAAAGTAGCTTAATCGTAATTTAAAAAACTTAAGGATTCTTTAAACTAAGTATCGCCTTAATAAGATATAGTTAAGCCTTTATACTAGCGTATGTAAGCGCTATAGTATTATAATATATAATAGTACGCTACTGTAAAGCTTATTAAATAAATATAAGAGTCTAGAGCTTAACTTAAGAATAAAAAGCGTACTTTATTATAAATATATCTCTATTATTTTACTTAAAACTATATACTTAATAGAACTTTAGTTATATATATAATTATACTATATTTTCTAATATATATAGCTTTATAAAGATACTATATATTTCGCTAATTTTAATTAGTCTTTAGCGATTAATAACTAAGTCTTAAGAGTTAATTACGTATAGCGTAAATAGTAAATAAAGTTAATTATTAATCGCGCTATAAAGTAGTATTTAAAGATATTTATCGAACAGTATTATTATATATTATAATATAAAGAAGTAGAAGAATATAAAAATTAAAAAACTAAGAAGAATCTTTAATAGTTATATAAAGTTAAAGTAATTTAAGCTACTCTTAGTACCTATATAAACTATTAATAAGTAGCTCTTACGAGTATACTATTAAAAGTATAAAATATACCTTAAGATAAAGACTATTTAGTAGCTTAAGAGTAGACTTATCTCTCTAATAAGTTATAGGATTATCTAAACGAGTAAAAGTACTTAGCGATATATTAGCGGCTACGGTATCTTTATAGTATAGCCTAATTTATAACTAAGTACGCGCTCGGCTATATAACGTAGAATATACTAGATTATAAGCTAAGGCTCTTACTAAACTAGTAGCTAGGTCGTAAATTAAAACTATATTAAATAATTTAGAATAAGCTTAGAACGATTCTTAGAATTAAATTAATATCTTAAGAACTTTAGTATTATAACTAGTAATATAAAGAAGTAACGTAAGATTTAATTAAGACTAAGTTATATAGCGAATCTAAGATTAGTAAGGTTCCTAAGGTTAATCGTAAATACCTTAGTAACTATAAATAGAACTAAAGATATATATAATAATACCTTATAGTTTCGTTAAAGTCTTTTTTATCTTAGTATTTAATTTTATATTCGTTTACTTATCCTATTTTATAGCTAAAGTATTTCTAGTTAAAAAGTCTTTTATATACTCTTTAACTACTAATATAATAATATACTTATCCTAAGCTATTTAAGTTCTACTTTATATATAAACTAGAGTAGCTATAATAGTAATAGAAGCGTATAGTAAGTATAAAAACTATAATAAATAATAAGTTAATTAGGAATCTAGCTAATAAGTATAATAATACTACTAACTAGTACTACTTATATTATCAGTAATCTCTTTAACGTTTATTTTTAGTTAAACCTTAAATAGTTTTTCTTACTTTATTTTCTATTTAAGTCTTACCTCTAATATTAGAGGTTTAATCGATATAGATTTTAGGAAAAAATCTATAAAAAAGGTATAATTAAGTATTTAAAAACTTCTTTATACTCTCTTTCTCGATATTAGTCGATAATTTTATATAGTAAAGTAAACGCTAAGTAGTCTTAATAATACTATAATATAATAAATAAATAATATTTTATAATAAGTAACGTAAAACTCTAAATAATAAAGTATAACGAGCTATTTTTTTTTAAATATTAGCTCTAATTAATTAATCGATAAATATTCTTATTATAAACGTTAAATACTTCTTTAATAACTATACTAAGCTATTACTCTTAGCTAATTTATAAAAGTATTAAACTTACCTTCTCTTTAGCTATAAGAGTCCTATTTATAAATATAAAGGATTATACTCTTTAAACCTTTTCGGCTTTCTTCTTTCTTTTTACTTTAATAAGTTAAATATCTTCGTTCGACTCTTGGATAAAAATAAAAATAAGCGAAGCCTTCTTTAATACTACTTTTACCGTAGTTCTTTTCGGTATAAAACTATTTAGTATATTTATTATTTCTTCTTTCGTATCGCGAGGCTTCTTTTTAATAGTAATATAAGAAACTACTACTAGTTATAAAGATTTAAACGATATTCGTTTAAGAGCTATAATACTTTAGGCCTAGTCTTTAAATTACTTAAAATCCTTAGAATATCGAGCTTTATACTAAGCTAAAAATTACTAGGCTCTATTTTATACTATTTAATAGATTACTTATTTCGTACTAATTTATCTCTTCGTTTTATAGAGTACTTAAAACTTAGAGCTTAACTTCTAGCTTTTATTTTAACGAAACTCGTTATCGAGACGAATATCTTTTTTAAACTCTAAGAATAAATATATTAAAGGATATTTATTTAACTTTATACCGCCGTTAAAGGCCCTCTACCGAGACTTAAGATTCTTTAAACTCGTTAGATTATTTAACGATATTAGAGTTAAGGTAATTAATTATTTCTATCGAGCTACCTTAAACCTTAAGAAGTAGGTTTAAAATAATATATAAAATACTTTTTATATCTTTTTTCTTAAGCTTCTTATCCTTTTTAATCTATTTATAAAAGTAATCTAGTACTTAATAATTAGAGTTAAAGATATACTAATAACTCTTTAAGTTAAGTAAATCGTCTTTCTTCTCTTTATTAAAGATTAGTAGACTATATAAAGAATTACTTATAACGAACTAAGAATAAGTTAAAGAGCTATATTTATTAATATACTTTCTTTCGACTTTAGTTTATAATAACGTAATTATTATATAAGTAACTTTAAGAAAAAGTCCTCTTATAGATCTATAAGTTAGAATAGGCGCTAGCTCTTTATTAAAGTCTATAAAAATCGATTTATCCTCGTTTAAAGTAGTAGCTTTACTACTTTACTACTCTTTAGCGATCTTTTATAATCTTATTACTTCTACTACTTCTTATACGAGTCTCTCGCCGTTTCTATTCTCGGCTACTATTTAGTTTACTAATTTAATATTTATATCTATTAATTATTATCTAGCTTTAAGATCTAGTTTATTAAAGCTACGCTATTGTTTATAATAATAAGCGTTCGTACTACTACTCGTTATAGATCTATCTCTACTACTATAGCGACGGTTTATATCTTCGTTTAAAGAAGAGTCTACTTTTATAAAAACTAATACTATATTAGTTAGTAGAGTTATAATATAAATTCGTATAATAAATAGTTTATTTAAGTAATTTTAGTTCTTTAAATATATCTATCGTTCTTTTAACTAGGGATCGTTATATATATTATAATAACGACTAGTAGTAGAAGTACTACTATAAACGTAAGTTTAGCGAATTAATCGTCTTATAACTCGTTAGCTTTAATATTTATTAACGACTACTAAAGTATATATTTATAATAATAGTTTTATCTTCTACGAATTATTATTATTATAAAAATAACTAAACTAGTAAAAATTAAGCTATAAGAGTAAGTTTAACGAAGATTATAACTAATACCTTTAGATTTAATAGTTATAAATACCTTTTAAAAGAGTTTAATAAATTGATCGCTTAATTACTAAGTATTATTATATATAAGTCGTACTATTAACAGATAGTAGGTTCTAATAATAACTACTTATAAATTACTCTTAAAGATTAGTTTACTATATTATAAGAGATATTTTTTATATTTAATATACTATAATTAATAAGAAGGATATTATATTAAATAATTAAAAGTTAGAGAATAGTTTATTCGCTAAATTATCGAGGTTTATTAAAGAGCGTATAGCTACGATAAACTAAAGGTACTAAAGAATTAAAGATATAAAGGTACGTATTTAGAAAAGTACTCGCCTATAGTATCTACGTCGTTCTAGATTTAAACCTTATATAGTATATAATTATAAAGCTTAGTTAGTACCTACTTTTATTATTTTATAATAATTATTACTAAATCTCTAAATTAATCTACGCTAATTACTAGTATTCGTTAATACTAATAGCGCTCGGACTTTAACGTATAATAGTAGTTCTAAGAATCCTAAATCTTATTAGTTTTATTAATAGGTTATTTCGTTCTTTTAATTATATCGGTATTTATTAATCTTTAAGCTTTACTTTTATAAAAAATATATATAGTTAATATTACTATAATATAATCTATAAATAGTATAATTTCTTAAGATACTAAAGTTTAGAATTTAAATAATCTTATTACTTACGTAATCTTTAGTATATCGAATTTAGCTTTAATAATATTCTCGCTTTTTTATTTTATATATTACTTATTCTACTTCGATATAATTAAGGTAGCGATAACGAAGACGTATAAGAACTATAAAGCTTAGAATAATAAGGTATAAAACTATATCTTTAGTCGAGAAGTCGATCGTTACTAATAAGAGAAGAGGCGTAATAGTAATACTTAAAGGTTTAATCTAAGTACTTTTAATAGTTTTAGTATATCTAGAATAAATACTAGTACTACTACTACTAACCTTAGCTCGTCGCTAAGTAATAAGAAAGTAAAAGTAGGCTCTTATAAGATAGTATTCGTATTTAATAATTATAGAAGTTAGTTATTTTACGAGTAATCGATATTAGCCTTCTTAGTAGTATAAGTAAATAAGTAAATCGTTAGTATATTCTTATTCTCTTAAATATAAACTATAATAAATCGAGTACTCGGACTCTATAAGTATATAACTCGCGTAGCGTATAAGATAGCGACTAAAATACTTAAGAGTATAACGTTCGTTTAGGTAAAGTAAACGAGCTTACGAGAATACGAATTAAACCTACTTATAGCTTAAAGAAGATATAAATATATTATAAGAATTCTTAATAGCGTATAACTTCGAATTAAAAAGAGAAAGATAATACCTTTATAAGTTCTAAGTACTTAATAATAGTTCTATCGTTTATTCTTTAAAGATCTAATAATTACTTTTATATATAGTTACTCGAAAAGTAGTAATAGTTAAATACCTTATATAATAAACGTTTCGTATTATATTAATTAATAGCGGTTAATTCTTCTATCTTTTATAGTTAATACCTTTTATTTTTTAAAGCTAAAGGCTAGTAATATATATACTAGTCGCTTATTTAGTAGTAATAAAGTATTCTATAATTAGTATTAAGCGATACTTAATAGTAAAGTACTATAAAGCTAGTACGTAATTACTTATATAAGAAGACCTTAGCTTAATAAAGATATTAGTTTATAATAATTAATTATACTTACTTATCTTTCGATATAAACGAAAATTCTAAATATAGTAAACTCTTAACGTTATAGGCTCTTATTCGTCTTAGAATCGCTTTTTATTAATAAGGTTATTCTTATATTAGTAACTAAGCTAAGATCTCTTATAATATTATTATAATATAAGTATATATACCTACTATACTATATAGACTTAAATATTAATTAATAAGAACTAAGATTATTAAATTCTACTTACTTTATATACTTAAGTAATACTAGTATAAGAAAAGTATAACTTAAGTATTTTAGATATATCTAGTATAAAATATCTTACTTATAGTTAAGCTAAAATAGTAGCTCTTATAGCTTAAGTAAAGCCTTCGTTTTTTAATAAGACTTCTTTTTATAGAGACTCGTCGAAATTTAAAAGATATAACTAAGATATAACTATAGTTATATTATCGCTAGAGTAAGTTTAAGCTAGTATTATAATAAAAGCTTAAATCTAGTAATAAATTATATAACCTCTTTTACGCCGCCTTATTTAACCTTTATTACCTTAAATAGATATACTAGATACTAAATCTAACTAGTTTAAAGTAGTATTATAGCTCTATCTAGCTAATATTTAATTTAGCGTAGAACTATTTTATATAACGTTCGTTAAATCCTTTAGTATATCTTTAATAAATATTACCTTATTTATACTAGCGCTTAATTGTATTTTTCTATTTTTAGTATCGACGAAGATCGTTTTAAGTTAATATATTAAAGCTACTATCTCTTTCTTTAATTAAGAGAGCTTCAAGGATATTTTAGTATATTACTTACTTTTCTTAAGGTCGACTTTAACTAGGTAATATATAAATCTAGCGAGATAGTCTTTCTTAGTTTTAACGAAAGAGAGTTTAGTCTTAAGTAAATAGACTTTCTATTAGGTTTTAATATGTTAATAGTTTAATATAAGAATAATTTTTTTAAACTTCTACTAAACTATTTTATATATAATTAGAAAAAGTAAGTATCTTAAATAACTCTATTAGAGCTTTTATACTAATAGTAGTTAGTATTAACTCTTTTATTTATAATAGCGTTATATATTATTTTATAAGTACGTTAAAGGATTAATAGTACTCTTATTTTAGCGTAAGATAGAGTAATATAAACCGTATAATACTACTAGAACTAGTACTTTAAACTTATACTACTACTTTATAGATTTAAAAGCTATAACGTAGCTTATTAAGTAAGGCTAAGCGTAATATAATATAAATACTAAACTAATATCTTATTTCTACTAAAGACTATTATAAATAAAATATATAGTAAAAAGGTATTTAGAGCTAAGGCTATAGTACTATTCTTAAAATCTTAAGTATAGTATTATATTAATAAGAAGCGCTATACTATTTATAATTATTCTTTATATTCTTAAAAAGAGCTTTTATAAACCTATTTAAATAGTATTCTATACTATTAATACCCTTAAAGGATAAATTAAAGTAGCTCTACTAGCTTTATAATATCTAGCGTTTAAGCTCTACTCTAAATTAACTAGTTAAAAAGTAAAAATAGGTTCCTATTATAAGAAATAACTAATAGTTATCTTAGTAATAAAGGTATATAAGTAAGCTATTTATATACTATTAGTATATAGTAATACTAGAATTTAAGTATTTCTTAAAAACGTATTATATAACTTATTTACTATCGACTATTATTCGTATTTCCTAAGATAATTTTATAAACTACTTATACTATAAAACCTTATATATTAGTTACTTATATAGTAACTCGATTATCTATAATCTTTTTATAATTAAATATTCGAATCCGCTTTAATAAGTAATTAGTAAAACATTAAAAATAACGCTTTTAGTATTATAGTATTTTATATACCTTCTTACGTCTTTTAGTATATTAATTAATAGCTTATCTTAACTTTTAACGTTTTAGTCGAGTCTATTAGATATATAATTAGTTATAATAAGCTTACGTAACTATATATAAGTAATAAACTACCGAATCTACTAAGAAGTACTAGCTAGCGCTAATTACCGAGTACCTAATAAGTATATTTTATTTATATATCTATCTTTTTATCGCTTAACTAGGTATATTATATCTCTCTAGACCCTTACTATATATAATAAATATAAGAGTATACGACTACGCCTAGAAAATAATTATTAGACTTACTTATTTATTCTAGCTCGTTAAAGCCGTTTATACTACTTATTATATAGTAATCTACTTTTATTAGTAACTTACTAGTAATAATACTTCGAATATTTAAGCGTTTACTTTAGTTATTTTTAGTTCTTATATAGAAGTTAGTTTAATTAAGTATATAATTAAAGATAGTTAGCGTTTAATTTAATTCGAAAATATATACTAAAATAGATTTATTCTATTTATAATAGCGATAGATTAATTAAGGTATAAATAACTCTTTAATTCGTAGCTATTATCTATAGCGAATTAATTTTTATCTTCTTTAACTACCTTCAGTCTAATAATATTACTACCTTTTATATAACTAGAGTAAAGCTTTTTCTAGTATTATAGTAACTTTACGCGCCTTTAATAAGTAGTTAGTACTAATTTATAAAAAGATAAATTATTCGATTTTAATTATTATACTTACTTAAATAATATAAGTATATAGAAGCGCTAGTTAAAGAATATTAAATATACCTTACTCTAAGCTTCTCTAGTTAAAAGAATTAGATATTCTATATCGACTATTATCTTTAAGATATATAATACGAAGTATAAGCGCTTAAAGAAAGCTTTACTTTATTCGTAATTAAATAAAATCTTCGATATATACTATAGCTTAAGAAGAAGATTTAATTCGTAATTAGTATCTCTTATACTAAAACGATAGCTTTAATAAAGAGTAATCTATCTACTTTAGAGCTAGCTCTTATACTAAATAGATTCTTATATAATATTATAAATTAAATCGACTATCTTATTTATTAATATACGATAAATATACTACTAAGAATACTTTTTCGCTATATAAGCTAGTCTTATTTACTAATAAGAGTATATAATAATTATATATAAGACGAAGAGAATACTTAATAGAACTCTTAAAACTATTAGTTCTTTTATATCTTACTTAATATCGCTTTCGTTTTAAGAGAAGAATAGCTCTTTACTATTATATCTAGTATCGTTAACGCTAATATTAAACGAGAGAGAATAGCTTATACTACTAGCTTTAGTCTACGCGAAGTTCGTAGTATAGTATTATAATTATTAATATTCGTATTTATACTTCCTTAAAAAGAATTAAAGATAAGAAATACTTATATATTAAACTAAATTTAACTTCTTTCTTAAAGTTTAAATATAAAAGGCTATTATCTTTATTAATTTTAAAATCTAGGTATTATACTTATAATAAGTATCTTATCGTTTCTTTTATAACTATCTATTCTCTTAATATTTTAATACTTTTATATTCGCGCTTACTTATCGTTATAAACTTCTTTATTTATCCGATAGTACTCTTAGTTATAAACTTTAGTTATATCGCTAATAAAACCTAAATTTACGATAAATATAAGAATCTTATTAATAGACTTTATATAATAACTAAAAAGGTACTTTTAAGAGCTATAAGTATATTACGACCTTATAGTAAGTATAAAGATCGAAACTAGTAATACTAAGCGAGTAGACTAAGTAAACCCTAATTCGCTTTTAAGCGAAGTATAATAGCTTGGTATTATATTAGTACGAATAGTTAAAGCTAACTACTTAAGTAATATTAGTATATTCGAGAACGAATATTCTAGCTTAAGAGTTTAACTACTTCGTAGAGAAGCTTATATAGTTTACTTTTAACGCGATCCTAATAGCTTATATTAGTTAAGAAAAATCGATATAAGATCGTAAATAACGGCTTTATCGACTATAACTAGCGTAATTATTTACTTTTTATTAGTATTTTACCTTTCGTCGCCGATAGTAGCGCTTAAATAACGAGCTTCGCGGTACTAAATATTATTCGTAATTAGCCTTATTCCTAATCGAACTAACTATAATAGATAAACCTAGCTCTTTAATAATTAACGTAAAAGGCTAGGTCGAAAACTACGAGCTATAGGATATAATATAGTTATTATAACTCGTTAATAATCTTTTATAAAAACTTATCGCTCGATACGATTAACGCTTTAGAAATAAATTATTTATTTTATCGTTAAGTTAGTATCTTATAAGTAACTAATCTTAAAACTAATTATAATATCGAGTAAATAACTACTACTACGCGTATAGTAAGCCTAGAAGATATTACGCTATCGATAAAGTAAGTATATAGTCGACTATTTATAAAAGCTAAAAGTTAAATATTACTTAGAATTAATACTAGTTTATAGCTATAATAAAGTAGGTAAATAAGTTTTAGTAAAATTACTTAATATAATCGAGTCGTTAGCTATCTTTAACTATATTTTAAACTATTTTCGTTTACGCGCTAGAGATAAAAATCTAGCGTAAATATTTTAATATTATTTAAACCTACGTAATATACTAGTAACGCGTATAATTACCTATATCGTAACGTCTTCTTATCGTTCCTCTTACTATAGCTTCTACGATTACCTACGTAGATCCCTTAATATCTTACTAAGGATATTTTATAATAGTCTAACGTTAAGGTATATCTTTAATACCTATAATCATATTAACGATCTTAATTATTAATCGATTATTAAGCTAGTCCTCGCTTATACTATTACTCGTTTTAACCTTCGTATCTACGACTATTCGTAGTAGAGATATAATAAGTTATACGAATTTAGAGTAGACGGTTAAAACGATTATAGTAAGTAACGTCTACTTATAGCTATAACGCTACCTAGTATCGTTTCTAAGTAAGAGTAAGATAGATATATAATATAAAGTAATATATTAGAGTACTTAGATTAAGGGCTTTATTCGTCTTTTACTAAAAGCGAAGATTCTTTATATTATATACGTAGTTACCTTAGGTAAAACGAATATAATTCTTCGAATAAAAGTATTACTAGAAATATTAATAATAGCTATAAATACCGCTTAAGTAGTAATAGTTAAGTAAGTAAGTACCTTTACTTAAGTATATAAAGGCGATCGACTTTAAGACGCTTATTTATTTACCGTTTAATACTTTAGAGAGGAGTATATACTTATTAGACTTAATAGAGTAAGGGCGAAGTAGAAAAGAGGCTGCGTAACGCTTTTAAATAAAGTATATATAGAACTAAAAAGCTACTCTTAAGATAAAGAGAAATATAGTTATAATATTAGTATAAAGACCGTAAGACTAGCTATAGCGATCTAAAATATATACTTACTTCGAGTAACGCTATATATAAAGTATACTACTTTACGTTCTACTAGAAGTTAATATATTACTTCTTAAGATAGTACTTTACTATATCGCTAAAACGTAGTACTATCCTCGATTTTAGAAGAGAGAAAGCTATAATACTAGCGAAAGCGGCTAGTAAACGACTACGGCTTATTACGCGCCTTCTAAAATATATTAGTATAAATAGTATAGTAGTAAGACCTTATTTAACTAGTAATTAAAGCTACTTTTACGTAAATTATACTACTTTTTACTTACGTATATAATAGACTTAAGAACTTAGTATAAGTATCGTATAAGTACTTTTAATAATAATATTCTACTAATTAAGTTACTAAAGTAGTATATTTATAGTAAGGTACTTTATTAAAAGAACTACTAACTACTTCTACTAAATATTAAGGCTAAGGCTACTATAAGAAAGTAATACTATATTTACTATAAGCCGCTTTAGTAGTAAAGATACCTTAAGAATTATTCTAACGTATAGTTCTACTAACTAGAATATTAAATTATTAATCTAGAAATCGAGATTATATTATATAAGGTTCTTACTAAAAGGCGATACTACGTTTATAATATACTACTCTACTAATAAGATCCTCTATTATTTAAAATACTTCTACTTTAAGATCTTAATATACTAATTATTAAAAACCTATAATTAAATAATAGTTAACTACTATTTCTAAAATAGTAAGATTAAGCTAGTAATAAGACGATTTTATATACTCGTCGCTATATAAGGCTACTTTATTAACGTTAGTTACTACTATTAATTAATATCTTAGCCTTTACCTATTTAGATAAGTATATATAATCGTACTTATACTAAAGATACTAGATATTAATACGAAGGCTTAAAACTATATAGCTTAATTCTTCTTATTATAAATACCTTTCTCGTTAAAAATAACGCGTATAAACTTTAATAGCCCTACTATTTCTTTACCTATAGCGCTCGAGTCGCTATAGCTCGTAGTATATTAAGTTTCGTAGATTACCTTTAAGCTAAATTCTACTTTTCTTATCAATTATCTATTATTAACTACTCTACTTAGCTACTATTAAGAGGACTATAATATATTTAAAAATCTAGTACTAGTACTTTTAGAGTTTTCTCTTAGCTTTAAAAGTAGCGAATAGTACGTAAATTTATTTAGTTAAAGGTATTCGTAGGCCCTTCTCGCTTTATTAAAGGAACTAAATATATTAAGATATCCTTTTATAAACTATAAGAAGAATATAGTTAATAACTTCCGCGTAATATTATCGCCTTAGCGATTCGTTCTTACTAAGGTTAATATTCTTATATAGACTCTTAAGGGGCTATCTACGAGCTTAATAAACGACTATAGTCTCTCGCTTAGCCGTAGTAGTAAGATTAAGTAATACCTCTACCTATTTTAGTATTATAATAAAGTTTTCGCTTAGCTATCTTAACTTAAAATCTATATTAGATCCTATATAGGCGAGAAACCGTATCGGTATTATACCTATAGCTTAGTATTTTCGTAGCTTAGTAATTTAAGAATATACGAGAAGCGTTACTAAGGAGAAAAATCGCGTAGATAATCTTAGTTATAATCTAAGTCGATCTTTATCTACTCGTCGAGGCGGTATGTATTTAAGCTTAATAGATATAAAGAAGCGAGCGACGGCTATAATAAGGCGTTTAGCTAGCTAGGTAACCTTAAAATATATATAAATAAGTTCTATTAAGAAACGATTAAACGTCTTAATAGAGTTTTCGAAGATTAAGATCGTAGTAGAATATAAAAGGAGCTCGAGCTTATAAACTACTTCTAGTCGCTTTATAAAAACTATAATAGAGGTTTATAAATAAAGGTAAAAGAGTAATTATCGTCTTATTCTAATATTCTATAAAAGAAGAGTTTTAAAGCGCGAGTATACGCTTTACGAAAAATATATACTATTAGGTAGTATTATTTATAGCTTTTAGTAATCCTCGATAACCGTTACTTTTAGTTTTAGTATAAGCTTCTTTATATTAGACTCGAGAACACCGATAAGAAGTATAAAAGTAGTAATACGAATACTAGAGTAATAGGTAGATACGAATATAAGTAAGAGTACGATTAATTTACTAAATATCTTATATTCGTAACGTTATCGTTATTTATAGCGAGTCTAGTTTAATTAGGTATATATAGTATAAAAGTAGTAATTAGCGTATATAATAAGTATAAAAGCGAGGCTTTAGCCTACTTAGCGCTATTCGTTAGACGTAGAGTTAAATCTATACCTTATAATAAATATATATAGAGCGATATATTTTCGTACCTTCGAGCTACGTACTATTATAATATTAATAAACTTACTATTAGTTATATCGATTTATTATCTATTAATAGTATTAGCTTTATCTTATATAATATATAGAAATATCTAAATTTAATACGAGTTATCGACTCGAATACTATAAATATAAAAAGAAGACTAGTCGATTCGATTACTTAAGCGTAAGGGGTTTAACTCGAAATTCTTAGCTTATAATCTACTATCTTTTATCTATTCTACCTCTATTATTATATATATTAGTAGTAGTTATAATACGATATATAAAGTATACGCTAAATAAGCCTATATATAAAATATACCTAGTACGAAAAAACGCGAGATCTCTAATCGTATTAAGGTAATACTATTATTATAAAAGAAGTAGTAGTACTATCTAAGACGCTACTAGTTAATTAAGGTATAAACCTATAGTTTAATTAAGCGTAACGATCTTTTTATAAACTAAAACGTAATCGAAGAAAGCTAAGTATACTTAGTTTTAAAGGTAAAGTATTATACTATAAACCCTAGATTAATCTAATAAATAGAAAGGTAGATATTCTTACGAATATATATATTACTAGCTTCTACGAATCGTAAACTAGTTCTTATACTATCTACTTAAGTTCTTATACTTTAAAATAGTTCTTATAAGTAGTCTAAAATAGTTATAGAAACTAGTTAGATATATATAAAAGCTAGAAAGGTCTTATACTCGCTAAGAGAACTCTTAAGAATATTAATAAAGGTTCTTACGCTTTATCGCTTAAGATCTCTTATTATCGTTAGTCCTTAGCCGAAAGCTATATATTACCTACCTTAAATATAAACTATATAGAGGAATACTTTAAGATAATAATAATAAAGTCGTAGCCTTTTAGTATATCTATTTACTCGTAGCCTTACTATAAACTATCTTAGAACTAAGTAAATATAGTCTTTCTCTTTCTCGCCGAAGTTCTTATCTTATACTATAAGAGAACGATCGAATTAATATACGAAAATAGCCTTTAGGTCTAGTAGCTAATAATATAATATAAAGAAAGTAAATAATACTAATACTACTATTATATATATAAAAAGTTATCTTACGAACTTAAGTATCGCTAATTCCGCTTTTACTCGTTAAAATAATAAAGTACTTATATTAAAGGAAATATTCGCTTTAATTAGCTCTATAGCTAAAGAAGAACGTAGATCGCGCTAGATCCCTCGCTAAGTCGACTCTTAGTCGTTATATAAATCGTTTTTCTATCTTTTACCTAAAGTTATTATAGCTCGTCTAAGGTAAAGATAAACGAGGAGTAGGTATTAAGTAATCGTTATAGTATTTAAAAATATAAAGCCTAACTACGTAAGACTTATTAATCTCTTTAGTAAAGATTTATTAAGTCTAATAGTAGATCTTATAGAAGTTTTTAACTAGAAAGATAAGCTTTTTTTAGTAACTAAGTTTATTAATAATAGTTTAACGATAATACGAAACTACTAAATAGTATACGAGTTACTATTATTAAAAGTATAACTATCGTATATAATTAGCTAGGTATAACGTATAACGAGACCTACTAGATATTCTTAAATATATCTAAAGATAGTTTATAACTTTATAGCTCTTAAGAAGTAGAGATTACGGTATTTAGACCTTTATTTAAATAATATACTTATTAGACTATCTAGTATTATTAAACTCGATATATATATCTTAACGCGTAGTAATATAGAACTAAATCGTATTATAGCTTTTCTTAAGAAATAGATACTCTCTTCGAAAGTTAATTATATAGAACCTTTAGTTATATTAGCTAACGTTATAGTTTAATTAATAAAGATATATACGCTCTTTTTTATATAGACTATTATATAGCTATAGAATCTAGAATATTAGTCTTTAGAAGTACGTAATTTCCTCTAGTATACTTAAGTATAACTAGTAGTCGAACTATAAAAAGTATAATAACCGAAGTTTTATACTCTTATATACTAATATCGTTACTAATATCGATTTCTTTTAGTCTTATTTAGTTTAAAGGAGTTAATTAACCTTTATTTTATTATAAGGTATACCTTATTTAAATTTTATACTCTTTACGAGTCTACTACTAATAGTAGCCGTTTCTAGACTCTTTAAAAAGAACGAGAGTAGGTATACTATCGAATTTAAAAGCGTTTATATTTAACGCTTCTTATTAAAAACTAAGAAAAACGTCTTAAAATTATCTATTAAGAGATTTTACTATACTAGAAGTTACTATTTAGAAGGATCTAGTATCCGCTTACGAATATTATTAAAGATATAAACTCTTTCTTAAGTAAGCTATAGTACTAATATTAGCTATACTATTAAGTAAACTACTTTAGGTACGTATTACGTTCGTTTCGAGAATATTAAAATTCTAGATATTATAGCGAATAAGGTTATAAATATTCGTTAACTTAAACGTATCTTTAAAGTTTAAGGGTATTTATATAATAATTTATAGAACTATATAATTATAATTATTAACGAAGAAGTCTTTAGAAGACGAACTCGTAATAGCGCTCGTAAGAGTACTATTATTATTTCGTCTTCTAAACTACTTTTAGCGTCGGAAGAAGAGGTAGCTTATATTTAGAGAAAATATAGAATTAAGACTATAAGTTAGATATTATATAGACGCGATTAGTAGTAGATAGTAAGGTTATATCTAATAGGCTTAGGTAAGTTAAACGCCTCTTAGAGCTCGTTATTAGCTAATACTAGTAAAGACTAGCGAGTTAGTCGCTAGTTAAAAGATATATTCGCTAATAAAAAGAAAGCCTTTAATAGCTAAATTTACCTTAACTTATATTATAGTAAGCGAGAAAATAACTAAGTACGTTAATAACGTTATTAAGCTACTTTAAGTTCGTTTAAGTATAAGTACCTTAAGATACTATTTATAAGTTATTATAAGTTAGTAAACGCTATCGATAAGCTAGTACTATTCGTAGCTTTATTCTTAGACGAATATATATTCTTTATTAGAAACTTTTATACGATAGCTAGTTTAAGGTATAATAAGATACGTTTATTATACTTACTTTTAACTTAAGCTAACTAAGATATAATAGGAGTTAATAAAATACCTTATTAATATTAATTTATATTAGTTTATAGTTACGCGTTATATAGAATTTAGTATACTTATATCGTTTATTTAAGAGCTATAAGAGCGCTATTCTCGATTTTCTTAACGAGACTACTATAGCTTTTAAAAAGCGTTAGGCGAAGATAGTATACTCGACTATCTACTACGAGACGCTAAAGAGTATATCTATCGAACTATTATCGAGTTAAGTAGAACGATTCCTTCTTTATTTATATTTTTCGAAGATCTTAAGTACGTTAAATTATATCGCGTAGTTCTAAAGCGTTTAATTATAAATAATAAATACTTACTTAAGAGCTTTAGCTTATAAGTCTACTTTCAAAAGCTATTTCAAGCCTCTCTTAAAACTATTATTTAAACGAACTATTATATTTTCTAATTAATAAACGCGATACTCGAATTTTAATAGTAGCCGTACTATATATCTTAATTAAGTTATTACTCTTTATATAATATATTTTAGATACTATAATATAAGATAGCTAATACTTATATTAAAGATTAATATTATAGTAGTAGTTAATAATAAATCGACTTAATAATACTATAGTAGTAGTATAAATTCTACTAAGAATATAATATTAAAACTCGAAGAACCGAAGGTAAAGGTATTTCTATAAAGCCGCGGCTACGATAAATATAAAGCCGAACTAGACTTATAGTACTAATTTAAAGAAATATTAATACTAATATACTATAGTTATAACGCTTAATAAGACGAGTAAGCTTAACGATTATAAAATAGTAAGTATCTACGAGGTTTAAAAGAGGTCTCGACTTACTATAATACTAAAAGTCTATTTAACTATAAGTAGTAGCTTATTAAGTCGAGTATAAATAGTAATATAGATTAACCCCTTAACCGTAGCTTTAAAGCGAAACGTATTCTTTATTAGTACTATATCTCGTAACGAGATATCGAATATATCTACGACTACGCTAAGGTATAAGCTAGCGAGGGCTAGTATTAAGTTAAAAGTAGTAAGTAGCTTAATACGAGAAGCGAGTTATACTAAGGTTATTATACGAAAATAGGTACTAAAAACGTTAATACCGATATAGATAGCGAATAAAAGTAGGTATAACTAAGGAACGTTTCGTAGAACTCTCCTCTATACGAATCGGTATATAAGATATCTAAGAAAATAGAATCTAAGGTAAGATACGAGTAATCGAATTACTCTAACGATAACGCGTATTATAAGCTATATAAGAGTAATACCTTTAATAGTAAGAGCGTACTATTACGAAACTATTACGAGTAATATTATTAACGACTACGAGTCTAAATATAAAGAAGGAAAAAGATTACGCTTTAAAGGGATAAAACGTCTCGTAAGTATTATATTCTCGTAGTCGCTATATAGAATCTATTAGTTTAAGGAGCTATAAGGATATATTCGTAAACTAAATATACTATAATAAATAGTAGAAGACTAAATATTAGTTATTTATTATAATATTTATACGAAGCTCGATAATATACGATACTTAAATTAATAGAATATATCTTTTATATAAAGGCGATAAAATACTAAATAGCTAATAGAAAGAAACTACTAGATAAGTAATAAGTACTAATATAGTATACTTTCGTAGCTACTTTAAAAGTATTTAGCCTCTAGAGTATAATAAGTTAATTATATAACTACTTCGTCTTTAGATTAAGATAGATATTAGATCGACGTTAAATATATTATCTTTATAGAGATAGAAAAGCTAGATAAAAGTAGTATATAAGTTTAACTCTAAATATACTAAGAAGACCTATAATAGCGTTTACGAGGATTATAAGTTCTAGTAGTTATTTAGTAGGTAGGTAGCGAATAGAAACTAGTAGTCGAACTAAAGCTACTTACTTCTTAAGGGTTTGTTCCTCTAGTTTAAGAACTTCGAAAAACAGCGATAAGAAATTAAAGACTAACGAAGAGTATTATTATACCTCTTAATAACGAGAATCTTATATATAAAATCTTACCTAAATAAATAAAAAGTAGTAACCTACGTATATTATTCGCGAGCTTAAGCTACTAGGCTCTAGAATATATACGCCTTCTATAGATCTATATTATATAGGATAATATATACTTACTATAAGACTAAAAAGTATTAATTAGAACCTTTTATATCGAAAGCTATAATTAAAGTATATACTACTAGTCGATATACCTACGATAATAAGATATAATAGAGTCTTACTAAATTACGATTTAAGCTACTATAGGAATATATAAATATATTAGCGAGAGAGTAAGAGTAGAAGATCTCGGCTTTTAGTTATCTATAAGCGTAGAATAAGGAGGTATACTCTTAAGTAGTATATATCCTAGTATAATATAATATCGACTCTTAGATTCTAACGGTAAAAGTTATCGTTAATAACTCCTATAGTATCTACTTCGTACTTTATAAATAATCCTACGCTACCTTTTCGTCTCTTATAAACCCCTTTTAATCATTCTCGGCCTACGCTAATTTGTTTAAGATCGCTTTCTAAAGATCTAGATCTACCTCCCTCTTAGTTAGTACTCGACTTAAGTAAGACTAGCTATATCGTCCTAACTACTACTTTCGTTATCTTTACTATTTCTTATAATTAAATAATTCCCTCCTATAGCGTAGTTCGAAATTCGCTACTAAAATTTTAATATACTGTATTATCGTCGTAAGAGAACTAGCGGTACGTATATAAGTCTATATAGTAAGCCTATATAGGTTAGAGTAATATAGGTTACTAGAGGTATAATTAGAGCGGGAGTATAGCGAAACCTTAGATATAGCGTAACTAATAGGATCGTATATTATAGTAAATAACGGACTTTTCTTAGAGACTATCCTAAAGTAACTAAATCGTTATTTTTATAGAGGTCGTAAACGTAGGAGCTTGTATACGTAATAGAAGCCTATATTATCGTAGACTTCGTCTCGACTCTACAGCTTTTAGTTATTATCCCTAAAGACTATTAATTCATCCCTTACATCATACACTGGTGAGGAGTCGACCGCTGTGGCGAAGATCTTCTCCATCGCGATGCAACTGCGCCTTAGAAACCCTTCTCCAGAAATACTAGCTCAACTGACGGATTCTTCGTTGAGCACCGATATCATCCGATCAATAATTGAAGCGACGAAACGACTGCTACCCGTCGATAACACGGTGGACGGTATCACAGCAAGACGACAGCGGGACCGAGAACGTGCTGAGAGAGCGCGCCAGGCCGAGGACCATTTTGTCGGTTGTTTTCAACAGAGGGGCTATCGTCTGATGACAGAGAGCGAGCAAAAAGAGCGCGCCATTGCCGCCTTTCGTGTTCTCCACGCCACACCCGATATCATTTTCCCCGAAGCAGTCGTGGTTAGCGGATACCCATGCTTGTAGATCGAGTACAAGCACTACTTCGGTTTTCGCAAGAATCCCTTTGTGGCTGTGAAAGAGAAACGCTAGGTCCAGAAGTACGCTCGCCAGATTGGACCTGGAATCATTGTGTATGCATTAGGGTTTAAGCGGGATCATCTGTGTATCGAAAGCGTTCACGTCATGAGAGAAGTCGATATCATCGAAAGATTGAATATATGACGTTCCTATGCTGCGGTTCTGGCCTCAAGGATTATGCTTGGACTATTGTAACAAAGTACTCGATACTCGATGACCATCTCGTTGAGGTCGAAGAGGCCGTCTCGACTCGCTTGTTGTAAAGTGGTATGCTGTGTTCAGCATTATCCTACACCACATTGTCCTTGCTTCCGTAGCTTGGCACCAGGGTTTCTTGGTGCGCCTTGCTGCTTCTCGAGTAGTTTTTGTCTCTTCTGTCGAGCCACCTCGGCTCGATCGAGTTCCTGCGCCGGCAATCTCTGCCCCAGCAACTTCGACCGGAGAGCCCACTTCTCGGGATGGCTTGCAATGCCGAACAGTTTGAGACCGACGGGACGTTGGAACTCGCCTTTGGTGCCGGTCAGAGCGCCTTCGACCACCAGCTCGCCGGAGTCCATCAATGCCGCTAGTCTGGCTGCCATGTCTCGACCGAGGTGACCTATCCGCTGGCGTCGGACGTTGTCGATGCGGATGTCGTTGTGATCGTACGAATTGCCAGGTTCGCGTCGAACCATGACGTACTCGCCCACAGTGGCGTTGCCCTCGTAGTAGCGGATGCCCACGATGCTGGTGTAAAGGATGCCATAGAGCTGCCGGCCCTCATAGGCATCTTCGTCGTTATTGTCAGGAGCCAGATCAATGCTTCTGGCGATGTCGTCCTCAATCTTCTTTTGTGGCGGTGACGACCGCGCGTATCGTTCGACTTGTGGACGAGGCTGCCTGGATGAGGGGTAGGGGCTACATTGTTGAGCACTGTTGAAGCCCGAATGTGCAGTCCTACCCTCAGAGTCAGCTTATGTTACCTTTACACCGAGCGATGGTTTGTCGTGAATGCACATATCTGAAGCAGCACCTCGAACGTACCTTCCTTGAGAGCTGCGAAGTGGTTGACGGCTTGATGGTGGAGTGGCATATACGGAGGATTCTGATTGCTTCGCCACCTTGAAGTATGGAGATGTATTCTCGGTGTCGCTATCATTCGTCAAAGTCTGCCGTGTCAGCTTTGCGCTTCTTCGTCTGCGGCATCTTCCTCTTCCAGACGGGGACTTTCTGAGTGGAGTCCCCCAGTGAGCTACACCACCAGGAAGGAGAGAGACTAAGGACCCGTTTTCTGCTTGGTAGAAAGGAAGGCACGTCATTGATTCGTGCTATGCCAAAGAACGGGCAAGGTGATATATCGCATGACCAGCTATCTCGCCGATAGTGGTTCCAGAGCAGTAACAGGACATTCCACATTTACTTAGGAAAAGGCGCTAGGCCTCACCCTAGGCTGCAAACCGCCGTGAGCCGGGTGCAAAATTCCATCAACTCCGCAGTGGCCGACTGAGAGATCATCAAGGTTGAACGATTACGAGCTGCAGCCTGTTGCGCGGCCTGTTGCGCGGCCATAGAAGTCCATGACAGCCTCCACTTTAATGATTACATTGATTGGCTGAAGACATGTGATTCTGCCGTGCGAGGGAACTGATTTCTGCTTCGATGGCTGAGCCAGGGCAGCAGGGAAGTCAGGGTGGGGTGAGGCTGCACCTGAGCTTGGGGAGTTGAAACAGATAGGCGCTTACCTAGGTGAGCCACGAGCGCTGGACGACTTTTTGTAAGTTTAGCATCGAAGGTTCTAATGGTTTGCGTTAGCATATTCACGACCTTGTCCACGACATCTACTAAATGATAATAATAACCGATTAAGCTCCGAGAAGAGCCTGCCTTTCGTGAAACCCGCTAACGCCATGTTTCGCGTGTCTGAATTTCAGCTGACGGGTTTGAGTCCTCGTCCTTAGCTCAAGAATGGCGATCGAGTGATCTTGTCCCATTGGTTGCACTGGCTGGAACCATCTCCAGTAGAACCTGGTCCTAAGTTACCGCGACGACATAAGGTGTTCATCATCGTGAGCGCGTAACAGTAACTAGGTGTCTTCCTGCACACGCCCACTTCCGGCATCACAGCTTTCTTCCTTGGTCGCTTGGAGTCTGACACCTAAGTCAGATTGATGTCGACGACAAATGTCTCTTTCTGTCCTGCTGACGTAGCTTCTGCTGCAGCAAGTCGAGCGTTGGCACCCTGCGTTGGCTGTTACCGTTAAGCAATGTACTGTAGAAGCCTGTGGCCTTCCTCTTGCGTGTTATACGTTCTTCCATAACTGGTGGTGCTGTCAGGGCGGGAGGGAGTGGTGCGGAGGTTCAGATTGTGATCGGCTTGCTTCAATAGGCTCGTCTGCTGCAGTGATCGATTCGTTATCGAAGGAGGTAGAGGAGGTGCCTAACGATAGTGAATAGAACTGGTGAGCGTTGACGCACAGTAATATGATTACCGATACTGTCTTGCTGCTGGCTTGCGCGCTCTGCCTGCTGCGTAACTAGTATTCTATCATCTCTTGCTACCAGAGCAGCTGACCTCTCTAGCCTGCAAGCCTCTTTCTTAAGATGCTCTCCCCCAATCGTAAGCTTCTTTCGAGATACACGAGGCGGGTTGTCGGGCATGCCTATAGGCAGACTTTCGAGCTCGAGGGTGGATGGGCCGTGATCGAGGTGCTTTTGTAGTAATCCCCGCAGCTGTCGTTCATATCTACGTGCAGCGTCGTCTGAGCATTGAGTTCTGATAGCCAGGACACCATAGAACAACCTTTGGCGTCCTAGCGCAGCATCAACTCGACATGACGCGTGCTTCAGTCTCCAGTATGTGATTGCATCTCAGGAAAAGGCATCCGGAGCATGAAAACCGCTGTGAAGGCCCAGAATTTTGGCAAGCTGCTGCGTCATTGGGCATTCTCTGCGGCGGTTGTGAGGTTGAGATCTGGAAATCCTCTCAGGAAACTAAGATCTTAGGCGAAGATTGAGACTGAACGGCACTGATGCTGTGATAAGGATACACGGCAGAGCTCGAACGGAAGAGCGGGCAACGAGCAATCGTAACCGTGGCGAGCTTGGTTCTTGACGAATTTCCAGCAGCGCCAAGCACGCCGTACACGCCCACCGGCGACTTTCAGTGAGCAGAATGAGGTTACGCTGGAAGACTTGAGCATTATGGTTGGCGATTGCCTGTCGCTGGACTCCGATAATACGCTCTTACCCCTACCTATAGATAGGAATTCTGAACAGTCGATAATGGAAAGGACGAAGATCGAGCCTAAATTTCATACTGACGATATCGAAGGGCTTAGAGCTCTCTTTTATGGATATAGCATCGATTAACTTGTTCTGGAGCCCGTTGTGTGTCAGATACGAACATGTACTAGAAGCTATATTACCTTGCTCCGTACTAGTATATTGACACGCTGTTGGTACGCGTTCTAATTATAGCTTAAAACCATATTAGACGCGTGTTAGTGTACAATCGGGACCTTTACTTATGAGTTACGTGGTCTAAGCCTAGTAATTCGTAGTTAAAAACCACTTACCTAAAACTCTTCCGCCCGAGGGAGGCGTAGCAGACCACGTTAATTGCATACTACATTGCCCTACGGACTCCGCAGCGTGCTGACAGCGTGCTGGCAGCGTATTAGCCTACTAGCTCATGGTCAGTATCTATAAGCTGATAGTTGGATCTTCCTCTCCCTCGGCCGAAGACTGTATATATGGATAAGTATAAGAAGGTATAGGTGCTCTAAGTAGCGATATTTTGCGCCTTTGCTAAGTCGCCTTAGCCTAGCTGGTAGAGTGTTTTAGATTAGAATGGGGTCGTAATAAGCGAAATCCCTAGGGATAAAGTCTAGCGTCTTTCTAGTCTATTTAGGAGGTATAAAGTCCTTAAGCTATAACCTCTTACTGCTTAGAGGAAATTTAGCTAGATAAGATTCGTTAGTTTCCGACTCTGTAAGGCGAACTAAGAAATTTGTAGCGCTATCTTTATTTACTTCTTCTACACCTATACGACTAAAAATATTGTCCTCGTTACCCTCGACTTTAGCTAAGATGATGCCTTTGATAGTGTCGATCGCAAAGGCTTTTTCGACCGTCGTTAGCCTATAGTTAGGTAGGTAAAGTATCGGTAAGAAGAATAAGTCTGTGCGTACTAGAAGGTCGGAGTCGAGATCTTCGTCGAGGAAGACCTTACTGTTGTAACTGTCGAAGTCTATATATATATACCTCTCGCTTCCCCTAAATTTTTGCTTGCGCGTATCGAACTTTTCGTTATTAAGTACTATCGTACTCTTAGGCCTATCTATACCGATTCGTTATATGCTCGAAGATCTCGTTAGAAGCGGCCTATTCGAGATTCCTATCGATAGAAAATTTTCATCGGTATAAGTCGGGTCTATAAGCGATATAACTTTTATTAAATCCCTAGATCTACGCGCGTTAATAGCTTGTTTCTCTATAATCTCTAGCTGGATTAATCTAATCGGAAGAAGGGGGCTTAATATGAGTATAATACCGTTCGACGTCGGTATAAATTAAGAAAGCTGGTCGTCTACGGTTATCTCGTCTACGGTGCTTAATGCCTTACCTCTTATCGTATACTTCTAACCCTAGTCTTGTATATTAACGAAATATAGATAAATTAGGCCTTTAAGATATACCTAAGACTACGAGGGTGTACGGTAGCTTTTCGATCTTACCGTAGCGGGTGATAACAACTAGTATAGCTATTCTATTAATTGTTCTTACTATAAACCTACGAGATACTTATCTCTACCTACTTTATGTAATCGATAAACTAGAGTAGATAGAGTAATAAGTTTATTAGACTTATAAGTTAACCTAAGGTGTATATATTCCTTAACGATCTTAGCGTAGATACGAGTAAGTATCGCGTAGAGAGAACGTATTAGATATTAGTAGAAGGTATCTCTTATATCCGAGTATTTATATCTTTTCGAAATACTATCTAGAAACCGCTCTAAAGCCTTAAGTTCTAGATACTCCCAGAACAATTAGGTCTACGAGAAGTAGATAATCCGAGATACGAGCGTACGCTCTTAAAGGACCTATATATATATATTAACTAGGGTATTATCTACTATAAGACTCTATTCCTTATCGTTATAGTAGAAGTATTACCTTTTATAATCTACGAGTTGCCACTTAGTCTTTCTATTATACACTAGTAGAGTATTGCTTTATTCTACTCTCTAAAAAGACCTTAGCTAAAATTAGATAATGCAGTAGCGGATAAATTAAGATACGAACTCGTATATATATTAGATATTATAGCTAAGTTTTACTATAAATCATCGATAGAGTCTTAGATTATATAGAGTAAATCGATCTAGAGATATCGAAGGCTAAGAGACCGATATACTTTATAGGCCTCGGCGAATATTAACGGAAGATTATCGATAGCTACGCTACGTATAAACGTATCTATATTAGCTATAACTAGCTTTAAGCTTCTAGTTAAGGCTAAAGTGCCCTAGTAATAGCTTAATATTGCGTAAATAGAGTCTTATTATACGTCTCTCCTACTTACTAGCCTAACGATTAATGCTTTAGTTTTAATATCAACTAGCCGAGCTAGAATAAAGTGTTAATGGGTTAAGCGTCGTTAAGAGCACTGTTGGTGCTAGTTATTACATAAACTAACCTACTTAGAAAGTCTAGTTATACTCGATAACGAGCCTATAGTGCCCTTAAATTTCGAAGTCCGTAACGTTTATAAACGCCTTAGGCTAAGGTTGATTATAGTTATTTACGCCTTAAGCATATATAAGAGCCCTTACTAGTCTACTTCTAGAGGGTTACGGTTACTAATAGTATTAAAAGAGGAATAAAAGGCCTCCTAATAGACTTAATTAAATAGAAGGGGTAGAACCTTACGGCGAACGTATCCTTAACTCTAGCGTCTCGTATATAACGTTCGAGATCGTACCTAAGCGGAATTTCCTCTTTATATATAAATTGCGACCTTACTTTTTAGTGACCTTATTATACTATTGTATATAAGGGGTATCTAAGCCTAACTAAGATCCGGAGGAATTCTCCGTCTAGATGCTCGAAGAATATTCTATTAGTATTAGTCTCGAGTAGATTGATAGTATGATTGCCTTTATAGGCGAGGAGGCGTCGATATACCTTGTAGAAGTGCTGATTGAGAGTACTAGGAGACTTATAGTCTGTGGTCTGCTGTGGTTTCTACCTTAGATCCTTGACAACAAGTTTGCTGTTTTTGAATGCACTACAGTCCATGCGCTGGAAGAAGAGTTGTGGTGGATGGCCTGGTACCTGACGTTAGGACCTATTGTAACATGCCATGTATGCTCAGATCGTGTAACGCGGCATCGGCAAGATACTCAGCAGTGTGCACGTCCTCAATGGTCGTTGCATCGCCACGCTCATATTGCCCTAACCTAAGAAGACAAGGTCTCTAGCACCAAAATAGGATGCTATTCTGTCGGTTTGCATAAAATCCGAGACAGAAAGGACTACGACAAGGGCGATTCAGCTGATTATTGCATGGATCCAACTGAGAGCTGTCGCTGCCCATAACTGTCAACCAACACTGATTCTAGACTTGACAGGTTTCTCTGCATGACAGTTCCGCGAAAGCCGTGTGACTACAGCAAGTCGACACGTCCAGACTTGCTTCTTTCGAATAAGCGCTCCGACGAAAATTACCTCAGCCCGACGCTGCTTTCCCCTCACTGGAGTCTTGAAACGATCTGGGTGCAAGGAAGTTGCTCGGCATTACACTGCAGTCGTAGATGCCAAGTCCGCTATCGTGCAGCTACTGAAACCAAGCCTAACCAAGCTCGATCTGTGTCCATTCGTGGCTTCCTCATTCTCCCACTCTCTCTGCCTGGAACGCGGAAGAGTTTGGGACTTTCACTGACCGCGCCTGCGCAAGCTTGATGCCACTGCGAGTGTCACACCTGGCATGATCTGATAGCAAATTCTGGCGTTTCTGATACTGTATCACTGGGAACGATATGTCTATCAACGTTTCGAACTGATCAAAAACCTTCAGCGGCCAAGACGCAACGGAAATGCCTCAGCACATGATAGGTTTCTAAGCTCCAATAGCGCCACGAAGATCTCCTCGGCTGCAATGCTCATCTTATTACATCTGCCCTGCCCCTCGCAGCGATGTTGATCTCGACTTTGTCTGTGCTTATACACCAGTTCAAACATCACGTCATCCACCCTCGATATGCGCCCAATGCCTTCAAACCCGCTGGACGGAATCTAAGCTTAATTCTTTTTTTGCGAGCCCGCTCAAGTCGACGACATTAATGCAGCCGAACCACCAAGGTTTGGTTGCTGTCTCTCGTGTATGCTAGCGAGGCTTTGTTCGTTGAGCATTCCGACTTGCAATTGAATATTCTGTAATCATCACCGGCCAACGAGCTCAAGCGAGCATCTTGCCCCGCAACATTAATTCAACGAAGGTCACTGCCGTTTACTAACGACATCAATCGGAAAGCATCCCACGATGGCTGACTTAAACGACATTCAGCTCAACATGAGCGAGCTCAATGTCGTCATCGCAATCTTTGGATTCTTTACCCTTGCTTATGGGATTATTTCAGTTAAGATAAAGACAGCATGGTACTTGGGTGAAGCACGTGAGCATTTTGATCTACGCTTTCAGGGCTCCTTTCGCTGACACAATCGAAGTACCCGCAGTCATATTTGGCGCTTTGTTGGGCCCGATGGCAGCTCGATGGCTCGATTCGAGGAGATGGGGCGAAGCTATAATCGGCCAGCAGCCAGCAATTACCTTGGGCATGTGCCGCCTCGTCATCGGCGTACAATTGGTCATTGCAGGCTTTCAGCTACCAGCACAGTACGGCCGATACAGATGGAAGGAGTTGCTAGTTTGCCTGCTTCCTATCATGACGATTATGTGGCTATGCACCACGGCTTGCGTGATGGCAACGGTCCCTAAGATTACACTGCTGGCTGCATTAGTCATTGGCTCCTGCGTCACCTGTACCGATCCTATATTGTCGCAGGCTGTGGCTAAAGGTCCCTTCTCCGACAAGTACGTCAGGCGCAATCTGCGAGAGATCATCTCAGCCGAGGCCGGCGCCAATGATGGTTTCGGTTTCCCGTTCCTCATGCTTGCGACATACCTCATCCGCTTTGCGGAGTCGGAACAGCTTACAAAAGAGATCGAACATGCCATGGAGGAGGAAGGCCTCGCAGAGCGGGCATTGTCCGCCGCAACACGTGTTGGTGGCCTATTGCTCAAGCGAACTAGAGGAGCAGAAACCGTCGGCCGTCTTGGCGGCGGTGTTGGGAAAGCCCTCGGAACCTGGGGCCTTACTACATGGGGCTACGTCGTCTTCATGTCCATCGTGTACGGTGCCGTTTTTGGTTTGTTTACCATGTGGGCGGCTAAGTTTGCACTTCGCAAGTAAGTTCTTGTACCTATGGTTTATTCATATCCTAACGTGGTGTCAGACGATGGATCGATAGCGAGTCATATCTCCTCATCCCGACAGCAATGGGTCTCTTTCTGCTTGGTACGTGTGGTATGGTTGGAACTGATGACTTACTCTGCTGCTTTGTTGCTGGCAATGCACTTAACTGGAACGGTGGATATCTTGCGGAAACCCTAAAGAGGCACGACGAGTACAACTCTATCGTCGACGTACTCCTTAACTTCGGTGGCTTCATGTATATCGGAACCATCATCCCATGGCGTCAGTTCCATGATCCCAATGGCACCGGCATTACGATACCTCGTCTTATAGGCTTAGGTTTCCTCATTATTCTCTTCCGCCGCATCCCCGCAATATTCGCAATCTACAAGATTGGGTTGAGACGTTGCGTAACGAGTTGGAAGGAGGCGCTCTTCATGGGTTACTTCGGTCCTATAGGTATTGGAGCCGTCTTTTACGTCGAACACACGCGTCACCTGTTCCCAGAGGAGGGCGAAGCCTTGACAGCAGAAGAGACCAACCTAGTGAGAGCCATGATCCCTGTCGTCTACTGGCTTGTGCTCTTTTCAATCGTGTGGCACGGTCTGTCGATTCCTGCGCTCAGTCTGATCTACCAATGGACCGGCGTCAAGCCAGTCGAAGACGAGGAAGGCCCTGTCGAAGTGCCCCACCTTTCTGAGAATTACCCCCTGCCTACGAACGCCATCGCTGGTTCGCAAGATGCCAGGCGCCGAAGTGTCTTGGTCAACAACAGGTTCTCGCGTAGCTACAATACGGCAGAGTTGGACTTGAACGCTGTTGAAGACTACCGCCGCCAGGCACAGAGACGGGAATCGGTGCAAATCGACATGGAAGACAGAGATGTCGAGCAAGGCACGCGTTGGACGACCATCAAATGGGGTAGTCCACAGTACCAGAGCGAACTCAGAGGAACGAGGATAAAGAAGGTTGCCGAGGACATGAAAGGAGACTTAGAAGGAGGGCGGACAGACGTCGCTTTGGAACAAGCTCCAGCAGACGGCATTCAGCAGCCTTGAAATTAGCCGTGCCTCTGGAGCATTATCGCAGGTGAAATCGATGGTTGTTCTCAGTTTGAACATTTTTACGTAGCGCCAATGAGACTCTTGGTTGAAACGCCCTCAGGTCGCAGGTGATGTATAGTCCCGATCCGGACCATGCTCCTTCTGGTGGTTGAATGGACTGTGTCCTGGTACAGGAATCACGACGCTCACGCTATGCAATGAACACAAGTGCATTCTCCTGTATTGCTGCATGTGCACGTATGCAAACCGCCCGTCTATTCACAGCAGTACCAAGTAGGTTGAACAGCCCATGTGAGGTTCTAGCTTCTTCGGCTTGATTGCTTGGTTGCTTGATTGCATTAAGCATTCCATGCATACCTCGAGTAACGAAATACAGCAAGGCGCGTATGATCGCTGACGTGTTTGCACCATCGCCACGGGCCACTGGATCATACATCCAACGACCAAACCACTGCTTATCGACAGACTCAGACTCTGGAATGCGACGATAGTTAATGGAATACCGAACCTGACAGCCAGTCCTTTGATCAGTACGATCACGAACCCGGTCAGACTTGACCTCACCAGTAACTGGGTCCTTACGCACAAGCGAATCCTTTGACTTATGCTTATTGGCCTTGTCCTCGCCAAAGTGCTTACAGTGGATCTCAATACTGCGACCAGCCCTGGTTTTGGCAATAACAAACTCAACCCCGACTGCAAGACCGTACTGGTTAAATCGTTCTTTGGCGACCGAGCTAATAGTATCACCAGGTGCGACTTCAAAGACCTTTCCATCTCCAGGGCAGTCTAATCGACCAGCTATCACCTTTCCACACGCCGACAACTAGGCATCTCGATAAGCAGGCGATACAACTCGCCAGGTCGGACTCTGGCGAAGGCGAAGGGCGACTGCTGCGTTTGGGCTGGCCATTGCTTCAAGAGGAGGAATAGAAGGCAAGAGGAGGAAGGCACTGCGCTGCTGGCTGCAAGACTACAACACCACAAATTCGCTATACCAAACGTTTGGCCAGCCTCATTATTATCAGATTCATCTTATATTTAAGGCGTGCCGGGTAAAAGCTATTCTATCGTCTTTTGCAAAAGTAATTAGTCTCTCGGTTAATATCTTAGCTTGCTGTTACCGCTTTTGTTACAATAACTGTTTGTAGATAATATATCGCGACTAGTTAGCTGGTCTTAGTGTTAGTCTCGATAGTAATATAGTAGTAATACCTAATCGTCCGATTCGTTAACGACAGCCTTTACAGCGCGTACGCGAGTCCGTACCTCCTCCGGAGTTAAGTTAAGTAGCGATCCGAAAGGCTATAAAGACTCTACGACGGAGGAGGGCTAAGATAAGGCCTACTATAGAAGATTCTTCTCTTCTCGAATTCGATATAAGTCTAAAGAACCTTCGAGTATATCTTAAGTAGCTCGATACGACTAGGAAGGTCGCGTACTAGTATAAGTAGACGCTTTAGAATGCGTTAAACGACGAGAGTTATAACTTTAATACGCTAAAGTATATCTCTAAGAGTAACTAAAAGACGATAAATATCTTAAAAGGCGTAGTAATAACGGTTTATAGCAACCTAGAGCTATTTACTCGTAAGTAGACTAAGAAGATAATTAATAATAGTACGAGAAAAAGCCTATAGTAAGTTAATAATAATAGTAATAAGGGCGATAGTAGTAGTATAAAGAGTATAACTACGAGCGAGGGCGATTAATTAACTAATTACTAAGACTTAAATCTCGTAATAACCTCGGTTTAATTATTGATAAATATAAGATAGGTACTATAGATCGTTATAAGTTATAAGTACGGTTTTTTAGTATAGAAATCGGCTAATTTACTTATAAATAATCTAATTTAACTATTATAAGTATCTTAACCTTATATAATATTAGATTTAAGGGTTATATCGGCTCGTTAAGGTTTAGCCGAGATCTCTTATAATAATTAGTACTAACTACTCTACTACTCTATTATAAACCGAAACTAAATTACTTTTCGTACTAATTATAATATTAGCTTAATACTACGAGATTATTATAAACGAATATAATATTCGTCGTTTTACTATCTTAACGAGTAGGTAGGTACTAATTTCTATATAGAAAGATAAAGTATAAGTCGTATTATAATTAATACTACTATATAAACTAACCTTCGGCTATAGGCGCTCTAATATCTACTTTTAGCCTCGGAAAGTACTTTTACCCTTAGCGATAGTAAGGTTATTAAGCTATACCTCTTCTCTTAGATACTTATTATTAACGTTTTAATTATCCTCCTTAACGATATATTTATAGTTAGCGAATAGCTCGCACGCTCTTCTCTTTAAATCTACCTCCTCTACGACGATATATAAGAACTAGTCGAATTCTTATATATTAATCTACGGTCTTACTAGGTCCTTATTCTTTTAAAGCTATACCTTAAGTACGAAGAACGATTCTTTTATTAGACTTATATTAAGTAAGTATACTAGAAAGTACTTTAGGATAACGCCTACTACTGTATATAGTAGTTATAACTTAGTTTCGTAATAAGTCTTATAGTTATTTATAATTAGTACGGATCTTAGTCTTAAAAATAGATTTATCTTAAGTAGTAGCCTCTTAATATAGTAGCTAAACCTTTTAGTATTAAATATACCTTAGTAGATCTTATAGTTAAGGTACTCGTTAATTCTAATAGCTAGTAATATTAATTAAGCTCCGACTCGATCTTTTATAGTTTATATTATTCTATACGCGACGCCTTAAAGTACCTAATCTTAGCGTCTCTTTATCGCCTTCTCGCTTATTAATAACTCGTCTACTACTACGATTTAGCTAGTATAATAGCCTACTAGCCTACTAATAAACGTAGCGCGTAGGTCTTCGTCGCGAGTCGAATATACTCGTTCGCCTTATTTATAAATAAACGCTAGCTTCTACTTAATATAATAATAAATCGTAAACGTATTTATATCGATATTAAACTCTTTAAGTAGTACCTCTTATATCTTAAGTAGCGTTAGTAACTAGTTACTCTTAAGAATAAACTCTTATAGCCGATTTATAATAGCTTAGCTAATCTTTTATAGCCGACTTATAGGCTTAATAAGCGGTAGTAATATTAACTTATAGTATAGAAGGTTACTTTTATAATACTTAATTAAGCTTATACTAATACGAGTTTTAGCTACGATATAAACTATTAATAACTCCTTTATTTAGTATAGCTATTTAACCGTTAATAGCTTAGCTTAGTTATATTTTAAGCGATCTAGAGTAATTATAACCTTTATTATTAGTAGTAGTAAGCGATAATAACCTATAGTAGCTTTAACTATAGTATATAGTTTAATATAGCGTTTAATATAGCTAGTAAATAGTTATCGCGTAAGGCGGTAATAGCAAGCTAAGATATTAAGCGAGAGGCTAATTACTTTTATAAAAGACGATAAAGCGTAGGCTTAATAGCTTATACCTACGTACTCGCGTTCGCTAAAAGGTCTAGTCTATAAGGCGTACTAATCGTATAGCTCTTAATACTCTTATTAGATCTTATATTTACCTTCTTAGTAGCGATCGTAATCTCTTATAGCTCTTATAAAAAGTCTTATACTACTTAATAAAAGCTACGGACTACGATTTAAAAAGAAGAAGAATAGTTATTAAAATCGACCGTAATACTATTAATAATCGTATAAAGCTACTTAATAGCGTTTTAAATAAAGCTATAAAGCCGCTCTTTCTAGTCTAGCTAGTATATTATAACGCGTAAATCGAGATACTTAATAGGGTTAAGCGCGACTTAAAAACTTTTAATCCTATACTATAACGATTAAGAAGGCTAGTTACGCGGCGTTAAAAGATACTAGTCGTATTAAGGCGCGATATTAGCTCTTAACGGCGAACGGCGCTCTTACTAAAGCTTAAGGGACTAGTAGTATTCGCTTATAGTCCTATACGCTATCTAACTTATTATATACTCGGCGAGTAGACGGTCGTATAGGTAAAAGAAAGAGAGAAATCGTAGTTCGCGGTATCGGTAAATAACTCGGCGTCGTTAATATTATCGTCTATACCGTAGTCGAAGGTAAGGTAGCCGTCGAAATCTATACTAAGCCGCGATATCCGAGCTAGATCGAAGAGGTAGTTCTATACGGTCGAAAGATAGGCCTCTTTAACCGTTTATACTCTACGCTATTCGTCTACTTATTCTAGTAGTCCTATAATCGATATACGACGCCGTAAGTATAAAATATAAGTAGCGTTAGAGGTTATATATATACTTACTATCGACTTACGTAAAAGGATAAAAAGTAATTAGAACGCGTTCGCGCTATAATAAAAACGAGCTTTACGCTTATTAAACTCGGTCGATCGAAGGTAGTAGAAGTAACTACTACTCGCAATTAAGAAAGTGTAGTTTATTTATAGAACGAAAGGGTTCGCTTATAATATATTTCCGTACGACGACGAATCGTATAAAAGTAGAATACTAATATCGCTTAAGAACGATAGCTATAAATCCTATTCTCTTTATATCGCTAAAGTACTACTCTTATACGTTACTATTAACTTTATATACCTCTTAAGATCGGTAAACCCCGTAAACGAAAGGCCTTAAAGCGAACTATTAGTCGATAAGTTAAAGACGAAAAAGCGCAGTACGAGAGATACCGTTATCGCCGGTAGGGGTTAGTTAAGAAGGCTCGCGAGTACAGTACGCTATTCGGGGCCGAGGTTTACTTGCTTATAAAGGACGAGTATAACGCTTACTACTTTATATTAAAAGACCCCTAGATTAGCGTACCGTAAGATATAGTAAGCTTAAGAGTCTACTCGACTACTACCTACTCGATACTAATAGTAGGCGATAGGGAGCCGTACGCGTTAAAGTACCGAGTCGTAAGATCTATTAACCCTAGAAAGACCTATTAGAAAATATAATATAAGAGCTTTTAGAGGTATATATAATACGTTAGTATACGTAAGCCTTTATATCGTCGTAGATAAGCCCTAAATTAACCGACTTATACTATATTAGATAAGATCTACTACGTCTCTTATCTTTACGATTTCCTACCTTCTAGGGTAGGTTACCTGTTTCGAAAGTAGGAGAAGGGTATATATTCGGTAGTAATACGTATACTCGCGGATATACTAGTTTACTTATATCCGATAACTTAGTATCTCGTCGTAGTATACTTAGTAGAATAAGATATTATAGACGATTAAGCCTATAGCTCTAGTATTATAATAGTCGTAAGATCTAAAATTTCTATTAATCCTTTCTATAAGCGACTATCATACTATAGAAAGTTCGGATACGAGGCTAAATAGGCGTACTAAATAGATTCTATCGATCTTTAGTAGGCGTAAGCCTTTTATATCTTTATCGTTTAGTACTTATAAAAGCTTAGTATTTTATTATCTCTCTACTTCGATAGCGTTCTATATACTCTATACCGACGATATAAGAGAGAGTCTACTAATATTAAACTCGTACGCTATACTGCTAAATCTATCTACGTAGGTCCCTACTAAGGTCTAGTAGTATTTTAATTCCTCTTAACCTCTTTAACTTCTCCTTTAAATTAGTAGGCCTTAAGCTCGATTCTAACTCTAACCCTTAATATAGGTTAGGTAATGGCTTTAGTACTAACTCTAGTAATAAAGTCGTATCCGAGTCTTTCGAGGACCCTAGCTATCTCGAAGCGAGCTAAATTAAGCGTCTTATAGATGCTATATTCGTGGTTAGGTAGAGCGTCTCTTAGGGAAGGCTATTGCCGTTAAGCCTCTTCGTATTCGAGCGCTACTATTAGCTTTATAGTAGTAGACGAGCTATATATCTAAGTAAGTAAGGAAGCGCTTAAGGTTCTTTTATAGCTTGTAGTTAAACTTAATAAATAGTAGGTTAGTAGTACGGAGATATAGGCGGATTAGCTTTTTTCTCTACCGCTAAGCATAGCTAATAAGCAATTAAGCGATGCCTTACTTTACGACTTAGCTACTTAGGCTGTGGTTATACGATAACTAGAGCAAATTTAAGGCCGAACGAATAACTAAATTGACCCTAATGGTTTGCTGAAGTGTTTTCCTGATCGTATTAGGAACTTTCTTAATAATCGACGGTACTTATAAGTCTATCGTTGGTATTATTGATTCGTGTAGAGCTTCTAGAGGCTCGGCCGCATGGTCCCGTGCTGATAAAGTGAACTTAGTGTAAGATTATTCGATAGAAGCTAAGGAATTGTCGGTAAGGTTGTATTAGAGGTATATTTGTGGTTCGGTCGTATTAATATAAGATGCTCGAACTCGTAAATTATATAGTTATTACGCATAGCTATACGTTCGTATAGGATATTAAGTAGGCTTCTCTGTGGGTAGGGTTTTACTATAGGGTTATACCACTCTATAGGGCGGTCGATAGGGTCGAGGGCTAAGGTTTCGAGATCCCTAATAACTAATAGTAACTTTAAGGTAGATTATATTATTAATTTATTCGTAAAACTAGCTAGTACGTTAATTAGATAGATCTATATAGGCTATACTGTTATAATTTCGTTAAACGCCTTAACGCGCTAGGTAATAGGTAGATATAATATAATAGAGAGCTAGTAGTGTAAGAGCGTAGAAAGTTAGACCCTATACGTTCTAAGATCGAAGTAGTAGTAGGTCCTTCGGATATACGCTATACCGAGTACTTAAGCGAGGTCTAAGACGCTAGGGCCGAATGTACGACCTACTAAACACTTAAGCAATAAGGCTAATAGGGGAGACCTACTCGTACCTTTCCGCGCTCTAATATAAATACCTACGAAGGTAGTGAAAAAAGGATCTCGACCGGTTTAGGATATAGAATAAGTCTAGATAACTGCGGCTTACTAGTCGCTAATCTTAGCGCTCGTTCTCGAAAGAGAGAATGCCTTATAGGTCTTTACTCTAATTACTACCGATTCTCGTTTTACCGAGGCGTCTTTAGCCTTCTATAGCGAACTTTTATACCTTACGCGGACTTAACGTAGCTACAGTACTCGAAACTTCGCTAATAAGAGCGAAAGGTTATCGGCCTAATTTTCCCTCGAGCTAGCGTAGTACGCTAGTGAGTTAGTTCTCGCTACCTCGTCGTTCCTCTAAGCTTAACGTCTTCTCGGTAAAGCGTATTTCTATAAAATATACCGCTAATACTATACTTAGGAATATATTACTCCGTAGCTAAGAACCTACTAGTAGCGTTATATCTTAAGATAGTAGGTCCGACTAGGAATTTTTAGCTACGAGGCCTTCTCCTAGTCCCCCGCTTCCTTCTTTCTTTTTAAGTTTAAGCGTAGATGTAATGATCGTTCGACTATATTAACCCTGCTTATAACTTACGAACTCTTACCTAACTATCTAAGAAAACGGTCTTTAACTAGAGATATTTAGCAACGAGATCTATATAGGCTTCTAGATCGATTAGAGTAAGTCTACAAGAAGTCCTTACTAATGTCGGACGTTAGATCGAAGGTCTCGCACTACTCGTCTGCTAAATCGTATTACTTGCTACCACTCGAGTCTTGCCGAGTATGTCGAATTAGAGTAATCGAGGGACTGACTCTAATGATACTCCGGCCCTTAGTCGACGTTCGCGTACGTAAAAGATAAATACTTAATCTCTAATAGTCTAGTATCTACTGATATAACCGCCGTTTTCTAAAAGTAGAATAAAGTTAGCGTTGTAGCTAAAAGATAAGCTGCGAGGCTTTGATTTCTATCCTATACATTGTAACTCCGGCAGATCCCGTAACTAAAAAGATATGCTAGTATCCCCCCGCCTAGAGTATGCCTAGTGACGGACCTAGACCTATCTATATAGACGGAATATCTCGCTCGTATAAACCCTTGACACTTTTAGCGTAGAGCCAGTATTGTAGATTGGACGGAAGTCCTTTATCCTCTGGATATGAGGTCTTAGTAGGTATACGCAAGGATTAGCATGGACGAACCGGTATAGTCGAGCTGTCTTTTCTATAGTGTGCTATAAAATACGAACTTCGCGGACCGAAGACGACTCGACGCAATCTGTCGATAAAGCCGTATTTAGGAGCTCTTCGAGTCTTCGAGGTAGTGCCGCGCTGAGGATGGTTATCTTAGTACTTGGACCTTAGTCGTCGGCTGACTAGGTGGCTTACTAACCTTGTCTATGTCCTCGATGTCTCGAACTAAAAGCTACTATCTAGACTAAAGGTAAACATCTGAATACTAATTGATTTTCTGTAGTAAGCATATAAGGAATCCGTGGACTTTGCGTTGCGAAGACGTCGCGAGCTTTTAGCGTCGAGTTTCGCAAGAAGTGCTCGGGTAAGTAAAGTAGTGATAAGGGCTTATGGAACGGTACCGCTAAGAAAATGAATCGCTCGTTTAAAAAGGCGTTGAGTAGCGCCTAAAAGCTTATAAAAAGGCGGTTCGAGATTCTACGCTTTTATTTACCGAGTGCCGGCCTTTAACCTCTGCCCCTGCGGACGAGGCTCGGCTCCGGTACTGAGTGTAGTAGGACTGTAAGACCGTAGCCGCAACGAGGGATATTACTAGCTTACCGTATTATATTCACGAGATAGTCTATCGAAGAGTTTATAGAGAGATTCTATAAAGGATTATTTTCCCTTTATCCTCCGCTTACCTAAGTATTACGGACTATAGCTATAGAACGGCTACGCTCTAGGAATTAGAAAGGTCTTATAAGGAGGCCTAATACGTAATAGTAGAAGGCGCTATTACGTAATAACCTCGATTAGAATCTAAGATTACTAAGGTTACTAAGGTTAGACCTTAGGTACCTTATATACCTTAGATAGTAGGATCGAAGCTAAGGATATAAGTATATAAATACGACTCTTTTTTATATAGTTCTATAGTTTCGTAGTTAACCTAAGTTATACTAGAACCCTACCTATATATAATAGACCTTACCTCGACTTATCTATATACTATCTCGCCTAGTTTACTTAAGTAGAATAAGAGGTTCTACTCGTACCCTTACTAGTTACGTAAAGGATAACGCCTTATAATACTAAGTAGCTACTTCTAATATCTTTTCGCTAACGAATTAAGTTAAGGTAGCGAAGTAAGTATCTATCTAACGCTCTAACTACGCTATATTCAATTAAGCCTCTAATTTTACTAAGACGACGAGAACTTTTCTAAAGTACTAGTACTAGAAGAAGAGATTCTACCTTAGCTTTATATCGTCTTACTAAGGCTCGCTTATATCTCTTAGCGCTCGCTATATAGCTAAGTAAAAGGTTAGTCTAGTCTTTTTATATAAGGCTAAAAGTCGAGATAATTACTAGCTCGGTAGTTTAGAAAGTCGAATAGGTATTAAGCCTAAGACTATAAGTCTCCTAGGTAGAATTTTAGGTCCTAAGAGCGTATTACTCCTTCTTACGTATCGTAAGATTATATACTAATATATATCTAGGTAAGTAGGTTTAGATAAGTCGATTAATATTAATTTAGTTCTAAAGTAGGAATATTTATATATCTTAAATATATAATTAGACGCCGAGGATGTTTTAGTATAAATATTTTAAAGGATAGCCGATAGAAATTATACGCAGTTAGATCTAGATTAGCTACGCTATTATAGCTTCGCTTAATGTCTTAGCGCTATCTAAAATCGGTAGACTAGCTAAAATACACCGGTTTACTAGAGAGGGAGTAGGGTAATAGTATAGGTTATTAGACTAGATCCGTTCGAGATACGTTACTAAGGACTCGAGCGTTAAGGCTAGTTTATAGCACTTAGCTTATACTTAGTAGAGGAGATATAGCTTACGAGTCTACCTTACGTCTTTTTAAGATTAAGTTTAGTCTAAATATAAAAATTACGTAGTAATACCGTTATATTATACGTACCTACGTACTTATCGAATAAGTAGTAAGACTAATAATAAGAGAATTTATTAGTAGAAAGAGTATCGTTTAACGTATAATTCGTAAAGATAAAGTAGTAAAGAGGAGTTCTAGTCTTACGATAGCTTTTTAGCTTATATCTTAGCCGTCGCTAAGTACGCTAATAAGATCTTAGCCTCCCTCTAGCTTAATAATAAATAGGGGTGCTTCTTAGACGACTTATAATAGCTAAAAGGAGGGTTAATAAGTATCGATTATAGCGACTTTTCTAGGTAGCTATTTACTTAAATAATTACCGATGCTTATCTTACCGAGGCGGCTTTCGCCTTTAATAGCGGACTAAAAGATATCTTAGATCGAATTACGAGAGACGTATATGCAATATTAGGTTAAGGATAATATAATTTTTAACTATTATATTAATCCTATAATATACTAACGACGATCGCGCTAATAATATATATCTAGGCTACTAGTATAAGTAGCCTAGTGCTAGGTAGAGTTAAGACTCGATTCGAAGCCCTAGAAGTAGTAAGCTACGCGGATTCTATAAAGAGCGAGCTTATAGCCGTTCGTAGGGCGGTCGTCGAGATAAAATTATTATCGGACAAGGCAGCGCCGGCGGTGCTCGTAGTAACTATAGGTAGAAGTGATTAGTATCGGCCGGGTACTCTCTAACGGGGGACTTACTCGTACTAGCGATAAAGAACTCTAAGCCCGTCGTTATCCTTAGCAAGTGTATAACCGTCGTATCTCTACCGTAGCCTATAAAAGGGGTAAAGGTAGTAGTATTTAGGTCTTAGTATAGTTCGTGCGTTATATAATCTACGTCACTTACCGTAGGTTAGCTAAGGACTACGGTAGTACTAGGGGTTACTTACTATATAATAGTGTAGCTATCGATACTATAGGTAGAGTTCTCGGAATATCGAGTATAGAGGTCGTTATAGCTATAGTCGGCGAATCCTTCTTAGATTATAAAGGGACTATTAACGTAGGAAAGCTAGTCTAATAGAAGTTAGCTACCTAAAACGGCTTTTTCCTTAGTACTACCGTATAGTAGTTATCTAAGCCGCTCTCGTTTACGCCTATTCCTATAGAGTATTCATCTTGCGGGATAGAAGTTATAACGAAAGAGTAGAAGGTAGTAGTTACGCGTTTATCGAGGTTTCGGGTAGTAAGGGCGAAGTTAGGGGTAGTAGTTAGCGCGAGAGTAGGCTTAGGGCTTCCTAATACTACCGCGACGACTATCGTTAAAGATATAAGATGAGTAAAAGATAATATAGTAGACTTATATAAAGTAGAAAAAGATAAGAGAGTCTAGCTTAGAGTACGGCTTACCGTGGTCTTTGTATTCGAGCACCTTCTAGGGCTTAGCCGCGGGCTAAGATAAGCAGTATAAGTCTATAAGGCTACGAATCCCGCGATCTATCGCTACCTAATTAGCTAAGCTAGTAGTATCGCTCTAGCTAGTCGCCTAGAACTACACCTCGATTAACTAGGAGCCGGAAAGAGCCGTAAGCCTAAACCTACGGTCGTATCGTAGCTCTAGTAGAGTATACCTTATATGCGTCTATAAGCCGATTCTCGAATAGGGAAGTTATCTAGCTATAGTAGATAGATATATAGGAGTTAGGAGGTTAGAGACGGTATCTTAGTTGAATAATATACTGCGCAATAATACTTCTTAGTACTAGAACTAAAAGGGTTAAGGGCTTGCTTCGAGCTAGGTAGATAGGCGAAGTTAATAAAAGAACGCACAAGTAGAAGGTCTAATATCGTACGTACGGTGGCTAGCGGGGTAGAGGAGACGTACGTAGCCTAAATAAGAGTCCGGAGGCTGAAACGATCTGAAAACAAGCGAGCCTCGTGCCTTAGCGGTGGTAAACTCGCTAAGTAGAAGCTTAGCGTACGCTCGGCTCTCGGTAAGACGAAGATACTTAGGTACTAGGCACTAAGTACCTATATACCTAGGTAGACTAGTATAGGTATCCGTCTTATCGAAACTAGAGCTAAATCTACCTACTTATAGCAACGAATAGTTGCGTAGCGACGCGACTAAAAGTAGGATAAACGAATATACTCTATCTGTATTCTAGGACTAGGGCGCTTGCTAAGGCGGCTTCTGCCTTCTATAAACGCACGTAGTAGTGCGTATATCGCAATCGTATATTCTACTTAAAGTCAGTTTCTACCTATCTAGCGCTTACCTAAACGTAGTAGAAATAGCTATTAGTCTACTTCTAACCTATAATTTATCTCTAAGGATCTTTTCTCCTTAGTAATAGATAGCGCATAACTTATTATAAAATAAGAAGATAGCAGATAAGCTACGTAGTTATAACTTCGCTTAATATCTCGGTATATTCTTAAGTACTAGATGAGGATTTACTATAATATCTATATAACTTATGCATACTTATCCTACTAAGGCGGCTTTTGCCTACTAAGTTTAATAGAGGACTAAAAACAGTCTCGGAGCGTATTACGAGAGATAGATATACAATATCTTTTCGGCTAGTATTTCTAATCGATAATACTAACCTAATATAGTTACGATAGTAAAAGATTCCCCGATCTCGCCGAGATATCGAAGTTATACGAAGAGCGAGTATTATAATTCGTCGAAATGCGCAGCTATTACCGAGCGCGCTCTCTCTCTCTCTCTCTCTTTAATATATTAATCTTTAGAAAGTATCGAGCTTCGTTTCGTTATATCGCGAAGAAAACCCGAACTCCCCTCGCTAAATATATAGGATAGCTAGTAAAGGTAGCTCGATATCTAGTACTAAATCTATCCTTAAGAACACTTACTAACAAGCTTTAATAAGTAGATTCGCTTGCTAATATTCTTATATAATGGCTTATTACGTATATATCGATCCCTAGATTAACTACTCCTACGGTCTAGTTCGAGGTGCTACTATTATACTTAACTAAAGAGAAGGAGGTTTATAGGCGGCCTTCCTAGCCGCTTTCGTTATAGTTACTAGGAACGAGCTATAGAAAATTATCTACTACGTATCGCACTAAGTACGGTCGAAGGATACCCTATAAGATAGCTTATACTATTAGTAATAAGTTATACTGCGGGCGTTAGCAACTTCGGTAGGGACTTCCTGGTTATTCCTTAAACAAATATGGCCCTAAAAACGATATCCTTTTTAAGCCTTCTTTAGGACGTTGCCCTAGGCGCTGTTTGGTCTACTTTATATTACTACGATTGGTCTAGTAGTAGTATTCACGTCGTAGATCTCGAAGATACTAGGATCTCTAAGGCTGATTTACTTAGATGACTATAGTACGTAGATATTAGATCTCGAATTAGAATTTAGCTACGAGGCGTTTTTAATAAAGACAACTAGTAATAGGTTAGTATATATAAAGCTATACGTCCTACTACTTTACTAATATATACTCTTAGTCTTATTACCGCGACTTACGCTAAAGCCTATTACGGAGATAGTTAAGATCTAAAGCTGTATAGTAAGCTCCCGATGCCCTTAATCAAGTAGGGCTCCGATGCTAATACTACGTGTCTATCTAAATTAGGAATATGCGTTTACGGAGATATAGTAGTATTCGAAATAATATTAAAGAAAATTAATAGCTACTTAGATCTAGGAATTAATGCACCACTATCGATGCGAGCTTAGGTGTAGAAAAAGACTACCTGCGCCCCTATACGTACCGCACTATTCGTCGAAATAAAAAATGCCTCTAACTTATTATACGATAGAGATAGCGATATAGTCGCTGAATACTTCTACGGACCTATTCTAAATGCTAGTAATAAGACGTATTAGTATAATAATCACGCAAGATACGATTAGAATGGGTATACTCTCTTCTTCGTATTCTCCGATACCGGAGTTAATCCTCGAGCCGGCGCCTATATTCCGGTTCTAGTAATGAAAACTATAGACGCTAATCTTTCCCTAGTCTTTATCGCCGTAAACTTAGTCTAGTATATAGAGCCTTGCGACGATCTAATATTCGGCGCGTATTAACTGCGCGAGGGTAGTAAAGTTTATAATCCTAACTACTAGGTTACGCCCCTTAGTTGCACCGAGTAGTACCGCGTTTACAGTCCGTAGGATAATAGCTGTACGCTTTATCGAGGTCTCTAGCAGCTTCTAACTTTCTCTAAAAGGGACTCTAGCAGCTTTAGCCTTAACGCTATCTAGGACGAGACGGTTAGTCGCCTTATCCTTTCCTTATAAATATCGAACGTGTATTACGCAACTTATACACGTCTCGGCTTAGTACTATAAGCAAGTAAGATAATAACTACCCTGAGTTAGAGATACCTACTACCGAACTAATAGTATATTAAAGTAGGAGCGTGGTTTAATACCGGGCTTATAAGGCTCTAGTAAATAGTTTATAAATACGCTACCAGCCCCTTGATACTACGCGGATCTTCTGTAGCTAGGCTAGATCCTAGCGAGCTTATAGATGTCCTACTCTATGCTATATATCGTTCCTAACTTATTAACGACGCGTTAGCTATAATGAGCTTCTCGGTTATCGGTATAGCTGTCCTCCTCGGCCTAGGCGTTATTATTGCCCTTACTTCGTTTACTGTAGATACCGTCGTCGGATAGCTCTAATTGAGATATGGAAAGGGGCTATATGCCCGGACGGAATGGTGCCTTAACGACAAGCTAGAGCTGTAACGCTTATTGTACGAAGAAATGGGTTAGGGCCACTGGGATGATAGCAAGAGCGTGCCTGTGACAGCGTGGGAGGATAGATTTAGCAGTGTGGGGGGGAGGGAATTGAACAGGATGAGCGCGAAGCGGACGATGAGCGGCGTCGGTGGTGGTGTCGAAACGGTGCAGCAGGTCCCAATTCCCAAGGAGGACAGCCAACCACATTGAGCCCACGATGATCTCGGTTCGCATGGGCTACAAAGCAGCAACATGAGCAGAACCGTTCCATAGCTCCAGTGAGGGCAGACGATACTGATGGCGACCACCTCAGCCAATTGCCGATTGTGCCTTCGAATCTCCTCCGGCAGAGCCTCGTCGACAAAGCTTGAGCCTGCCTGCGTTCTTCTAACAACTAACCATTGCTTTCAGTTTGCTCCTGCCTCAATTTTCAGAAGGTGCTGCAGAGCTGCGAAGTTGTGCTTAGCCCAGCGTTGATTGGTGCTAGTTTCCGTAGCATGGCCACGGCCTGACTGCAGTATTGTTGACTCTGTTTACCCGCTCTCCAATGCTGTCCCATGGGCTTTTCCAGATCTATGCCACTTTGCCTGCAGGTCACAGCCGGTCAAGACCTTCTTCGTGATCCTATAGCTCAACCCCCCACGCGCGTCCACTCGATCTACCTCCTCAGTTCCCTTGTTCCCGCTCGATCACTGAACAGATGTCACTGTGACACCTTCACCATTCGCCCTCCAGAGGCTTACGCACAAACCACCTGCGATGTCACGCTCGAAGCTGAATGTGGCGAGGCATAAGAAGCAGCTTTCATAGGGCGGAACTCGCTCATGATTACGACGTGCAAGAAAAGAACGAGGACCTCCCACTGATGGACAATGGGTTGTGCCAGTGGCAAAAGATGACCATGTCAATGTTCCGGCCCGCATTGTAGATATGTTGTTTCTCAGTGTCCATGAATTGAATGTTCATTTTCTTGGTGCCCTGCTGGATGTTGAACGCTGATCGGACCGCATTGTTGAGTTTATTGTCTGATTCGAGCACTTTTGAGGGCTTTAGAAGGAGTTTGACCTCGAAGCCGGGAAGTAGGCTGGACACGATGTTAAATTGCCGACAGTGCTACCGACGAGTTGGGAAATGGTGAGACTGCGCCTTAGCAGTAATGGAAAGTAACGGTGAGACTGGACGAAACCACATAACTCTTCAATCTCGAAGCGGGGAAGTTGAGTTGAAGGTTATTCTTGGTGCGCTGATGTGGTCTGTATCAGCTGTTCAGCTAGTACCAGTTTTCAGCTGCGGCTGCACCCGCAATCACAGGATGAAGCTTGCCGTATCGTATGCAATGATCGACACGATGATGGGCCACTCCTATTACCAGTTCCCCGCAAGACTTCTGGCAGTAGACTCGTATTCAGACAGACGAAACAAGAGGAGGTATGCGTTCGATCGAGCCCCGCTCGAGCTGACTTTCATCGTTCCGCATTTGGCTTTCGATCGGTAGGCAGCCCTTTGTGACATCCAAATGCAGGATATTGTTCGGCTATGCAGTAGAACCACTCTTTCTACCTGCTGCAAAAGCGATCTGATCGGGATTTAGGCGAAGTCCTGGGTCATTTGCTTGATTGTGGGGTACGTTTCGCGACGTCAAATTTGGCTTTACTGGCGTAATTGTGTCGTGGGTGAAAGCGCAGTTTGAGGTTTCTCATCAAGGCAGTCTAGCACGCAAAGTACGTAGTGGTCCATAGACTGGCCTTGACTTCACGACAAGCAAGAGGGCGTGCACAATCACGCCAGGCATAGACAATGGAACAGGGAACTCGTGCAGGCCACTTTACCACGCAGCCTATGCAGACCTTCAGTTTTCTTTCTCTCTTCGATGGAGTCAGCTCCGGAGAGCACCCACACACACCTCGACAATGGCAAAACGAGGTCCTGCAAGTCATGCTGACAGCATTGTAAGACTCCGCATCAGTTCCCACGCAAGGGGAGGAACAAGCTCTTTCTCCATGATTTGTGGAGGACTCGCGACGCGTCCATACCTGACAGCCCACCCAGACAACCTCGGACTTCACTATGCAAGCCATGTGAACGCATTCGACCTTTAGCAAGAAGAACCGATTTTGAAAACAAAGAAGTGCAAAATGAGCGATGCGGTCATCTTGAGTCATGGTCGCCAAGGTTCATGTCTTCGCTTAGCTATGGTCGCCAAGATTCGTTTCTTTGCTTGGCCATCCCTATCCATTGGGCTAACTCAGCTCGGCGGCTGCCAAGTGTGCTGAGTCCTGCAACAAGACGTACTCTCCAGCCTAACTGAACGACTTTTCCCTCAACCATCACATGTCTTTCGTATGTGACAATGGATTGGAGAAATGGCAACAGAGTTGCGTACTGCAGGACTCAGTGCCGATGACCAACGAGGCTTTTCTTTGGGTTAGGTCAAAACACAGTTTATTGGATAGGTGAGAGGCGCTGCAGCCTGATTGGAGGCCACTCTTGACTAGGCGTCCATAGTTGAGGTATAAATAATGGGCATGGGTGACGATCATGGAATGCAAATTCATCATTCAGGAATCACAAGTTCAACAACGATCTGAAAGGAATATCGATTCTACCTCTTGCATCGCGAAGTACCTGTCGACCAACCATCATGTGCAATCAGCGCCAGTCTGGGGCTGTAGGACTCTCAAAATTCTTGTTTTGGAATGCAAGCTAACCTCTCGTTCCAGATGTGCCACTTCGTCCCCGCTTATATCCTCCAGCACATTGCCGATTCTTAAGCTGCTCCAAAGGAAGCTCAGCGCGTGCAAGCCCTCAGGAGCGGTAAAGCACCCACCGCTCCCGACGATTCTGATGTTTCGGCAGCCCAAATACCCATTGCGAGTATAGGCTTTGTCCCGCCCGGAATTCTCGAGTATGTCACCCAGAATGAACTAGCAGGCGATGAGACTCGAGAGAGTGCAAGGGCAACTTTGAGATCAGATGCTAAGATTCGCAAACAGAGAACTGCTCTAGTTGGCCCTGCCGCGACTCACGAACCCTATGACCCTGAAGCTGTGGCTCTCGTGCTAAAGCGCGCCATTTACGATGGGAAGAACTTCCCCTCTACTTTCATGTAATGTTATACCACCACCTCTTTTGGAGTGTTCCCTCCTCTTCTATCTTCCTCTTATCCGTCGTGCTCGAGAGCCTTTTCCCGAATGTTAACCATCTATCTATCGGCCGGTTAACCGTAGTGGTCAGAGGAGTATTTAGTTAGGGCAGGGAGGAGAAAGGGAGAACGTAGTGCCGATTTTACGTTAGTCGCCCTATTACGATACCGAAATCGATCGGTCGAAGGATAATCGGGAGGTTTAGTTTCTAGCACTTAGTAGGTCCGTTAAGCCATTCTCTAAATAGTCTTTCTTGTGTTAATCGTCCCCCTAGATAATATATGAGGTTACCCTAGCGAGAGCCTACTACCTCGTATAATAATTAGCGAGGATTCGCCTATTAGGCACACTCGAAGAGAAAATATCGCACTATCTCTAGCGGCGCGTACTCGCATTCGTATTTATCGATCTTAACCACTCCGATTCTAGCTAGATAACCTTTTAGACGACTCTTACCCGTGCGAAGCTAATATAAAACTACTACTTTCTAGTATACTAAATTATCGTATAATATTTTAATATATAGTCTCGATAAGGTACGATCGACGTCGTCTACCTTCTTTAGCGTAACTTAAGCTATTACGCTTCGAGCTTTCTTCTATACTACTAGTAGCGTTAGCTCGTCTTATAGCTATTATAGCCCCGAAGTTACTTCTCTAGCTAGCGCGTTCGCGATCTTATTACCTACGATCTTTAAGTAGGCTAGTACCTATTAGAGACGGATTTAAGGACCTCCGCGCTCTCTAATCTCGTAGGCTAGTCGATTAATCTCTCGTACTCTAGACTAGCTACTTTAACAATCGAGCTTTAATACTATACGAATAGCCGCTTAACTATTACTAAGTACTATATATATAAGGATACTAGCAGCCCCGCCTAAGCGTTTAATCGTGCGAGTGCACTATAGGTCGGAAATCCGAAGTAGTACTTACTAAATAGCTATAATTTCTACGTATATCGCGGTAAGTCCTTCGCTTTATTCTAGTACGATTACCTACTTATCTTTTATCGTTATAATTCTCTTATTCTCGATCGGATAATATAGATTAACGCCGGTATTATTATTCCGATACGAGGTATCGGTAAATATTTTTACCTTATATAGCGCTCCTACCTACTTTTAGGCTTTCTTTTAATTCGAGATATACGCTTTGATTAGCTCCTATTATAGTACTAGGTAGAACGATTTAGTTATTTATAGCTTATTTACTTTGACTACCTATAGTCTTTATATAATATACTATAATAATAAGGAAAATCTCTTATTTTTAACGTTAATTCTCTTATATAACTTCTACTAGAGATACTTTAAGGGTAGAGTATAATAACTAACCTAAAACTCGTATTACTATCTCTAAAGGCGCCTAAATAAGTATTTAATATCGGCTTCTATCTCGGCTCTAACTAGCGATACGGTATAAAAGGCCTCTATAATTACTTAAGCGCTAATCCTTTAGACTCATTCGAGTATTCTCGTTACTCGCTTAGTTATATTAGCGGACTATATCGAGGAGGTATAATCGTAGGTCGGTACTATTATAGTCGTAAATAACTATCTCGCTAGTTTCGCGATTATTCCTTTAATGCGTTTAAGTACTAAAGTAGTAGCTATATCTCGTTTAGCTACTCTAGCTATATACTACTAGAATCGAAGTTCGTAGTCTAGGACTACGCTTAGGACCTTAACCTCGCGTTATAAGTAGATTTCTTTCTCCTTTACTACTAGTATATTCTTAAACTACTTTTTAATTACTCTTATAAAGTAAATAAAAGCCGTCTTATCGGCTTTAAAGGTAGCGCTACTTACGATTACTTATCTTTCGACTTTATTAACTACGGTTTCTTATAGAAGCTTAATATTCTATTTAACTAAGAGTCTCGTAATCTATATTATATAATTATTAACGAAGGCGATAGCGCCTTTATTTTAATTAATTTAGAATAATACGAGATCCGCGTTAAAGTATAAGAATAAGATTAAGGATAATAGTAATCCTTAGAGAAGGCTAGTATAGGGTAGACTTATAGTCTTTATCGTATAGCCGTTTACTAGTACCGATACTTATTATCGCTAATAGAAGTCGATAATCTATATTACTAGGGCTATCGGAATATATTGCTATTATAATTTCTTCGCTAGGATATCGATATTAACGCTATTATACGCGCTCTTAACGTTAAAGCCTACGAGACTTAATACTCTACTATTACGCTAGGCTTAGTATATACTCTCTTAAAGAAGCGTTAGAGCTTAGGTAGTTAACCTACTCTTTCTCGCTCTAAAGTAACTTTTAGGTAATAAGTAGTAGGTTTTCGCTAGGTATAATAGTTACGCGGCTACTACCGCCTCGAGGTTCTTACCTAGAGTAGCCGATAGGGAAATCGATTAATACACCTTAGCTACGGTATAGTTCGGCTTATTTAATTTACGTAAGGGAATAATCTTAACGACTCTCTATACTTATAGAATTCTTTTCGTTTCTAGCGAGAGTCGAAAGAGCGCGATAATATAATCTTTAAGTAGCGGCTATAGCTCGTTATACTTTAACCTCGGATAATAGCTCTATTAAGAGCTCTTCTACTTATATTATACTATTTAATACTTCTTCGACCTTTAGCGACTAGGGAAAGAACTCTTTAAGTAGGTAATCGGCGATACTAGTATTAGAGGTATACTACTATTTATACGACTTTAAGAGAGGGATTCGTATAAACCTCGAGTTTAGCGCTAGTTATAGGTATTTAGCTATATTCTAGATATTATTCGCCTTAGCGACGAATTCCTACTAGTACGTCTTTCTTTAGTTTCGAATCGCGTTATAGTATCGCTTCTAGTAGGTATTAGCTATATATTAAAGGCTAGTATCTAGTATTTAAGCTCTTCGCCTTATTTAAGTACGATTACGCTAATAGGTATAGTCTCGCTTTATAGTAGTTAGCTCCTCGGTTTACTACCTCTTAGCGTAAAGAGAAGAGTTCGTAACTAGTATATATTTAGCTATAACTAGTTTTATATAGTATTTAATAAAGTAGTAGTATAAGTCTATATCTTTTAGATTAGTAGGCTAAGGCTCTCGTTAAAGAGCCTTAAAGATATTACTCTTAATCGCGTTCTACTATACCTTCTTTTATAACTTTCTAAGCGGTAGTCTTAGAACGTTCTTACTAATAGTAAACTTAGAGTAAATAGCGAAGTAATTTAAGCCGTAGGCTATTCTATTTACGTCGTATTATTAACTTTTCGGTACTAGTTCTAGAGAGATTAGGATTAAGTTAATAGTTAAATAGTAGGTTTCGTTTAGTAAGTACTATATCTTCGTTCCTTATAGAAGCGGATATTATAGATTATAGTCGGCTATTAGCTAAATAATAGGTTCTTCTTCGCCTTATCGGAGTAACGTAGCGACTTAGTTCCTATCTTAAAGCTAGTTATATCGATTAAAGTCTCCTACAATAATTAATTTAATTCGATTAGTATAGTTACGTCGCGTCTTATCGATAACGATTCGAATTACCTTAAGCCGTTAGTGTAGTTTTAGGTCGATAGGATCCGTCTTATTTAAGATATATATTAAGATAATTAAGAGTATTCTTTTACCCTACTTAGTAATAACTATTATAATATCTAGTAATCCTATTATAATAAGCTATACCGTTATATTCTTATATACCTAAAGTATAGCTTATAGTCGATTCTAGTAATCTAAAAGGTATAAAGTCTAGTAAGAGTAAAACCGAGAAGCTATATAGTATCGGTTATCTTTATTAATAAATATATATAGTTCTAATATAAGTAATACTCTAAAGTCTTTTAAAAGATCGTCGTTTATAATACTATATTAGATCCTTATTATTCGTTAAACGTTAGCCTATAGGATTTTAAGATTCTAGAGTATATCGCGTTAGGTATACTCCTTATAAAAGTCGCTTATATATAGAGTATCCTCTATTACTAACCTTATAAGAGCTAAAGTAATTAGTATATTTTACAGTATCGAATACGCAATTACGTTTACTATAGCTTACGCTTATATAAAGTCTATATATAGGTTCCTATATTAGGTACCTTCGCGCTTTATAATTATTAAACTAGTAGTATTTAAAGTAACGATAAGGGCCTACGTTAAGTTCGAATACTCTAGTATATACTACCTCCCTATTTACGTCGATATACTTTCGGCTTAGAAGCTCCTCTACTTCGCGTTTACTAGCTAGGTAAAGGACTATCGAGTAGTATAGTTTATTAGAGTTAGTACGATCGATAAAGCGTATCTTACGAATAAATATACTATTTTTAGTACTTAGCTTAATACCTATATCCTTACGATATTAAACTAGCGATTCGTTATAGATACTATTCTTATTAACTCTATTTACCTTAATTAAGTACTATTATTCTCCTTATATACGAGCGCCTTAAAGATAAGAATAAAGCTATTTATTATAATTTCGAGCTAGTACGGCCTCCTTCTCGATTCGAAGATAAATCCGTATCTTACTATAATTACTCCCTCTTCTAGCTACGTCGATCTACCTAATCGCTTTAGTATTATCGTAGCTATCGAAGGCCTATCGTACTCGTTCTCGTACTGCTTTTATATCCGAGCTATTAAACTAAGGACTAGTAAAGCTAGTAAGATCGAGGTTAATACCTAGTAGATAATATTAAATAGATTAAAGCGTAGAGGCGTAGCTAGTATTAAAAGATATTCTAGCTACTTTCTTATTACCCTAAGCCGTAATAGTAGCCTAAGTTAAGCGAGTAGTCTCGCGTACTTTTAACTTATTTTTAAGGCTATTTATATCTCTTTTTAGTATTTCGATCTCTAATTTTAGTTCGTCGTTTTATACTTAGAGTAGATCGTTCTACTTTTAAATTCTATCGTTTTATTCTTCTAATATCTTTTAACTCGCTCGAATTACCTCTATTACTTAGTTCTACTTAGCTAGTATATTCTATATATTAGCGACTAGCCGAGTTATATCGTTTAATCGTAATTATAATAGTTCTAGTAACTTTCGTTATCTTACTCGTAGTCTTATTATACGTCTAGGTTTCGAAGTAAGAGAACGTAATTCTTATAGCTACTAGTTTACTATAATTATCTCTATATCGTTAGTAAGTCCTATTATTTCTTACTATAGCGATCTATCGAGAAAGATAATTAGCCTTAGTTTACGCTACGGCCGGACTTCCTAATTACTTTCGCTAATAGCTAGCGAGTTGTCGTTACGTATAGCGTCGTTCGTCGCGTCGAAAAGGGAAGGGGCTTCGCCCTACGTAGGCGGCGGGCCTGGCATCGGTTTCTTCGCACCAAACCGTCGAGTACGTATGTAAAATTTCAGATCCTCAATCGAAAGACGCGTCCGCTCCAATTCGATTTCTCAACGTAAACGTTAACCTCGCGCGCGACGTCGCGTACCACGCGTTAACCAACCAGATGCTTCGCATCTCATCACATATGTGTGCAGTGTGCGCCCCGGAGTCACGGCCTTTAAGGATCCACTATCTTGTACTGACTGCATTTTAGCGATGTGAAGCACTCGGAAGGTTATGCAAATGGTTGTTTTCCCTAGTTAGTGAGGCCATGAACAATGTCATCTCGTGACCACGATCGAAGAGCAATCCTTCATGCCCCAACACGTGAGGATTTGCGCGGCCACACCTATGGCAACACGGTTCTGCAGGATCAAGCAACGGCACACTTTGGTGACACGAACATAATTTATAACATCCAAACTGGAAACGACTCTAGTGAAAGCACGAGATCACAACCGCTTACCGTGAGCAAATCTGTTGCCGGGCTCCTAGCAGCAAGCGCGCAGGCGATTGAGATTATCACCAATTCCAGCAATACAACCCCAAGCGTCCGAGAGATTCAGCTAGAGTTGACAGGCCTCAGGATCATCATCTCTGGCCTGAACGCCTTCATTGACCGGACCAGCAGCATATCAGTGGCCAGAGCGGCGTTAGTACCTGTGCAGGATGTCATCACCGTTCTCACCCAGCTGGTCCTCGTGTTTGCAGAACTTGAAAATGTCCTGGAGCGGCTGTCGGCCGACACTAGCCGGGGTCTCAGCATGTTTTCACTTCGCGCAAGAAGGAACGACAACGCAGTAGCTACTCGTCTGCTGAACCAGCTGCTTCGACATAAGATGTCCCTGTCGTTGATCTTGCAAATAATCCAATGGTAAGTCCTTCGTCATTACCTTGTGACCAAGCTAACTCAACTAGCGACTCTCAGGCACAAGCCGAGGATGCCGCAACAGCCTTGCAAAGGCAAACAGATCGGGATCTTGATGATGATACTGACTTAGCAGCTCGTATACAACAACTAGAGCCGTCTTCCGATGCCGCCAGTATACTGAACAACAGTCGATGCCCTACACCAACAGCCGAGGAATTGATAGAAAATCACATTCAGGGTCACCGAGAGGGGCCATTTGATGAACCTCTAGTCGTGAAAGAGATGCCGGTACAAGAGCAGATACCTGACACTGACCCTTCCGTCCTCGAGGCATTTGACGATGTAGTGGCAGTTACAAGAGTTTGCCGGCGAGTGGGACTACGGGACATCGATTGTGTCAGTCATCTCTCTAGTACTCGCTCGCACGGTTGGTCAGCATTGTCTGGTGTCAGCTCCAGCCAGGTGACCTGTATTGGTATCATCTGCCTACCTCTGCATACGAGCGAGCTCCAAAGATTCCGTCGTCTTGCAGGTTCAACTTCATCAGAGGTACACCGGAGCTCGCGGTACCCTCGGGGCAAATTACTAAAAGTCCCAATGCATAAAAATCCAGACTGGAGGCATCAGTATGGTGTACACGACATCACTGACCCTTGGCCCGATAGGGGGCACAACAGGCGTATACAGAAAGAACTTGTTGATCTCGGACGAAACCCGCCTACCGACTACTCTGCAGGTCCGATTGGAGACAACATCGTATGGAAGTCAATTTCACATGCGTGTATACGGCTGACGTGCTTTCAGTTCCATTGGCAATGCGCGATCACGGGCCCAGTGAGTTCCGATTTCCATTACTCTTCACCACCAATGACTCGAGGTCAGGATCAAACCCCATACCAAGGTGGGGTGTTTTTCTTGGATGCTCGTTTTCCTGAAAGTTACCCACTCAGACCGCCTTGTGTAACTTTCACGACTCGAGTCTATCATCCCAACATAAACCATAACGGCCGGATTTCTGTCGATATCCTTGGAAGGCAATGGTGTCCAGCGCTCACAATCTTTAAAGGTAGGTTGAATCACTTCTATGCGGCGTCCTTCCACCCTGCTAAAAGAACTTCGCGAGCAGTTTTATTATCCATCTCTTCGCTATTGGATGACCCGAATCCTGATGAGCCTTTCATGCCCGAGATAGCCCATGTTTACAAGACTGACCGGCAACGGTACGAGGCTACAGCACGAGAGTGGACGAGGAAATTTGCTGCTTAGGCAAGTTTCTTCGCTATGGAGGCTGGATCGTGTTCTGGCATAGCGGGTTACATCTTGCCTATACAAGTAAGTATAGTGCAGTATGTGCCGTTGCGCCTTACCTTGATCTTGCGTGTGGTGGTTCAACGTTTATGTGCTCTCTGGTGCTGGCAGATTGCGATAGACTCAATGTAGCGGACTCCCGGTTGCACAGGGCTGGCTTTGGGTCGGGCGGTGCGTGGACTCTTTCATGCATTCGTGCTTGGCTATACTATACATCTATCTGTGCTGCAGTAATCCCGGTGTCCAAGAGCATAATCATGGGTGGACAGCCGATAGCCTGAAAGCAGATCCATAGTACTTCCATGACGGCTTTGTCGATGGAACTCTATGTTGACTATGATTGCAGTAATGAAGTTCGTGACTTGGACAATGTGTACAAAGTCGCAGCGTCAGTCCGTGGATGGGCATTGCAAAGCCAGACAAAGGATTCTTCGAATGAAAGAACTGTAGAATATTGAAGACAATGACGACTTTAAGTAAAGTAAGCAAAGCAGTAACGAACAATATCTTTCTGTCTATATCAAATACTGGATAGCCTCCGAGCTAATAAGCTATCTATTAGGGATTAACAACTTCGGGACACGACAGCTTAGCTGCTTGTATAATGTATATCTAGATATACTAACGAAGGAATAGTAGGTCTATTTCTAGTTATAGCAAGGTAAGTCGTTATATTTCATCCTCGGACTACTAGTAGCGTAATAATATATCTAATATAAAGGTAAGGTTATCTATAACGCGCCTAGATAGCGCTATTAGGGTGTACGCTTACCGGAGTAAGGTAAAGCAAGGCAGCCTTAGTAGGAAGGTAGATACCTACGGAGCTAACGTTATACCCCGTACCTTCTAATCTAATCCCTACGAACTCGAGACCCTATATTTAGCCTACAAGCTACGCTAAAGCGATATCGCAATCGGTAACCGCTAATATCCCTACTCTTTTAAGAACTATAGCGATCTATTACTCTAATATAGAGGCCTATACTATAAGTTCTCGCTACTAAGCTACGGTAAGTTCTTCGATAGCACGTAGAACCGGAATCCGAGATCGAAAAGAATCGTATTTACTAGGAAAGGCGATTTAGCGAATATCGTATTATTATTAGAGGCACTCCTTAAGACTAATTATATAAGAATAGTTAGAGCCTTAGAGGTACTTTAGGTAAGTATTAGCTATTATAAGGTATAGAGTAGTATATAGCGAAGAGTAATAATATAGATCTAGAAACTAGCTAAGACTAGTAAGAGTAAGTATATAATATAAGTTAACTATAAAGAGTATATCTAAATAAGTAGCTTTACTTAAAGTAGTATATATTCTATATATATTCTATATATACTCTATATAAGGTATCTCTATTCTAGCTAGGATAGAGACTATAGAGATAGAGGTCTTCTACCTTATTAGGCTTAGCTTAGAGAATATTTCTTCTAATTAGTTTATTAATTATACTAGCCGCTTAACGACTTTATTTATCTAGTTTACTTAGCTATAATTAAGCTAGCGTATAATAACTATATAATAGCGAGGTAAAATATAGATTTCGCTAGCTCGCTTAAGTATAGTAGGTTATACTCGAGAAGGTATAATAAGATAAGAAAAGTTAAATAAATAATTACTAGCTTCGCTATTAAATCGTATTCGAGTATTATAATCTAATATTTTTAAGACTCGTTATATACCTTTTATTCCTCGTAACGCTAATAGTCTAAGTAAGTAAGGCGCCTCGTAGCCGATCGAATAGATAGCTTAAGCCGATTAAATTACTCTTACGAACCTTTTAAAATTCCTGCTAGTAACTAGTAAACTATACTCGTATATACTTTATAGATTTATTAGAATATACGCTAAAGAGGTAGCTAATCTCGTTCTATTTAACGAGGAGGTAACCTATTAGTAGGCTAAAACCTAATTCGTAGCGTTGTATATACGGCTTTATATAATAATATTTAAGTCCGCCTCGAACGTATCGCTCTCGGAGGATTATACTCCTAAGTCGCCTTAATACTCGTCGTTTAAATTAGCTTTATCGTTATAAGCCTCTACTACTACTTTAGTACCTCTCTCTTCTTCTTCTTCGTCCTCGTCCTTAGCCTTAATATTTCTTAATATACCGCCTTTACGCTTTAGTATAATACTAAGGAACGCTTATCTCTAATCCCTCGTCTTAAGCTACCTTAGTATAATCTCTACTACGTAGTTTATAGTAAGTATATACCTAGTAGTTATAGTTATATACTTCTTTATCGGTAACTTCGCTATCTTAATCTCCTTTACGCGGCTACTACTAGTTACTATACTACTTATATCGGCGGTAGATTTCGAAGTAGAAGAGCCGTTAGTAAACGAAGTAAAAGCGGTATTTTAGTTAAGAGCCGTCCTATAGTAGATACCCTTATAGCGATTTTTATCGACTAGACCGCCTATTATATAGATATAGTAGGGCTTTAGCTTAGTTAAAGTATATAGAGAATCGAAAGTAAGGTAGATAACTTCGCTAGCTTCCTATAGGTCGATTAGTAGTGATTTTCCGCTATTCGACGTACTACTAATTTATAACTAATTCGCTATACTAGTCGTAATCTTAATATTAGTCGCCTTAGACTCTATCTTAGCTATATTCGTCTTTCTTATATACTAATCGCTATTAGTAGACGTTAGCTCTTAAACGTATTTAATAGTACCGTCCTTACCGTTCTTCTTCGTAGCCGCGTATTTCCTAAAAGCCCTAAGTATCTTTCTACCGTACTTACTCGTTGTTTCTCGTTTAGCTATCTTACTTACGGCTACGAAATCGTTCTTTATAAAGACTATTCCCTTCTAATTCTTATATATTGCCTTTAAGAGACCCTCGAATCTCTTCCTTAGCTCGAAGTCCTCCGTCTAGCTACTTACGTATAAATACGCTTAGAAGAGTGCTTTCGAGTTATTCGAGTATACCCTTATAATCTAACTACTAAGGCTTATATATTCTTTCTTAACTATAAAATCGTTATAATTATAGTTAATTACGAATACTATCGGTAGGCGCTATAGCCTTTTATATAGCGGTATTCTAGCTTTCGTCTTATATATATTATCTCCCTATAACCCTAGTATACTTATAGATATTACGAGAAGAGGAGTCGTAATAGTAGAGGTCTCGAGTCGGAGGTTTAATACTTCTATTACTCGTCGTTATTACTTATATAGTGCTTACTAGGCGAATTAATATAGTCGAATCGCCCTAGGGCTTAGGGAATTTCTTAAACGAATATCGGTCTAAACCCTTACCCTATAGGTTAATTAGGCGTAAACGTTTCGTTCGTTAAGATACCGAGTAGTATTTTATCTAGTATACTAGTCGTAGAATCTTTCTTTAGAGCTACTAGTCTATTAATACCGTTTATATTAGCGATAAATATTGCTTTCTTATCGTAAGACTAGCTTATTATCCTCGGGCCTATACCGCCGCTACTTACGTAACTCTTAAATACTAGTTACGGTATTATATTATCGTTCGACTTCGCTTCTAGCGCGAAGTAAGAGATACCGTCGGTCTGCTTTCTAATTAATCGGTTAGAGATATAAATAGCCTCGACTTAGTAATAAGTAGTTCGTTAGGTCTAGGGTAGTAGTATTAACCGGTAGAAAGGCGATACCGATACTAGCTATCGTCTTCGGGGTCTAGTATTAAGCGAGGTGAAGATAATCTCGGCTAATTAGCGTAAGCTTATACGACGCGTCGACTAGCGCGTAATTATACGTCGCCGTTATTAATTAGTACTAGTCTATAGTATAGCTATAATCTAATCTAATATTATTAATACTATCAACCCGCCTTTTAATAGCTATTCTAGATTGTACTAACTAACCTTATAGGTTACGGTTATTTAAGATCTACTTCGCGGATATAGAGAACGCTTTATACTTCTTTAGCCGATGTCCCTAATCCTCTCTCCCTTCTCGATCGCTAAACGAATATTAGTAGAACGCCTATACTATCTACCTACTCGAGTACTACGTACGCGTTACCTGCGACGATATTAAACTCGAAGCTAAAGCTAGTAAAATATAAAGACTAGCTTTCGTATTAAGCTCGCTTATAATTACGACTTATAAGAGGAGAGTAAGGACCTCTCTATAATAGATAAGAAGACGTAGTAGTAAAGTAAGATTACGACGAATAATACAATAATAGAGGCTTTTTTAACCGAGTACTACGAAAATAAGTCGGGTCCGCAAGCTATTAACGCGGTTTAAGGTCGATTTATCTCGTAGATATACTATTTTAAAGAGAGCTATCGGCGCTAGTACGACCTTTAATCCCTTATATATCTCGGTTTTTTAGCCTTCCTCTACGCCTATACTTATAGCCGTTTTATAGTTATCTTTATAGCTATTAGTAATCGTAGTTAATAGCTCGCGGATCTATAACTAGCTAAGTATAGATATTAAAGTATATATAATCGATATTAACGTAGTTAAAAGCGAGTCGCTTATTTATATAGCTATACTAATAGAGCTAAGAAGCGCTACTTAGCTATTAGCGGCGTCGAGCTATATTAGGTAATATATCGAGCTCGAAGAAGATAGTAGTATTCGACTTTATAGTAACTATTAATTAAGGTCCTACTTATTACTACGCTAACTTACGCTACTTTATAATTATAAATTAATAGTAATAGTAATCCTTAGAGTTATAAGAGCGTATTAAGGTCCTCTACTCGATCGCGCTCGTACGAGTCGTCTACTTTAATAGAGATAGCTCGGGTCGCGGTATAGAGATAGGAAATATACCGGGACTCTATACGGTTTAGTAGAGAGCTAAGAACGCTAGTTAAGAGAACTCGATACGTAGGTCGCTAACTATATACGTCCCTTAATAGAATAAGTATTATAGTCCTATAGCGAAGCTATCGAAAAGATCGTCTACTCGTTTACCTAATACTAAAGAACCCTAAAGAATATAGTACTTAATCGTATATAATACGCTTATAAAGGTCTTTTATATTCGGCTTTATATATTACTCTAAATATATAGCTACTATAAGTTAGGTAAAAGAGATAAGTCTACGAGTAGCTAGCTTAATCGACTAGCTTAAAGAGCGCTTTAGTAGATAGTAATTTATAGACTACGTAGGCGCGTTAGTAAAGAGAGCGAGCTAGTCTACTAACGTAGGAAAGTATCGAGTAATAAGTATTTAAGACGAGTAGTTAGTAGTCGCTCGTATAGATAGCGCTCGAGTAATATTAGCTATAAGGTCGTAGGGTAAAACTATCGAAGTAGACTATTAAGTAGCTAGCTTAAGCTTAACGCTTCTATCTTAGCCTCTATTAGCTTACGTATTAACTACGATTATAGCTCTTATCGTAGAATATAAATATACTTAGCTCGTAGTAGTAGTACTATTAACGACTTAGATAATAATTGCTTAATATAAGCTATCTATAGTAACGCGCTTAATCTCCTTAAGCTAGTTTAGTAAAAGTAGAATATAGTATACTCGATAATATAAAGCGAACGAATATAAACTACTAACTTAGGCTCTAGTAGTACGACGATAACTTAGCGACGTTATACTATAGTATCGGCGCCGGCTCTCTACTATCTTAAGTAGCGAACGTATATAGATACTAGCGAAAACGATAAGTATTAGTAGACTAGTACTTATTCTTAATAGCGCTATCTTCTACTAACTCAAAGAGCGGATAGTAGATCTACTTAAGAAAGCTATTTAACTAGTATAAGTCTCTAAAGTTAGTAGGTATAGCGAGCGCTTATATTATATTAAAAACCTTTAACTAGATCTTATTTAAGCGATATTATACTATACTCGTCGTAATTAGATATATTAAAGGATAAGCTTAGCTAGTATAGTACTTAACTTCGCTAGCTAGAGTATCTAGTATTATCGTACGGTATAGTAAATAAAAGTAGTTAAGAAACTACTACTAGTCTTATCGCTAAGTATCTCGATTTATAAAAGATAATTAACTATACTTATACTCTTTCTTACGCTAGAACTTACTTTTCGATAGCGAAAGATAACTCGCTATAACGTTTATAGTAAGGCGTTATTAAACGATCTACTTAAGAATAAAATATACGATTTTATATTAATAGTACGAATAGGAGTAGTCTTACTATTAGGTACGCTATTTAAGGTCGCTAAATACTATTATTTTATCTATTTACCTAGGCTAGCTAATTTAATCGACTACTTAACGAGGGGTAGTAGATACTATTAACGATAGATATACGAGCTTAAAGGGATAGCGAGTAAGCTAATATTTAGCGAGGTAATATAATATAGTACGTACTAGTAGCGAGCTTAATAGAACGCGATAGCCTTATATTAAGTAAAAGGATTACTTCGTTAGTATATAAAGTAGGATAGCAGTTACTTTAAACGCGCTACGATATTACGATAAGTACGATCTTAATAATAAGAATACGATTTACCTCGATTAATATAGATATTAGCTAGTACTATAAAAACCTTTATCGCGTATAAAATACCTACTAAAATAAGGCGTATTTATAGTATACTATTAAGAGTAGACTCTCGTTCGTTTCTAAGTATAAGGATCGCTTAAGCCTCTAATATACTTATTTATAGTTCTCGTATCGTATCGCCCTTTAGACCTAAAGCGGCGTTTATCTTAAAGTTCGTATTATTATAATTAACGTTAAAGCGTTATAGAGTACTTAGTACTCGATATACCTTTTCTAAGCGATTAATAAATCCTATATACCTACTTTATAGGTCTCGGTCTAGAGAGATAGCCTAGAGCGGACTTTCTAAGGTAATATCTACTAAACCTTTAGAACGAGTATCGAGAGGTACGTTAAAACTAGTTCTTAAGATTAATCGATCTTCTTAGTCTTCTTAGAGCTAATAAACCTTGCGTTTAAGAGCTTTAACGCGTACGGCTCTTTATCGCTTACTATTAGTATCTAATAAGCCGTAGTTAACGAAAATCTCTAGCTTACTATATATTTAAGAGCGCTAATCTACTATTCCTTTAATATAAAGTAATAAGCGTTATACTCGTTCTTTACGAGTAAGTAGACCTTAGCTCTAAATAACGTACTATACTCGTAGGTCTTCTTAACTAACCTTTATCGGCGCTATTAATATCGCTTATACCGCGCTTTATCGTTTTTAACTTATTAACTAACGATCTATTAAGAAGCCTTTTATTCACGTAGTTTACCGATCTTAAGAGGTATATAAGCGACTTATCTTATTTATAATAGTCTCGAAGGTATAGTATATAAGCTAAGCGCTAAGAAGATAATAGTCGCAGCTACGGTTCTTATACGATATCTATATCCTACTTATATACTACGCGTCGTTTTAGAAAATAGTAGAAAGAATAGCTCTTATTTATAAGAATATATTATAAATAAACTCGTTTATTTTATAAAATAAACTATACTTTTTTAATTACTAGTAGTAGTTACTTTCTACTATTTTAAGTTAGCTAAGGCTATTAAGTATAGAGCTTATTACTATTATAATACGAACGTATTATAATCGCTTTTTTATCCTTTAGAGTAGGTCGATTAAAAGTATATATATAACCTTTAACGCTACTTATTATTTTATACTTATAGTATCGCGTATCGGTTATAAGATTACTAGAATAAGTAGATAAATAGCGTAAAGTATAAACGATTAAAGAGGCTTATCTTCTAGTTATATAAGACTACCCTTTCGATTTAGCTTAAGTATTATAGCTTAGTATAGATTTTAGTAGCTACCTTACCTTTAACTACGATATAAACAACGATATTAACGACGTTAAGTTATTTATCGATATTACGAACTACGACTTTTCTTTTTCTCTTACCTATACGATCGTTTACTCGCTAAGTATATAATAAGCTAAATAGTATACGAGATAATAAGCGAGTACTAGTAATATATCGAGCTTTAATAAGAGCGCTATTCGCTATTAAAAGCTAACGTTATAACTAAATACCGCTAGTACCTCTTAATATTAACTAACTAGTCCTATTAATCGCTATAGTATAAGATTAGAAGTTTCTAAGTCGTACTCGACCTTATTAACTACGATTATTTCTACCTTAAGATCGCTTAAGCGCTCTCTTTAAAAGACTCTCTATCGAGCTTTATTAATCTAGACGCTAAAGAGTTAAATAGTCTTATTATACGCTAGATTTAAGATAAGTTAACTATTATCTAGTCGATATTAATCTAACTTAAGTATTAGACTAGCGTTTAAGGATCGAATAAGCTAGATTAAGGTAGACTCGAAGCGTACGTAGAACGAACTTTATATATATATAAGCGAGGTAAACGAGGCGCTAGAGTTTACCGAGTTATTTAACTAGTAAATAGAGGAGCGATCGTAATATAAAGATCGCGCTTTCTACGACTAAAGGCTAAACTACTTAAAAGGTATTAGAGTAAGTTAGAGTATACTATTATAATCGAGAATACTCGATTATCTACTAGAGTTTTTATACCTAAAGATTAAGACTATTATCCTTAACGAGTATCTACTATATACTATATAACTCTAGATAGAAAGAGTTATTAATAATATAACTAAAGTATTTTATTATATTATACTTATAACTCCTTCTTATTCTTTTATATACTAATCGAGCTATAATATACTCGACTATAAACTATCTAATTAACGATATAGACTATATATATATCGATTAAACCTCGCTATTCGATTAGTTACCTATACTTTAACTATTTAACGTATAGTTATAATAGATAAAGGTATCTATCTTCGCTTTTAATCTTTAGCCTAAAGCGATTACGAGATAGAAAGATATACCGCGATCTTCGTACGAGTAGCGGCTCGTTAAGATTATTTAAAATAAAGCCTCGCTAATATAAGAAGTACGCTTTTTTCGTACGATCTACTAAGCGATAAAAGAGATATAAGATCGTATTCGCTCGGTAGTATAGGACCTAACTTTCTACTACTACGTACGATCGAACGAAGCGAACGAGGCGAACGGCGTTTAGCTATCGTTAGTAAACGAGCTAAACTTAGTATTATTAAACTTTACTTATATAGTTAAGCTAGCGGTATAGAACTAGATAGAGCTAGAATAATAGTAGTAAGTATACGATTAATAAAGCTAGATCTAGAGTTATTATACGCGTTTAACTTAAACTAAAAGTAATTACTAAAAGTAACTAACGTTAAGTATACTTATAAAAGTATAGTTTATTTATAGTATTATTACTTTAAGCTAATAGGTATAAAGGATTTAGATATACTTTATTTAGCTTAGTTCTCGGTTTTCCTTATAATTTAAAGTCGTATAGAGACTCGGTAAAATACCTCGTTTATTAGCTTTATATATATCTCTTTATTAATTCTACTTATAGCTAATCGTTAGCTAAGCTCGCCTAGCGAGTTATCTCGCTATAAATCGAATTACGATCGAGCTTTATAGCGAGATATATATCGATAAGACTTAGTATAGTATATTAGTAAGTCGTTTTAGCTAAGATACTTAGATCTACGGCTTACTACTTTAATATAAAATAATAGCCTAGCCTTAATATTAATTCGATCGAGGTTCGCTTTATTCTTAGTCTTATAGATCTTTATATATAGTAGTACGATCTTAAGTAAGAGTACTTATTTTAAAAGTAGCTTAGTAAGTATACTATTAGTATATACCGCTAAATCTATTAATATCTAAGTTATATAATCTAAACGATACTTTAAGATAATTAGCTTATACGATCTTTAATAGCGCGAGATATAGACTTTAAAGAGCGCTTAAGGCTTTTATCGTTTAGATTACTAGGATCGCTATCTTCTTATAATTACTTTTATAGTAAGCTAGAATATACTATATAAGAGGTTAATAAGAGTCTATTCGTAACGATAAAGCTAATTCGATTATTTTTAGCTCTTAACTAAGTACCGATCCGCTTTATAGAAACTATAAACTAAGAACTAAAGCTTAGTAGTATAACTAGATATAGTAATATCTTTAACTAAAAAGAGGAATATTAAGATTTAACGATTATATAAGAGTAATAATACGACGAAATAACGCCTTTACGAGCTATAAGTTATAATCTAGTAGCGCGATATAAAAGTACTATAGTATACGTAGTTAGTAGTAAAGTATAAGAATAAAGAGTAAGCTATAATAGTACTTTTTTATAATTAAAAGCGAGGACTACGAATACTCTAGGTAAAGGTAGGTATAGCGCTATAATACTAGACCTTAGTTAGTAATATATATTATTATCGAAGAATAATACTATAGTAATAAGATTAAATATAGTTCGTATATTATTTTACTCTTTACTTTTAATTATATAATAATTATCGCTTCTCGCTTATAATTACGTTCTTATCCTATTATATACTTCTTTACTAATTCTTAATATTACGTTTTAGTCTTATTATAAGTTTCTTCGTTAGTTCTTAGTACTATAATTATCGTAATTTATATAAGATATTATAGTATATTATTATAAATAACTACTCGTAGTAGACCCTAGTAGTAGAGATTATCTCGCTTAACTAGGACTTAACTAAGTAATACTCTTAACGCTTACGTTTTATCCTTTATAATCGGTTTTAAGATATACTTATATAGAATACTATTATACCTAAAGAGTCGCTATAGCTAGTACGAACTATATAGTATAATATTTCCTACGAGAGCCTTTAAAGTTATACTAGCTTAGTTACTAATAATACTCGCTTTTATACCGATACTATTTAGACGATATATATTCTCGAGTCGAACGTAGATCTAGATCTAGTATACTAGGTAAAAGTATAATAGTAAGCTAGAGTCTTTATTTACTTAAGGCACCGTTATCGTCGATAGAGGGATTAGGATATTATATAACCTAGGTATCGCTATACTAATATAGTCCCTTATAACCTCGTTTAAGATAGTTTATAGTAGTTCTCGCTTAATCGCTAGCGAGGCCTATTATTATACCGACTTTTATTAAGTATTAGAGACCCTATTCTACTATACTTAAAGCTAGGTGTAATAGCTAAAGTAAGAATATAAGAATACGCCTAATACTACGGCTATATAAAGAAAGTAGATAAAAGCTAAGAGGAAAATTAGTACGACCGTCTTTATATACTAGAGTATATTATATACTTGTCGAGCTTCTAGGTTAATAAATAGCTTAGAGGAACGATATTTACGTAATCTCTTTAAGTATTACTTACTAGAGGCTATTAATAGAGGAGTCTCGCTTGAACCTCTTTCTTTAGTAGAGTAGCTTATAGTATATACTATAAGATTATAGTACTATTTAGCGGTGTATATTATACTTAAAGTTAGCTTAGCTATAACTATACGTAGTATAAGTTAGCTAAAGCGTAGCTATTCTAATACTTATATATTATAGGATCTTAGTATACTAACGTATAAGAGAGAGAGTACTATACTACCTTATATAATACGTTATTACTTAGTTTAGTACTACTAATTACTTTAGTAGCTATAATAGGAGTATTCTCCTTAGGCCTTTTATATTAAAGCTAATTAGTTAATTATATTTTAGGTTTCTATATAGTACTTTTATCTCTAGTTATAAAAGAGAGCGCCTTATCTTTACTTATACTCTACTTTATAATAAGTTAAGTTAAGACTAAATAGCACTTCGTATTAAATAAAGAGAGTTCGTTTATTCTAAAGACCTAGTTTACCTTATAAGCGCTTAGGCTATATCTATTCGTACTTATATCTCTTAGGTCCTAGTACCTCGCTAAAATAAAAAGTTATAGTTAATCTACTAGCTAAATCGACTACTACTCGCGATCTTAATATAGCTTAAGATCTAGTATATATATTAAACGGTATTAGTAGCGATATCGTTATAAGTTATCGCCTTAATAATAGAACTAACGCTAAGTACTCGTTTTCGATTATTACCTATAATCGATCGCGTGCTTTTCGTATCGCGACTTTCTTATTAATTATCTTATATCGTAATTAATAGTACTAAATATTTATAATATAAACTTAAGAACGTAAGTAGCGTATTTAGCGTGCCCTAAAGGCTGTAGATAAGAACCCTCGCCTTTCGCTAGCTAAAGTAGCGAAAGATAAAGAGGTTTCGCGCACTATTATTAGTGCGCGTAAGAATAGTAGGGTATCTCTTACCTATACCCGTTACTCTAATACTAAACTTAATTATTATTAAGAAGAGGTACTAGCTAGGCTAATTATAGATAGCTAGTAATAGTTTAGGGTAGTTAGCTACCTAGAGATCCGTACCCTAGCTAATTTATTAGTAAGAGAGAATAAGGTAGGTGCGTAGCCTATCGGAGTAAACTAGGTAACTAAGTTTATTAAATAATACCTACTACTTGCCTCTCGGTTTAAATACTCCCTCGAGATAGAGCGAGTTATAGCGAGTAATCCGACTATACTTACTTAATAGTTTAAGGTAGTTAACCTTCGTCTAGCTAAGGTTAACGTAGATCCCTCTAATATATAGAATATAGATAAGTATAGCTTTCGACGCAATTATTACTAGTACGAGAAGGTGATCTTTAATCGATATAAGAGTATACCTATCTCTATTAAGAACTCTAAAACTAATTAGACGTCGATCCTAGAGTATATATCTACGACGGTAAGGGTAATCCGCTCTCTTATTATTCACTAAGGGTAAAACCCTTATAAACCACTCGATAAGTAGTTTCTACTAATCGATAAGCTACTAAATTAGCACTAAGGCTTTACTAAGAAGGGCTAAACTACGAACGAGTACGGTACTAAGTGGTTTACCGATATCTTCTTACTAGAGATCGTAAATAATAGTAAATCGAGATTACTATATTTAGACGAGTATAGTAGTTATATTAGTAAAGAGTTATAGTACGCTACCTATAAAAACAACGTGTATATCGTATAGATCTTATTATACGCCTCTTACCTACTATAGCTACTTAATTAGCAGCTATCCGCTATCCTTAAGTCTACCTATAGCGATAGACTAAAAGCGTTCGATCTAGAGGGCGATAAGAAGGTTTCTCGCGTAGATTTTAACGTTATATTAGCGGAGGTACGCAGTATTACTATAGTACCGAAATATATTAAATCCGATTAGCTACGAGGAGGATTATACCTACGCAACCTATAGAGGGTACTAGATAAGGATAAAGTACGCAGCTATCGTCCTATAACGCCCTTATAGTAGCTAACGAAGTTAGTCGAGTTTAGTACGCCTAAACGGAGATTAGAGTAGCTACTAATTATAAATAGTTTGGGTCGAGTAGTGCCTAATAGTTATCGTCTTACTCTTACCCGAATTAAACGTTATCTTAACGAGTTAGAGGTAGAGGCTATCGCCCTTCGATCGTAACTTCGAGTATAGAGAGTCGTAGTTAGAGAGGAGAAGGATATACTAATTTATAAGCGTATTTATAAGTTATTTAAGACGATAACTACAAGTATAGAAGACGTAATAAGGTATAGGAGAGGTCCGAAGGAGGAAATCGAGTACGCTAAGCGCGAGAGACCCGCGGTATTCGCTATTATAGAAGACCTAGAGGCTAGGATACGTCTTTAACGTAAGGTAGTAAGGATTAATAATAATATAATTAATTAGTAATATTAAGGTTATAATAATATAGCTATATATAGATACTAAGTAATAATCGAAAACGAGTATTAATCGAATACGAGTACTTAACGTTAGTCGCTATATTATACTAAACTAGTAGTAATTAGTCGGTAATAATAGTTATATACTACGCTATTACGGCCTATTTATAGACGGTATAAAAGAGTTAGCTAGCGTTTAAGATAGTAGCGTCGCTATCGGTTATAATATCTTATTTTAGGCTAGTCGCGTAAAGGGCGTAAAATGCGTTATAGAGGGCTACTAGCTAGGTATAAAGGCTCTTAGAAGATTATAGACGTTTAGTAATAGCTATAGTAACGGCTTTAAGCGGACTAGTCGTAGATAATACGATCGGCTTCTATAAGCTAGTATCTATATATATTTCGTTAACGTCGATTACGTTAGCTATAAGAAGGTTTATTAAGGTTATTATTATACCGATCGTTAAGACTTTAAACTAGCTAGTTAAGGTTAGTATCGCTTAAATATCGTTTACCTACGGGCCTTCGCTACTAAAGAGAGGTAGTAAGCCGATAATAAGAGTAGCTATAAGTATAGTTATAACCTATACGATCCTAATTAAAGGCTCTTTTATCTTAGTAGTTTATAACCGAAGATTATACTACTAATAAGCGTTTAGTAATAGAATCTAAAGTTAATAAACTAAAACTATAATAGCGATCGCTAATAATAAAGTAGTACCTTTATTATAGTATTTCGATAGTAATAAGACCGAGAGAAACGATAAGTATCTAGAGTCGTCGTTAACTAGAAATTCGTAGTTCTTATTATTATAGCTTTAAATAGGCTTATAGAGATTCTTACTCTAGTAGTTCTAATAAATACTAGGGATATCTAGGTTTAAAGTATCGCTAGCCTTTATCGTCTTAAGTTTATAGCTAAGATTACTAGTATCTTCTCTTATCTAACTATATAATAACTACTTAATCGTTATTATTATCCTTACTATTATCGTTATCTAGTACTCTTTTACTTAGTATCTATCGATAAGAGCGACGACGAAACTAGCGTAAGCACCGTAAGTATAATAATAGAAGCGGACGACGTTCGTAAAAGCGACGAGGAATCTATCTAACTCGACTCTAAGATCGAGTATAGCGTAGAGGATTATTACGACTAAACTACTATATTTAAAGGAAGCTTAGAGTATTAGAATAATAATCTAGAGGATAATAGTAAAGACTATAATAGTAATAACCTGAATAATAATAATTATATCGCTAACGATAGTATTAATAATAACTATAAGTAAAGTATATAAGAGTCGCTAGGTAGTAGTTTAGTAAACGTCTTATAAGTATTATAAGTAACGTTTATATACGAGTTACTACTAGCTAGCTTAAGCGCTATTCTTTACTTACTAGACGTATACTAAAGCGATATTACTAACTATACTCGCGACGCTTACGACGGTAAATCCGACGCTAGAAATAGTCTACGAGGTAGTACGAGCGAATAAGGTACTAGGAGAAATTAGATTACTTATTATAGTAATAGCTAGTATATAATATCTTATACTCTAGGTATTAATATTAAGGTAGAAGATATATCTCCGCGAGGATACGTTCTAAACGCTAGAATATATATATACTTATTTATATAAATAAAACCCGCGATCTACTAGAGGCTTCTTCTTTACTTTTATATTTTATAAAGCGCCGAAAGTGCTCTACGGCCATAGCCTAGCTATAACTAAATAGTAACGATAAGCTAATTATATAAAGATATATTAAAGAACGTTAGAATAGTAAGTTCTTTATATAGTATTTAAGATATATATAACTTTAAACTTCTTAGTTACCTCTTTAGTAGCTAATATTCTACTTAGTTACTATATCGTTAGAGCTCGTTCTAGTATTATTTAGCTTACTTATACTATATCTCTCGCCTCGGAGTTTATATACTAGACTAACTATACTTATTCTACGTAATATATTTACTCTTCCCTTACTATACTTATAACGCTTATGCTTTAGACGCTATCTTCGATTAGCTCTAGTGTAGGTAGTTAGTTTACGAGGGAGTAGTTAGGTTAGTAGATCGGTTCGCGGATTAATATATAGCCTTACGATCTAGTAGCGTACTTCGGTATTTCCCTTCTCTATCTACGATTATATTATAGATAAGTAGGTTAGTAGAACGGTTATAGGTTCGTATAATATACAATATAGTTTAGCCTATACTAGCGTATTTTATCGTTATCGCGATCCTTTCGATAGTCGTAGTACTAATATTACGAGCATTACCGCTAAATATTAAGGGTACTTTTCGGCTATTAGTATACTTGTATCGGTAGTACCTTTCTACTACTTTATATCTATTATCCTATAATGTAGAGTGCCTAAGGCTCGACTTACTATAATAGAAGCTACGTTAGTAGGATAGAAAGAGGTATTTATCGTTATTATTAACCTAACTTAGGTATTAGACTCTAAGCGACTAAGGAAGAAAGCTGTAATACCGGAAGTAGGCGTATATAGAAAGGTACCGAGTTACTATTACACTCTTACGATAACGGATACCTTATATTATCGCGATAATTCTATACTAGGTACTATTAGAGATAGTTCTAGCTAGTGTAACTAATAGAATAAGATTACTCGATCGCTATTCTTAAGCTAAGAACGAGGACTTAAACCCGTTAACTGAAATTCAGATACGCGAAACATGCGTAGACTTACCTATAACCTTCTATAGCCTATCTTGACCGCTAGACTGAAGGATAAAAGTCACTAGAAGCATACTAGCCTATCCCGCTACAGCCGCCGCGTGGATTTCACATGGCTCTGTTGGCGCTTGCACAACATGTAGCAAAGTCAAACCGCTGTACTCGCTGACCATATCTACGGCGAATAAGAGCTCGACGAGAATATCCAGACTGGTCGAGCTTGCTTGCCTTTGGCTCACTGTGTGCTAGTGGTCAAGCTCGACGTCAAAAGATCTAACAGGGTGGTTCCGACAGAGTCGTTGTGGTCATGCATACGCGACAGCGCGGTTAAGGTGGTGTAAGGGCCAATTTCCGGCGGCAATGGTGTCTCCCACGGCCGCCGATGAACCAGATCTTGGCTCTTCTGCTTAGCGCTCTGGCCAACACAAGCTGTCGGGTCACATTGGAAGGTAGCAGGAACGTTCGGTGTTGACAGGGCTAATTTGAAGATGAGTTACCCTTCTGAAATTGAAGATCCTGTCACACATCTGTGATGTGGTAACAAGTGGGAGACACCTATGTCGTTAGTTCACTCACCACATCGGGATTTTTCCGTTTGGGTTGTGATGTCGCGGAAAGCTTGACCTGAAAGCATACCGTGCGAGCCGAACCTCCGCGCGGTCCGTGTCAGCGGGTGGAATGAGGCGCACTGATGGAGGGGCTTGAATGGTTCCGGAGACGATACACCGATCGTGATATCTGTCAGCGTTTCAGTTTAGAGGTCTCCAGGTTTTGTAGCCATAAGGTTGCTATGGTGCCGGCGTGGGGAGACAGATATCGCGCTGAAGAACACTATAGGCAAAGGGACTTTCTCATTCATGCTATTATACTGCTTCTTGAATTTTTGTATACCTCCTTAACCATTCCTCACCCGTTTCGAAGCGCTCCTTCCTGACTAGGATGCCTTCCGCTTCCGATCTGACCTAAGGCAGGGACATTTGGCGACCGAATGCCACGACCTCAACTGTCTATCGCGGGACTGCTTGTTTATGAACCACTGTATGGTGTTGGGACAGCTGGATATGTGACGGCGCGTCGCCTTCTTGAAAGCAATGCTAAGATCGACCGTAATATCTAAATAGCGCACTTTAAATATAATACGGGATTAAAAGAACCTACACTCGGAATAATAGTCGTTACCGCTCCCTAAGCGAAATAGTACTTTAGCATCTAGCGCGATCTAGGGTGCGATATATGCACGACGGATGGCCTATAGTAGCGGCCGCGCGTCCTAGAAGCTACAGTATATAACCCCCTAGCAGGTGTAAAGACTACGGCTGAATAGAGCCGCTCGATTAACTCGAAGAGAAAAGCCGAGGCCTAGATAGTATTCCGGTACGGTATAAGATTTAAGGTCGTATTTATCGTGAGTTTATACAACTAGGAGACCTGCGCTACGTCGTTTAGCGCGGGTTCCTCTTCTTTAAACTCGAGATTAAGGCGAAAGAAATTAACCTACGTAGCCTTATCGACTCGGTTAAGTAGAGAGATTTAACTATTCTACCTATATAGGTACGAAGACGATAGAAACGCGCGGATAATACGAGGTATAAAACTATTAAACTAGAAGCCTTAACGGCCTCTTAGCTCGTAAGTAGAGGAGTCTTAATAGCTAGTACCTACCGATATTACTAAGTCAGGCCGGGCGTAATCGAGCTAGATCGAGTCTAACTCCTATAAACTAGCTATAAGGCCCTCTCTACGGAGGCCGTATAGTTGCCTAGTAACGCTAGTAGGAAAAAGTTTATAATCACGTACGGTAAGGGATAAGTACCCTCGCGCACGCGTTATAAGACTTTTCTTCCTTTTTAGCTAGCGATAATTTATACTTAGCTATTTATAGTTATTACGCTTTTCTACTAACCCTTATACTAGCTTCGATAGGGTTATTAGCTCGTAGTTCTCTATCTTAAAGTAAGCCGAAACCCTAAACTACCTTCGGTCGTAAATACCTAGAGCTAAGTTAGCTCGTACGGTACGTAGGATAAGAGGGCGGTATTATATACTCTAGCGCCGCTATAGTAACGCGGGCACTAATAGAGCTTTAGTAAAATATCTCGTAGATAAATAGGTCGACTTATACTTCTTATACTAGCGGTTCTTCGGCTATCTTAGTAGGTCGGAGAAGCCGGTAGCCTAGATCGCCGTTAGTATATCCTCGCGATACTCGTCGAAGAATAGCTTACCGAGGTCTCGGTAATAGTTAGCCCGTCTACTATAGTTCGTAAAAATATAAAGTTAGAACGTAGATACTATCGTCGCTATAATACCGAGTCGAAGGCTAGACTAGCTTTACGATAATACTTCGAATAACCGCTATATCGTACCGAAAGCTTATTATATTACGGTCTCTAACACTCGAGAGTCGTATTTACTATCTCGAACGAGCTAGATAAAGAGATCGCGTAGCTTATAGTAGTATAATAGATAGCGGTACGGTTTAAGAGGAAAAACCTAGGTGACCTAACGCCGAAAGCGAGCTAGACTCTTATCTAAAGACGAACGGTAGATAATTAGATTGAGGGCGATTACTCCCTTTAGAAACTCTTATTAGCAACGACTATCGCCTATACGGCTCGATTATCGTACCTACGCTAGTTCCTACTACCGAGTAGAAAAACTCTTAAAACGAATATAATACGTCTAGCGCGTTCTAGAGTTATCTCGCTAGTATTAACGCAATAACGCCTCGTATACTACCCTCGTTAAACCTTAGTAGGGATAGTATTACCGTAGGACTCTTTACCTTAAATGCTATAGCTATATAACGCTTGTATACGAGGTACTCGTCTACCTCGTACGTATATACGCTATAGCCGAGGGCGTAGTACCTATCTAGATATTCTTCGTAGATACCGTAATCGTAGTATAAAGTGTATTCTACTAACCGTACTAAGTACTATAGATAGAGGTAGGTAGTCGCGAGCTACCTTCGCGACGATCGATACTTCCGAAGAACTATTCGTCGTAGAGTATAAGCCGTATACTAGGTATCTAAGCGGAGGAATAACGACGTAAACTATTCTCGAATAGTAATAGTAGTAATAGCTCCTCCTTCCGTTAACTCGCTTAAAGGTAGAGCGACGAGGTTAAGAATAGGTCCGAAAAACCGGTTAAATACGATCGAAGGCGTAAAGCTTATTATCTTAGTTAGTACCTATATCTTCGTAATCGTAAAACTTCTCTTTCTTACTATATACCGTAAGAATATATCCTTATACTAGTAAGGCTAAGGTAAGTAGCTAGACGACGGTCGATATCGAGTATTACTTAACGGCGAGCGATAAGAAGTACTATAGATAGCGTACTATAATAGAGTAGGCTAGTAAGCGTACGAGATACTACGATAACGTTAGTAAGTTAACGCGTTTCGTTACATCTTAATCAATCGCCTTAACGGTACGCGAGAAGATATCTACTAGGGCTAAAGCACTTATTAGTAGGTATCGCTTCTACTATAGTTAGCGAGTATATTTTATTACGTTATTAAGTATTTACCGTATTCTTTCGCGGTTTAATATAACCGCGGTCTTATCGAGTACTACGATATAGAATAATTTAAACGTTAAGTCGAAATACGAATAGTACTCGACTTATATTAAGGTATTTATATCTCGACTTTCTATAGTTACGATTAGTAGATATAGATAAACCTCTAACTTACCTATTATTTTAAGACGTAGTCTCGTCTAGTTCTTAATATATCTCGCGGTAGTACGATTACTATCGAGATCGTCCGCGAAGATATAGACTACGTAGGAGAAAGAGAAGAGTAGATTAACCTAAACGAAGGCGATTATATTCTAGTTAAGTAGATTGTACTAAGTAAGAGTAACTCGATAAGCCTTATAATATATTCTCTACGAGCTACCTAGGCTTATAGGTATAGTATTCGAAGTATAGTTAGCTAGTAAGACCGAGTACGCTACTATATCGCTAGTATAGTCGAGTAGAACGTTAGCTACGCTATACGCCGCTTATCTACTTATATTATTACTAGTATACAGCGCTTATAATATCTCGACCTTATAGCGCTTACCTACGAAGAATACTACGGATAGCTACTGCTAATCGAGGTGCGGTAGATCGCTAATAATACGCCGAAGCCGATCTAAATCGGTTAGTGCCTTATACTAATCGATTTAATTAAGATCGAGTTACTAAATATACGTATAGCGGAGTATAATAGAGACTATCGCCGTATTAAGGGGTATAAGAAAAGAGAACGACCGTTTAGTACTTAGGAAATCTTTACTTTCTATATTAGTAGGTAAGAATAGTTTTTAAATCCTACTAATATAGCGTAACTTAACTACTTAGCTAGTTAAAAAGGTCCTTATAGCTACTCTTTTAAAAGGTAGGTCTCGCTTAGTATATAACGTAATAAATCTATATAGCGCTCGACTAATAGCTAGTAGTATAAGTTATTACTAGCTCGATACGCTATACTATAAAAGAGTATCCTTCTAATATTTATAGAGGTAGGTAGTCTTAGTAGTAGAAGCGATATTACTTTCTCTTCTACTAGAACCTAATACTATATTAGTAGTATAGTAGTTTATAGGCTCTACTCTTCTATTTTTAGTTAAATATATAGTACTAGTCGATTAGATAAGGTATTTATAAAGGTAGAGCTAACCTACTCTTTTAATAATTATTTTATATCTTTTTAAAGAGCCTATCTCGTAAGAGTTTATAGGAAATAAGAGTACTATAGATCCTTTATTAACTTTAGCGAGTATTAGTATTTAGTAAGATATTAAATACTAGAAAGATATATATAGTTATAAGCGATTCTATAAAAGGTTAATACTAGCGAAGTACCTTTCGCTATAGGCTCTAGTAGTATATCGCGACTTTATACCTTAATCGTATTCTTTATCGTTAGAGAACTACTATTACTCGTTCTCGTTACGGTATATAAGTATACTTATTATATTCTACTAGTTATATTACTATTTATATAGTACTAAAGACTTTCTTAATTAATAATAAAATACCTCTTAGCTTATCGTTCTTATACGTATTCGTACTAAACGCGGATATAAATAATATATTAAATAAGATATAGCTCTATTAATATAATTATTAGCCTTACTCTTATTTACGTATTATATTTACGTATCGTTCTAGCGTCTACTTTACTTTCCTTATATTAATATAAGATACTTTAATCCTTTAATAAGTCTTAATATACTTAGTAAGTATACCTATATAGTCTTTAGTAGTTATAGTAGGTAGTTATTAATCTAACTATACTTTTCTACTTACTCGTAGCTAGACTTTAGCTTAAATACCTCGTATACTAATTTAATAGCCGCGGTATATACTAGCTACTCGATCGTTTAAAATAAATCGATATACTAAGTACTCGCGTTATACTTTACTTTAGATAATTAAACGTTCTTAATAGTTTCTTAGCGTAAGGATATAGTAGTATAAGTAAAGAGGCTAGTTCTTTACGCTTAGCTAATATACGTTATAGGTACTATTTTATAAATCGCTATTTTAATAGTACTATAGCGACCTTTTTACTCGACTTCGGTATACTAAGCGATAATAGTAAGCGATATACTATTATAATTCTTATCTTAGATTCTTTTAAGTTCTTCTAGTTAAAGGCTAATATTATATAAAACGCGCTACGATAAAAAACTATCGGCTTTAACTATCTAGGTAGTAACTTACTAAAAGAGTTATTATAGCGATACTCGCTCTCGTTTAAGGCCTTTCTCGATCGATTCTACTCGATCGAACTACGTTTAGAGCTAATATTCCTCTTATACTAGGATAGCTTATATCGAGACTCGAGCGACTACTATAGTTATATAGCGTTTTTAAGCTTAGTATAAAACGGTACTTATCTCGTTAGTTATTTCTAGCGACTCCTTACGCTTTTATATAAGGTATTATAGTAAATAACGGTATCTACTAATCGCTTAAGGTCTTTTATATTAGCTAATAATAATCCCATTAGACTTAACTACTATAGCGACTTTATATTAAGCTAGGACCCCGCGTTATTATAATTAATTAAAGAATAGTATATTAACTTTAGCGGCGATATCTTTATATATAGCTTATTCGATATTAAGAGTAAGCTGTATTAGTTTATACTTCTAGCTAAGCTTTAAGCGAAGGACTATTATAGACTACGAATAGATTTACTAGAAATCGATCTATTATACTAGTACTAAAAAGCGGCGATCGAGCTTCTTTTATACCGATCGTATAAATACTTAACTATATCGATATTGAATAACGTATATTAGCCTAGAGTAGAATCGGAAAACTAGTATTTTAATTAGCTATAAATAGAGCGAGACCCTCTTTATATATAGAAATAGCGATACGATAGTAGATAGAGATAATATATTAGATATAGCTACGCTCTAATACTAGCTAGCTCTTTTTTAATAGTACCTTTAACTATAGGTAATACTTTTAATACTATAAAGTCTACCTTTTAAAGCGCGGTACTAAAGGTATATTAATCTTAAAGATCGTATCGAGATTTAGTTTCTTTCGTATACTATCTTAGACCTTTACCGAGGGGTCGATAAGTACGCTTACTACGCTAACGCGCTAAGGATTTTAAGGATTTAAATCTTAAAGTTACGAATAATACTAAGAGATTCGTTATCTTCGTATAAGAGTAAAACTATTATATAAGCTACGTTATAGTATCGATAATAGGTTTATTTACGTTCTACTTAATCGATATCGGTATTATTTAAGCTACTACGTTTTCTTATTACTATATAAATACCCTATTCGAGACTAGAGTTAAAATATATTTTATTATATTTTAGTATATCTAAATATCTACTTCGCTCTTATTTAGTATCTTTTAGTTATAATATAGATTAATAAGGTTATAAACCGTATTAAGAATTCGCTTAAGTTCTTATTTTAATACTATTATCTTATAGATTCCTAATACTCGTTTATACGTTTATTATACTTAGAGTATTTTACTTTAATTAGTATAGAGAAGACTAATATTATAAATCGTATTAAGAGTTAAGGTATACTCTAGTACTAGTACTATATATTATAACGCTTAGATAGATTACGTACTTTTATACGAACGGAGTAGTTATAGTATTATACTTTTATACTACGATTAATAGTTTTATTAACGATTCGTTTTAATATTATAAAGGATCTAGCTATAGTAATAACTACTTAACCTAGTATTTTAACCTCTACTAATTACGTAACTTAAGGCCTTCGGTATAGCCTCGTTTACTAATCTTTAGCCGTAACTACGCGTTCGTTCTAGCTAGAGGTTATAGCTTTTTAATACTTTAGTAACTAGCGTTTATACTCTAACTATCGCTATAAGGCTAAAAACGTAGTTACCGACTCTTTAATTAGCTAGCTCTATTATTATACTACGCCGAGCGAGGCGGTTTATATTTACTAACTTAGAGATCTACTTCTTTATTCTTAATAATATTATATCTTATACTTACTCTTATTAGCTAATATATACTACTACTAGCGGTACTATAAACGCGGCTAGTTAGGTTATATACCTACGGTAATAGAAGTTAACGATAAATATAATCTTTATTACCTTAGCTTACCTACTATAAGCTTTATAATCGGTATAATAGCTACTACTAAGCCGATAATAGTAAGGATCGTATCTAGTAATAATAATATAGCGCGAGTAGTACTATTATCTAACTTCTTCTCTTATATATACGCGCGATCGACTCCGTCTACTTAATCGACGAAGGGATAAAATATAAAAAGATAAATAGCTATATTTATAAAATAAACGAGACGAAGTAGAAGAAGCTTAAAGGCGTAGGTTATATAGTATAGTTAAGCGGCTACTATTAAAATATCTTAGTCTAAGATATAATATTTAGTATACGATTATATCGTATACGAGTAAGGGGTTATATAAGAGGTTTTATATACTCTCTTATACGCGTTTATACTAAGAATGTATTTACCTAATTAACGTTTAAGTAATATACGATTATAGTAAGCTTTAATAGTAGATATAAGTAGAATAAGAGATACTAATAGCCGATAGTATAACCTAATAGTACGCTAAGAAGGAAGAAGTCTCTACTCGCTATATTAGCGCGAAGGAACTTATAAAAAGTTCTAAAGCGATATAAAGAAGAAAGACTACGTATTCTTTTTAGCTATTATAGTAAGGTTAAGACTAGTATTTAAGGTAAGGTAAATTAGTATAAACCTAGTTAATCTACCTTATATCTACTACTAGCTAAATAATACTAGTACTTATATTATTTTAGAGGTTATATAAGCTAAATTAGTACTTAAATAAAGCTATAAGTATTAACGAATAATCGCTTATAGATAAAACTATCTCTACGCTTAACTACCTCTTTATATATAATATATTAAAGGTTAGTAGCGAAGATCTCTTTATAGATTTAAGTTTATATATTTCTATGATACTAGAGCTATCCTCTTAAGAATATTACGAATTCTATTTCTCTATTCTCTTTATTATTAATATTACTTCTACTTTCTTTAATACCGCTATAGCCTTATCTTTTTCTATTATTTATTTACTTTAGAAGTAGCTTTTATCGCCGTATAGAGTTATTAAGGTAAACTAAATAATATAATAGTAGTTTAAGAAGTAAGTTAGTAGCCTTAAGTAAAAAGACTACGCTTTAGTTTTATTATCGTACTTACTACTATATAAGCGATACGATCGCGTTTATAAACTCGAGGAGAAGTAGACTATAGCTATTATAATTTAAGCTTAGAGTATCGGTTTAAGCCGATAAAAGGTACTAGAGAAGTAATAAGATAACGAGAATATTAATTATACTTTAGCTATCCTAAACGCGCTAGTCGAATTAAGTAATATATATAGATATAAGACGCCGCTAATAGTATAAGAAGTAGATACGACCTTAGATTATATTATAATAACCTATAACTTCTTTAGTATAGACCTTCGCGAACGGTATAGTACTAGCTCTTATACTATAGTATTCGACCTACTAGTTAATATATTTCGTAGTATATCGATATAAGAAGTTCTATAAGCGATTTATTTACTACTTAAGAACCTAAGACTAGCCGTTATCTTAAAGACGTTAGTCTTATAACTAGTATATAATAGTTTATTATATATATTTTACGTACTTAACTTAATATCTAATACTTTAGTATTAATTTATAATAAAGAAGAGCGATAAGAAAAGAAGCTTAGCTATTAAAAGTTATAGATCTCGCTTTAACTATAAGCTAAAACGTTAGTTAAGTTAAGCGATTTTAAGAAAGTACGTAGTATTATTTATAATTACCTATTAATACGCGATTAAAAGATTAGTATAAAGCGTAAGTACGATAGCGAATATTATTAAGTATACGTCTAGAAATAGAGTAGTAAGAAAAAGCTAGAAGTTAAGCTTTTCTTAAAAAGTAGCTACGACTCTACTTATAATCGTATTACGATCGTATTAACGGTATAATAATACTTAGAACTAAATATAGTACGATATATACTATAAATATACTATATTCTAGTTAACGAGCTAGTTATATAAAACGATAATACTAATAATATTATACTATTTTATAAAATTCGCTAGTATATTACTCGCGAAGGTCGTTATTTAAAGTATACTAAAGACTTATTTTTAGACTTTAACGAATATCTTATAGTTATCTTTTACGATATTCTACTTTAAAATAAGCGTAAGTATATTAATAAGACCTATAGCTAACGATAATATTACCTCTACAAGCTTATATAACTTATCGTTAAGCGAGTAGCGATCGGCGAGTAGATCGTAATAGACTTTTCTACCTTTAATAGTAAACGCCGCCTCGCTAGTTAAATAGCTTTCGCTTTAGCGTAGAATTAAGAGAGACTAGTATTAAAGGTATATTAAAACTCGTATATTAGCGCCGACAACGCGATAGTACGGTATATAAAGCTAAAAAAGGACTATATTCCTAGCTTAAAAGACTCGGCTAACCTCGTCGTTATTAGAGGTTAATATAACTTATTAACCGTAGTAAGTCTTAGTCTTAAGCGAGGATTATAGACGACCTTCTTCCTCGCTTATCGAAAAGTAAAGGCTAGAGATTATAATTAAGAGTAACTACGTACTTTTATATCGTAGAATAAGTATCGCTATCGTTAATCTCTATCGCCGATATTCGATTCTTAAATACGTACGATTAGCTATTATAGGTACTATTCTTTATCTAAAACGAGGGATTACGTATCGTTATCGAGCTAAAAGGTAAGGCGCTACTTATATATCTATTCTCGTAAGCTACCGTAGCGGAAGTTATTAAGGCTAGGTTCGATCGTTTAACTAATATACGATATAGTACTCTTCGATTCTCTTACGTTATTAAGATCTATTACGATTATAGCCTTTAAGAGGTCGTTAACTTTATTAAATACTAAGTAATAGCGTAAACGAGCCGTAAGGAGCTATAGAATAACTCTAAAGGGACTAATTAATATTTATAGTTAGTTAGATTAGGTTATAATCATTTAGACTATAAGAGTAAAGTAGCTACTCTATCTTAAGCTAGCGAGATATACGACTTAGTATCGCTACTTAACTATAATTAGAGTATCTGAAACGGCTTTATAATAAGTATAAAGCGACGAGCTAGCGCTTTATTAACTATAACTAGCACTCTTAAGAGACTAAAATAAGCAAGTACTAGGCTAGAGGTCTTAGACGACTTAAGCGTATAATAGTACACCGATCTCTACTTAATTAAGATCTTAAATAGTTAGATAAATAGTAAGAGCTTATAGCTCTAAGTAGTACTAGATACTTAATAGAAGAATATCTAAAGTATTATATCTCTTATTAAAGAGAAGAATTAGCTCTTATATCGTCTTAGTACTATTCTCTTATAAGGTACTTAAAAAGAATTACTATTAGTAGAAAGTCGTACTACTATCGTATAACTTATTATCTTATAGTAGCTAAACGTTACTTATAATAAAGATCGATTCTAGTTAAGGGTTCTAGTACGATCGAATTAAATATAAATTAAGGGCGAAGTAGATCGATAGCTCTATCTCGTTCTCGTTAAGTTCTAGGTAGAGGGTATCTCTATTATAACGGCTAGCTTTATACTTTTCGCGTTAAGGTAATATTATTATATACTCGATAGGTATTTATTATATAGAATTAACTTCGTAGTATAGAACGCTATAGTAAGTGTATATCCTTTAAATATTAAGCTTAACGACTTACTAGCGATAAAAGCGTTAAACTATATAACTATTAACTATAAGAGGTATTTAACTATTATTTAAGTAAGCTACTCGTAATAACTAAAACGTAACGTAGTATAAGAACGAGAGAATAAATAAATAGTATATTATAAGTTAGAAACTAGCTAGTAAAGACTTAGTAAATAGGAATTAGTTAAAGAGGCTACTATTCTATTTAATAATAATACGATAACGGAATTTATCCTTACGCTAAGTCTAATAATATAATAGTTACCGAGACTAATAAATAGAGCGTAGTTTTCTTCTATTAAGTATAGTATACCTAAGTAACATTTAAGATTAGCTCTAAACTATTATAATCGCGTTAGACGTATATATAAGTTAAGCGAGGATAAATAATAGGACTAAAAACGCTTTATAGCGTATTTTAGTATAGGTAAAGTAGGTAAGATACTTTCTAGTCTAGCGCTATACTCGTTATATATTCCTTAGATACTATTAGTACTATATAGGTTTCGTTAATACTCGCTTCCTCTACTATCTCGTTATATAGTATAATAAGACTATTCTTACTTTAGCTATATATAGTACGACCTCCCTCGTATATCTTAGCGTACTATGGTCGTATTACGACTACTAACCTAAGTCGGCGTAATATAAAGAAGTACTTCGCTTTACTTATCTTAGTTAATATAGGCTATACTCTATTAAATAAGTAGTAATACTAAGGTAGTCTATTATACGTATTAAAATAACGATTTTAATAATACTATCTTAAGCTAATTAAATAGATCTCGATATTTTAAAGACTTTTATAAAGGGTTCTTACTAGTTATAGTCGAGTTTAGAGTAAAGGTTTAATATAAAGTACCTTAAAGACTCGTAGGTAGTATATTTTATATACGCTCTCTATTAGCCTCGTATACTATTATAGTAACTACCGAAAGTATAAAAGTATTAAGAACTAGAGTTATACCTCGCTAGATAATCTAAACTAGTTTTAGAGTTAAATAGATTTCTATCTTATTTTCGTTCTTTAACCTTATTCTATAGTTATCCTTTAGTCTTTAATTATACCGATTAGTTATATATCTTTATCTTTAGCCTTTATAATAGCGAGTACTTTAGCTTTAAGTTATCTTATAAACTATACTTAGATCGAAATTTATTATAGATAGTACTTACGAAAGCTATAGTATTGCGTTATAGCTATCTATTACCTAAGCTTAATTTTCGAGTTATCTTTCTCGACGTTCTTCTAAGTACTATAATTCTATAAGTAAGTCTTTTTCGTTAGCTTTTATAATAATCTTAATAGTAAAGACCTATCTATAGACGCTATATCGTCGATACTTAATACTATAGTTATATAGGTCGAATAAAGCTAAAGAAATAGAGGACTATAAATAATAACTTATTTCTATAGCTTAATAATTCTTTTAGTAATAAGGTAAATACGATACGTATAGCTTCGCTACTATTATAGTACCGAGAACTATATAGTATTATACTTCGTAACGTTATCGCGATTAGGGATAAAACGTACGGCTAGTATACCGCTATAGCGATATATACTTACTACCTCTATACTAGCGGTTCGTATAGTTTTAATCTATTAAGGCCTTAAATAATATACTAAGAGTATAATAAACTAAGATTTATAGAGGTTATAAGTACTACGATATATTATAGGTAAAATAGTTTATAGAATATATACTAAATCGTATAGATAGTTATTCTACCTAAAAAGTCCTCGCTACTTAGTGCTAATTAGAGCGTATAATCGGCTAGTCTCTCGCGACTTATAGCCTAGCGGCTAAGTAATACTTTCGAGTAGATAGTTAGTAAGGGATAATCGTAGATAGGTCTAACTACGGTTAGTAGCTCGAATATACTATATAATCTAGTAGTAGCTGCTTCTAGTAGAAATATAGGTTTTAGCGCTTAACCGTAGTAACGCGGCTCTAACTAGTAAAATAAGAGAATAGTACTTTTATACGCTACGGCTCTACGCGACCGTATATCCCCGCCTACTTTAGCTTACTTTAGCTTACTCTCGACTTACTATAACGTACCTACGCCTTACTCTCGACTTACCTAACCGAGTAAGCTAAAGCGATAGTAGCTTACCTACTAATCTGGAACGAGAATATTCGTCGTAAGAATCTAAGCGATTATAATTAAGTATTAGCGATAACGATTAAATTAATAAATAGTATAAACTTACTTAAATTAAGTACTTTAATAAGTACTTAAATTTAAATAAGTATAAAGAGTTAATAAGTATAATTAAGATAATAATAATACTAGCGAATATACTTATTAATATAATAACTAACTATAATAAAAAGTAAGTATTAAACTAGCTTACTAGCGATTATTAATATTAAATAAGTACGAGTTATATATAACTTTTAATTTTATTAAATATTATATAAATCGTAAGATTTTAATACTTTAGATACTTATATATACTTTATACTATCTTTAGCTACTTAATATTAGTATATTTAAGAATATTAAGATAAGATGTTTAATTACTATTTAATAAAGATTAATACTTAATTAAGTTAAGATAACGCGTAATATCTTTTTTTAAATTTATACTAGTTATAAACTAGACTTTTTTATCTTTAATAAAATTTATAAAGCGTTTATAAATACTAGTATTAAACTAATAAGTATTAAATTACTAAAGAGATAATTTACTACTAATATACTTAATAAGCTCGATTAATTATTATAAACTAAATAAGAGTTTATTATTAAAAGAGTTAAGTTATAGTTATAATCGTAGTAGTAAGATACTAAAATAAGCGTAATCTTAATAAATATTAAGATAATTAAGCTAGCTAATCTCTTTCTAGTAAGTAATAAGATTTATATTACTAATATATACTATATAATAATTAAGCTTTATATTAAATATTATATAGTACTAAGTTATTATTATTATTATAAAACGCGATAAGTAAATAAGTTAATCGCTATATTATATTATTATCTTCGAGTCCTCTATAATATAAGATTCTTAATAATATAATAGGATAATTTAAGATACTATTATAAAGATCGTTATCGCCTTTAACTAGATTAGAAACGTTATTATACTAGTATTAGAACGAACTATTTATATAGATCTACTTATTTATACTATTTACTAGCGCTTTAAGTTTTAAAACGAGGGATATTTATTATCTACTATTAATATAACTCGATAATTTTCTAGTTATAGCCGGCTCTTTTAGCTCCTAAACTATTATTAAATTCCTCTAAGCCGTCGATACTTATAGAAGGTATATTATTGTTAAAAAAGAATATATTAGTTACTTATTCTACTTATCGAATAAGAAAGATAAGGGTAAGTATATAGGACTCCTTAAAGCTTAAAGGTAGATAATAATTATACAATACTATCGCGATCTAACGATATATAGTATATAGACTAACGCCTATATTAAGTATATAAATCGTATAGTATAAAATATATTAAGAACGAGACGAAGGATATAAGGTATCGCCTAGCTATAAAGTAACGATAGGACTCTATCGAGGCCGATTAAAAATCGCTTAATAGCCTCTTAGATACGCTTCGGATCCGTAGTTATAAGCGAATCGATTCGTAGATTAATCTAGTCCGTAGTATTATACTATAATAGGAATTTCTAGCCTTTTTAGATAATAGATACAAGGTTAGGTCGCTAAGTAGTATACTAAACCTCGGGATATAATCGCTTAATAGAGATTCGTAGCTCCTCCGCTATAAATTAGCTTCGATATACGAAGACTCTAAGTATAAGGCGATACTAGACTATAGAGTTATTTTAAGAGACTATAACGAAGCCTCGTTCTATTAATTTAGTAGGCGTACTATTACGACTATTAATACTAAGTTTAAGTTAATAGTACTAGTTAGTATAACTAACTACCCCTAAATTATCTCCTTCTAAGACTTAACCGGTACAGCCTTCTAGCTCGCGGCGCTCTCCTTAACTCCCTTCTCTACGTTCTAATCGTTAACTATATCCGGCGCTCCGACGTAACTTAGCAATTTAAAACCCTTACTAGAGCGTATTACGTGCTCGAACTGCGGTATATAAACCTAGACTCGCGTTAACGGCCGAACGAAGAATATAAAGACGTTTATAAACGTGTTTTAGTAGCCGCTACCGGGATAAAAGAAGTAGTATAAGAAGATATAGTGGTTCTAAGATAATTATAAGAAGATTCTAGATACTGTAAGAAACGGGAAGAAGGTTTAGGTTAAGAAAGAGTTTACGCGATAGTAAGTAAGGTCGTAGGTTAGGGATAGGAGATAATTAGCTAGTAGCGTAGCTGGAAGAGCGAGATAGAATATTATTAAAGATACCTAGTAGGCGGTACGTTCTCGTTTTTATAAATAAATTAAGCTTCCCTAATCTTAAAGCGTATATCTATAAAAAATAGAACTATATTATAGTAGCGATCGCAGTATAGTGTTATTTAGGCTTTCTGCCGTATACGATATAGCTATAAGGTATATTAGTAGCGCTTTTATATTAAAGTAGATAGCTTATAAGTCGTAAATAGTATAAATAGCGCGATCGCTAAGATCTTTTACTACCTTCGTAAGAAAAGCCTAGATTTTATTATAACTCTAAGGGTTATTCTACTTTATTATCGTACTGAGACTTATAGCCTCTAGCTCTTTAGATAGCTATATATAACTTAGTACTCCTATTTTCTTTAGCCTCTTATCCCTCGGCTACAAGCCTATAGGGATCGGTATCTTAACGACGGTAATATCTACGAACCTCGCCTCCTTCATTTACTACTCGAACTTCGAGCTAGGTAGCGGCTCCGAGCCTATAGCGGTAATACTATCGACGATATTCTAATTCTAGTAACGTAAAGGCGCGTCCTATAAGAACGCGTTATATTACGAATCTCGTATAAGGTTTTAGTTCTAGAACTCGGCCTAGCAGCCGGGCTTAGTATTAGCGAAAGCTTAGTAGATCAAGCGCGGCTAGTCCTTAATCGAGCCGACGAGTAGGTACGCCTAAACAAAGTCGAAGCGGTCGTTCTCGTAGCTCTAATCGGCTTAAATATCGCCGATTATAAATTTAGCGTTAGACGGTATCTATTCTAATTAAATAGGGCTAAGGTCTACGCCGATAACCTAGTATTTCCTATACTCGTCGGCGAAGTTAATAACCTAGGCCCCTATTTCGATACCTAAGTCGATCGCTCTAGTAATACCTTTAGAGATAGGTAATAAGGCTAGTTTATCGCTACCTATAATCTTATATACGAGCTAGTAGTATACGTCTAGTCGGTCGTTCTTTTACTCGTCGTTCGGTAAGTAGTACCGACTAGCTTTATATATATAGTACTATCGGCCGTAGGATTCGAGAAAGTTAAAGCTACTAGATAGTAGTAAGGCTAAATAGGTTAAGACCCCCTCGCCGTAAGCAGTATCGTACTTATAGCGATCGGCCTCGACTATATTTATTTTATTTAGGCTTAACAATAGACACTCTAGGAAAGTATAGACTTTTTACGAACGTAAAGTCTTAAGGGTTATCGAACTTTTACGATATTATCGTAAGCGGCCTTAAGCTATTTCTCTAGCGCTCCTAGCGAGGTATAGTATATAATAGCTAAGATACGCGGTCTTAAGTCGCTTATATATAGCTCGATTCGATATTAATACTTTTACTCTTCGCGTATATTAGTTCATATTATATCGTTAGCTATATATTAACGTAATATTACAACTATAGCCGTATCGCGAGCTAATATTATATATTAGAAAGGTTAGGCGTCTACTTAATTATTAGACTACGAAACCTAACTTAATAAGATACGTAACTTATATTAACTAGTAGATTCGACTCTAATTAGTCGTAATTAGTACTAAGTATAACTAAACCTACTAAGTAATACTAAGTAATATAACGTAACTAACGAGTATATAGTTATTATATTCTATAGTATAGTTAGATCTTATTCTAATCTTCGTAGTTAATATAAGTTACTTTACTTACGCTAGTAATCCTAAAGCTAGTTTCGTTATTATCCCTATATACCTACTAATAGTAAGCCTTAGCGAAGGCCTTATAACCGTACTTAGTTCTATCCTCGTACGACTTAGGTATTAGAGGTACTCCTTAAGACTAACTATATAAGGATAGTTAGAGCCTTAGAGGTACTTTAGGTAGGTATTAGCTATTGTAAGATATAGGGTAGTGTATAGTAGAGGGTAATAGTGTAGATCTAGAAACTAGCTAGGACTAGTAAGGGTGAGTATATAATATAAGTTAACTACGGAGAGTCTATCTGAATAAGTAGCTTTACTCGAAGTAGTATATATTCTTTACGTAGTCTACTGTATCTATCGCGTTTATAGTAGACGGTATAGACGATATAGACGTCTCTTACCCCATTAGGCTAGGTTCTAGGAATGTCCCTTCCAATTAGTTTATAAGTCGTGCTAGCCGCTGGGCGGCCCTGTTTATCTAGTTTACCTAGCTATAATTAGGCTAGCGTGTAACATTAGGAGCATCGTAATACGTAACGACTTATAAGCGAATATCTTATATCCGCGAGCGGTAGCTATAGCAGGCTACTTAGCTAGCGCTTAGAGATCTTATCCCTAGGTAAAGTACGAGTTAGAACGTTACTCGTAAATCGCGATTAACAATATAGCAATTCTTAATAGTGATATATAACATTATAAGAAATAGGATATCCTCGTATCTAGTCCTTGCGCGATATACTTAAATAAATAACACTACTACTTTAAGTGCTAAGTAGTACTCCGTAGATGAATAAGAGATAGAAACTTTAGTTCCCTAGGTTAACCACCTTAAATTAGAATAAGAGTGTTTAGCCGCTATCCCAGCCTTAACCCAATCTAGGGACAGCTGTTTAGGGGCATATATAATAGCCGTAGAATTTAGCTTACTATAAAGAGATCCTTCTCCCTATATTCGAAGCATTGGTGCTACTATATATAATTGAAATTAATGCGTTTGTAAACTGAGTAGCAATAAGTACTAACCTCTATTCAAGCGTAGCGAAAACTACAGCGTATAGTCTTAGCGCATTTACAAGAGCATTACTCACATCAGCGACCGCTTAGGACTTTTAACGTATAGCCTAGTGTTCAGAACATCGTTTTTTTCTCACAAGCGTGCGCTAGGTGAATGATAGGACGGAGTACGTAGTAAAGCCTACTAGCATTCACTCTTTTCTTTCAGCTTACAGCTTTTAGCGAATCGAGCACCACTATTCAACCTCGCTCGGGCGGTCAAATGACACGGCATATCCTTCTGTAACAACATCCGTACTACATGGGAACTCCATTCAAGAGCACTTGCAGCGCCAGTGGATCTCTGATCTGTTCTGCTCCAGAAATCAACTCGTCTATATCCCAATTCGCCCACACGAACTTTCCCTTGAGAAACTCGGCTTCGGGGCTCGCAAGCCAGACCTGGAAATGGCCTGGCAGATTGACTAGGGGATTAAGAGGTCAGTGAACGGCAACGTCGATGAAAATTGGGCGCCGCGTTGTGAGAAGGACATGTGCTTGTGTACTTACTGTCATCTTGGCCTTCGAAGTAAGTATTGGCATTGATCTCGGTGATGATGACTCCTGGTTGAATTGAGACGACGTGCAATTCTGGATTCTCTGCTTGCAAGTACTGGAAGAGCTTGGTGTTCGCTGCTTTCGTTGCCGCATAAGCCCAGACCCCTGGCAGAGGACCGATATGGGCAATGCCTGAGCTGACATCGAACACCTTGGCCTTGGGCGCGAGGTGAGGTAAAATGCTCTGGACAGCATTGAAGGTGCTCAACATATTGGATTCCAGCCCTTTGCGGAAGTGTTCCTCCTTGTAGCCAGAGACAGTCCCTAGTTCTTGAAGGATGCCGGCGTTGCTGATAAAGATGTCAACTGCCGCTCCACCTGCCTGCTGAGCCGCGTTCTCAAAAGCCTTGTCTACCGCTGTTCGTTGACTCAGATCTACCGAGACAGGAATGACAGTGACGATGCTATTGGCCTTTTGAATCTCTCGAGCAGCTGACTCTAACTTCTCAACACGTCGTCCAAAGATGGCGATGATTTTGGCACCTGCCTCTGCGAAGGCGATTGCCGTGGCTTTGCCGATGCCGCTGCCGCCGCCTGTGATGAAGATGACTTTCCCATTTGCTGTCAGCTCTGGCCGGGTCGGCGAAATTCTGGAGTACGGTTCGTTGTGCCACGTTGCGGTGAGGGACTTGAACTGCCCGTTGCCTGGGTAGGCTTCCGTATCGAACTGCTTGAGCGGCATAGCTGTAGAGTGTTAAATTGAGCAGCCACTAAAGACAGTAGGAGCGATCGTTTGTGATTTGGTTTTTGTGGTATGGGATGGTTCTTGCCGAGTGTATCGAAAGGCGAATAACAGTTTGAACGAGCTTCTAGCCACCCTTTATACGGCTCGTCTTTATATTGACATCCTCGTGGAACGATGATAAATCAGCAACTGTAGCATGGTGGGACGGAGCATGGTGGGACGGAAGTAGAGAGCTAGAGACAGCTCAGTAGTTTCTATCTACCATATCTGATTCCTAGCTCTGTGATCGCAATTAGATCCCTCCATACCTAGTAGTACTTCTAGCGCACCGCTCACACGGCTTATCGACAAAGCACACTAGTAGCTCCGCGGAGTGTCTGCCCCACTTATGACTGTAACACATGGTACGAATGCGATGAACCTTACTAATAGCAAGGAAATAGTTCTCGACATCAGAAGACCATGTCGGAGATTCAAAATTGTCTCCAGGATATTCCTTGAAAATCAAGCTGTTCACAAGTCTTCCTCTCTAGTTTCAGGGAGTGTTTGCTTCATTTTCTACAAATCATGCTGACGTACCGAGGCTCCGTTCACCGATCATAAACTCCGTATGGAATTCTGAACTGTTAACCATTGTTGTGGCCGCCCTATGTCTGCGCCAAGCGTCCCGGCGTAGTTCAACGAATGTGACCCTAAACGCTTCTAGCGCGTCGTTCCTACTTCCGTCTGCCATTCTATCGACTGTCTTCATTCCTACATCGATAAGCTGGCTATCTAAGGAATAGTAGCCATGGTCAGGCCTATGCATCGTGTTGGCAATCAACAGCATCATAGCCGTCATGTGTGAACATCCGCTTATCCTATTGTATTTACAGTCGCCGGTCAGCATCAACGACCAGATCAAAGAACGAGACGGACACTCGGCAACGTGTCGGAATCCGAATTGGAATAGATGTGACACTCACCAGAAATTTGATGAATCTGAGGGGGGCAACGCCTGGATAAGCGTTACTAAACTGCGTGCCTCGTCCACGAGAAGATCCCAAAGGGGTGGAACTGAAGGTGCTGTGCCAAGTCTGGCGTTGCTTTGTAGTGAGCTCACCCATTTAGCATTCCAGGCATGTGCTTGGTTTATGAGAGCGGCACACATGAAGCTGGTGGAATGCAAAAAGCTGATGAAGGGAAGGAGATCCGGAGGGACTGTTTGTGAGGCTGTGGCCGCACTGAACTCTGGAGGTACGGAGGCTTTCCACTGTTCCAGAGCACAAGCCACGCTGTCCAAGGCCTTTGCTCGATCATCGGGGGTTCGTTTTTGAGACCTTGTCGAATACAGGTAATCATATACACCACCCTCGATCACAGCCAGCTGAATTCGAGCCAGGAAATAGTTCATCGTCACAGCCCCATCTGCGGTGGTGATCTGGCCGCTGTGAATACCTGTGGAGCCAGACTGAAAGCTGTCGACTTCAGCTAAAGGCAAAATGTGATCAATATCATCGTCACGCTGGATTGATGGCTGTTGTTGGCGCATGCTTAGGTCTTTATCGAAGATGTATGCGATCCAAAAAACTAGAGCGCGTTGCCGAGCAAGGACAGGCTCTAGAACAACAGATGAAGCACGGGTGTGCAAGCCGATTTTGTGTGCCAGACGAAACGTGATAGCGATCAGGATCAGTGGAGGCTGCTGGTCAGGAGAGCCTTGGAGTAGAATCACCATCCCAAGCAGAACCTGAATGTTCAGCAGCTTTGTCTCTGCTTCTATCACAGCTGAGACTACTGATTGCGCTCTGCTGAGATAATTTGTTGATGCTGTGGAGTCGGTAGCACCTTGTAGAGCATATCTGTGTGTCAGTGCGAGTACAACGTTGATGGCAGCCCAGGCAACCGGATCTCGTCGTTTAGAGCCAACGCTATAGAACTCATCAACTAGATGCAAGAGGCTCTGAGGATGAAAAAGGGGTAGCACTGAGTTGTACTTGATGAGGAAAACCTCAACGAGAGGTCTGACATGGTGTAGAGGTGGCACATTTGTGCTGTCAAGTTCTGCGGCTTCTTGACCTTCACGCGTCGCTATGGTGGTCGGTGTATCTATCAAACCGGGCACCGGTGACTGAGGCTGAGTCTGAACATCATGTCTTATTGGCGAGGCTATCAAAAGAGCTGTGAGGTGTTCCAGTTGAGTTTCGAGATCCGCGAACCGTGCTTCCGTAGTACGGACGCCCTGATGAAGCCGACCATGGATCCGCTGTTGCTTGGTATGGGACTGGCGCTTGGGCGCTACTTGTGTACATTCTATCATGTATGTGACGCAAGTCGAGCATCGAGGTTTCTGCCCGTCGCATTTTATTTTGCGTCGGTAGCAGAAATCACAGGACTGTTGGCATGAAACTCGAATTAGCCAATAACCCAGCAGGACGCTAGCGCGTGGCGAGAGGCGATGCATATACCTTTCTGAGGGGCTTTGGAGCCTCCATTGAAGCGATCAAACAGTCAGCGTAGACTCGATGCCAGTAGGCTCTTCGGCTTATGTTCAACAGATTATTCAGGTGATCATTTCGAAGCCACCCTCCAGGAATTTGGAGCTTGCTCCCTACTAGTACAGGTTCCGCGGAAGAGCGCCTTGGCGAGCAGCTGACAAACTCCGAGCTCCACTCCACTGGAGCCTAACCCCTGCGTCCTCATCGGTCGAAACATTTTTGTAATGATTTAACGCTAACTTCGAATACTGTACATCCTCCCTATCACCTTCGATCAATCTTCTCCTACCCCTGGCCTGTGTTCCGCGCCCTATTCCGTGTTACGCCTCCGCTTCCGCTATAGTGCCCCCACGGCCCCACTATAACGGAAGCGGAGGTCATACGCAGGGTAGTGGACGAACCTGCGGACTTCTTTATTCGAGAGTTTCGAAGCGAACATTTAATATGTTACCTGAACGGCCGGCGTCTATAAAGATGACAGACATTCTGTAAGAAAGAAAAATATCTCATCCTAAGCTCGCATTTTCACCACTTCCGGCAAGATTTCCGACAGCCCACCTCAAGTGATTGCTTGAACAATGAGAACAAATGATTCGGTCACTCGTCCGAACAGTTTGCATGAATCGAATCATGAGACGACCGACAACAAAGAAGCCAGCGACTCAGATGAGCATCGTGTCGAGACGAACGCGGACGTCGAACGCAGAAACATTCGTGGTCTTCGTTGGTTGATGATCTGTGTTGCGCTGTATATCAGTTGTTTTCTCTATGGCCTCGATACTACTATCGCTGCCGATGTCCAAGGTGTGATTATCGAGCGATTCGGTCAGATCGAAAAGCTGGCATGGATTGGAGCCGGCTTCCCACTAGGATCCGTGTGCGTCATCCTCCCGCTAGGAAACATTTACAACAACTTCAACGTCAAATGGACATTCTTTATCACCACACTCCTCTTCGAAGTGGGCTCAGCAATCTGTGGAGCAGCCCCAACCATGAATGCCTTGATCGTCGGTCGCGTCCTTGCTGGAGCAGGGGGCACTGGCATTTATCTCGGCTCGCTGAACTATTTCTTGTACATGACGACGGCAGCCGAACGTGGCTTCTACATGGCCCTCATTGGTTTCTGCTGGGGCATCGGTGCTGTTCTCGGTCCTGTCATTGGTGGGGCATTCGCAGTATCCTCAGCTACCTGGCGCTGGGCATTCTACATCAACCTCGTTATTTTTGCAATAGCGGCTCCTGCATATCTCTTCTGCCTACCTTCCATCCGACCATCAGAAGGCGTCAGCGTCAGAGCTCGGCTAGCTCGGCTTGATTTCGTTGGGTTTATACTTGGGGCTGGTGTGTCGGTTGCATTCCTCCTTGTTCTGACCATGGCCGGAACTCAATGGACATGGGATGATGGGCGCACTATTTCCACGTGGGTGGTACTGGGACTTACACTGATTGCGTATATCCTGCAACAGTACTTTGCCGTTTTCACGAGCAAGGCCTACCGTGCATTTCCCGGCCATCTTCTACGCGAGCGCACACAAATCCTCCTCTACGTTGAAACGGCGGCTGGCATCACAACACTCTACGTTGCAATCTACTTCATTCCCCTTTACTTCCAGTTTGTGGACGGCGACAACCCTCTCAAAGCCGCGCTGCGCTTGCTTCCGTTCGTCATCGTCGCTGTGTCGGTGAATCTTGCGTCGGGTTATTTTTTGAGTGCCATCAAAGTGTACATGCTGATCTATGTGATCGCTGGCGTGTTTTTGACAATCGGTGGGGCACTCTTAACAACCTATCTGCGCCCACAAACATCGACAAGTACCATTTATGGCTTATCTGTTGTCACTGCTATTGGAAGCGGTTTGGCTATGCTGACGGGGTACTCCATCGCTTCATTGACAACAAAACCAGAGCACGCGGCAGCGGCGCTCAGTCTGCAGAATGTATCGCAACTTGGCGGGCAGGTTATTGCACTTGCCATTGCAGGCCAGATCTTCCAGTCATGTGCTGTCGAAAATTTGCGAGGAGTCTTGTCCAGCCAGCGCTACTCGGACAAGGAAATTGTGGCCGCAATTTCTGGCGCACAGAGCACTTTGTTAGCCAGCCTCCAGCCCCAACTCAGAGAGAAGGCTATCGAGGCTATCATACGAGCCATGCAAAAAGTGTTCATTCTGATACCTGTGGCTGGTGGCATCATGCTGTTCGCAGCTTTACTGATGAGACGAGAAAAGCTTTTTGGTACGGTCGCAGTGGCCGCCGCTTGAATACCAGTACCCTTCCGCTAAATAATCGATATAAATCTACTCACCACTTCCTGATGCGCTGTTGCTTGTGGGCGCAGAAGTGCTACTACTTCTCAACACAATCGGAATTGAAAGAAGAAGGTTGACCCATCAACTTAGCGTCGAGTCGGTCGAAAGATGATCGGGCTAGGATAAACCAGCGGTGGCCAAATTTCCGTATTAAATAAAATCATACGCGATATGCTAGCGGCTCTCCTGAATTAGGCAGCCTCTCTTACCTCTCGCTGCCTACATTTTAACCCCAAGGCCCTGATCCGGGATCCCTAAAATCCTGCACGCGCTGCGCGTGGACTTGGCGGCATCATCTGTTGATCGATACGTACTACATACGCCTTTCTATTGATACGTCTAACACACACCGCTAAGACCGCTAACTCCTGGTTAAACCTTTTCTACAATTCTTAAAAGCATCTATACTTCGCTATATTAGCCTTAATGCGGGCGTAGCATCTGTAGGTAGGGTCCTAGAATAGACACGCATAGTGATCGTAGTTTGGACTCAACGACGCTGCGGACAAGCATCCCTTGTCTGTATGAAGCCGTTCTAAAACGAAGGCCAATTATATTCACATCACCACTATCCCTACTTATTTACTTCTTCCCCTCCGTAGGATGAATACTCTCCGGCAGAGCCCCCTAACACGCTCTCGGGCGCCGCTTCCTGAGTTGACTCAGGTACGACGCTTTCTCCCGTAGCATGGCTTTTTGACTTGCTCTTGCTAGTACCGTGCACCGCATTCGGGACGGCGTTCTTAGTCTCGTAGGGTAGCTTTTCTTGGACTTTCCTTAGGACTATAGCGCCGACCATCATCTTAGCTTTTGTATATACGTGATTTTGGATCAGTTTAATGGGTAGCTACGTGTATACTAAATAACGCGTTGTCGAGAGCGTTAGCGTGCGATTTGCTAGTACTAGAAGCCTAGACTAATAGGTAGCGTAGAAACTATAACCGTTCGATTACCGATCTATATTAGGATATAGACTATACCTACTAGATCTTAAACGACGTAGGTCGGAGTATAATAGGTAGTAGGTAAGAGAATTAGCTATATAGTTAGCTTACCGCTTCTTAGTAGAGAGGCGATCTAGCGTCTTATTAGTAGTTAGACTACTATTATACGCTAGCCTAATTATAGCTAGATAAATACTATCGCTAACTAGCTAGTACGACTCCTAGGCTAATTAGAAGAAACGCTACGGTATAATTACTATATCGAGTATAGCGTATACTCTAATAGAATTACTAGCTTTACTATAAGGCTAATAGAGCTTATGGAGTACGTAAAGAATATATACTACTCGAATTATAGTTACTTATTAAATAGACTCTTTATAGTTAATTTATATTATATACTTACTTTTACTAGTTATAGCTAGTTTTTAAATATATATTATTACCTTTATTATATACTATTCTATAATTTATAATAGCTAATCTCTACTTAAAGTACTTCTTAAAGCTTTAATTATCTTTATATAATTAGTCTTAAGAAGTATCTTTAATACTTTTAATTCGATCTATATTATATAAATACTTATTAGCTTAATATTAGATAGACTAATAATAAGGAGGTAATTAAATAATAGCTAGTAGTATTAATAACGACTTAACGCTTAGAGAGTTCTAAGGTTAAGTCGTATTATATAAGAAATCTATATACTTATATAGTATAGGCTTAGTATGCTTAACCTATACCTTAGCCCTACCTTAAGTATACCTTAAGTATACCTTCGGAGAGTAAAATATATCTTTAGCCTTAGTAGGTATAATAATTAAGTAATCGTCTTTAGAAGTCTTACTCTTTATATAATACGCGAGAATACCTTAATAAGTCGTTAATAATAGTACTAGCTTTATAATTATAATAATAATAATAATAATAATAATAATAATAATAATAATAATAATAATAATAATAATAATAATAATAATAATAATAATAATAATAATAATAATAATAATAATAATAATAATAATAATAATAATAAT